>Ga0307515_10004803_pt1 | contig 27673 bp, 7 predicted proteins | sample 17_EM_MG_FD_194513 | JGI IMG/M metagenome (GOLD analysis project Ga0307515, IMG submission 194513) | Populus trichocarpa ectomycorrhiza microbial communities from riparian zone in the Pacific Northwest, United States - 17_EM | ecosystem: Host-associated > Plants > Roots > Unclassified | place... | reverse complement strand
CGACACCTTAGGTGCGCGCGCGCGCGCGACATAGTGCTATCAGGCGCGACACACAGTGCTATCGGGTCCCGCTATATTCCCGATAGCCTACACGTGCCCTGCTAAGTTACCTCCTTTGTAGCCACCTTATTTTTTACCCTTCCTTACATCCTCCCTACCTTAGGAAACACTAGAACGGCAGCCAGTAGACGACCGTTACCGTCACCAGACGACCGTTGCCAGAACCTGACGACCGTTATCAGAACTAGACGACGACCTTTCGAACAACCAGCCAGCGAATACCACGAACGATTCGATCGATCAAATTTGATATCGGCCCATCACCGAATCGAATTAAGGCCTCCTAGGGAGGCACCCTAGACGACCACCGTTTGAATGTACAGCTAGCGAACGGCCATAGAGAACGATCTGGATCAATTAGAGCCTTCAATCGGGCCGACCCCTCCCCCGAATTGAATTAGATACTAACATAGGCAGGCAGGCAGGCAGGTAGGCAGGTAGGTAGGTAGGCAGGCAGGTAGGCAGGCAGGTAGGAGAGGACCGTCGCCAGAACCAGACGATCGATTTAATCGATCGAATCGAATCGAACCAGAGCCTCGATATCAGCCCGTTACCGAATGAGGCACCCAGACAACCACCGTTCAAACGTACAGCCAGCAAACGCCCATAGAAAACGATTCGAATCAATATAATTAATCGCAATCGAATCAAGTAGATCCTTTGATCGGGCCGACCTCTCCCCCGAATTACAGATACAGAGGTAGGCATAGACAGGTAGGCACGACAGGCAGGCACAGGTAGGCTCGGACAGGTAGGATAGGCAGGCAGGCAGGCAGGCACTAGGCCTAGCCAGGAAATCAGCAAACGGCCAGCGGATCATCGGGAACATCGCCAATCGACGATTTGGAGCCTCCGCGAGAGGCTCCTCAGTCAATTACCCGACGCCCGAGCGATCGTAGAGCTCCTATAACAGACGCAGGTGGTAGGCAGATTGGATTATTTAGATCATATATAATTAAAATAATTTTGTATTTTTTGACTAGCTGTAAATACTGGAGTGTTAATATACCCTATTTTTAAATATAGAATTTTTATTGTTGTCCTGATGGTCCTAATGGTCCTGATGGTCCTGGAGGTCCTGGAGGTCCTAGAGGTCCTAGTGGTCCGGGCGACCTCCTAACAGGATACCGAGTGTGAGTGTCTCCTGGAGCTCCTAACAGCCCTAACAGGAGCTGTTAGGAGCTGTTAGTACTGTCAGGAGGCACAAACATTTTGCTAATGTACGCTCTTTTATAAGCATATATCGGTAAAGTTATAGTACCTCTTAGGGAGGAGCTTGCGAAGTTCTTTATTAGTAAGTCCTTTTTTAAGCTTTATAAACTTCTTAAAGTCTAAAGGTAAAAGTTTATAGAGTTCTATAGGGGCGTTATCTTCTAAAAGGTTAACTATGTCTATCCTATTACTATAGAGGACGTAGTTTTATTCTTTATTAAGCTTATATAGTTATAATTAGGAAGCTATAGTAACGGTCTAGCCTTTTTTATGTACTATGCGGTAAAAGGCCAGGGCACTTATATAGTAGTAGTTAGTTATAGGTGGGATAATAAAGGGTTCCTTAGGTTAATATCCTAGGGAGTAAATAGAGGCGGCTAGGCTATACCCTAGGCAAGTCTCTCTACAGTATTTAAAGTTAAAGGTTACTTCTCTCTTCTTCTAGTTAATAGTAGGGTTATATTATTTAAGCTAGTTTATTTTAAGGATAATAGGGTAGTTAGTAAGTAGTATAATATAGGCCTAGAGTTCTTCCTAGTGCCCATTTATATCTAGGTAAAGTTATACTATATAGGTAATCTTTTATACGGTATAATTACCGTTAGTAAGTTATAGGGCGCGGGCTTTAGTAAGGGGTAAGGTAGGTAGGTTATAAGTGCGCATAAATTAGGTATCTATAAATTTATTAGTAGCTCCGCAATTAATTATAGAACGGCTTTTATATTATTTTTTAGCAGTAGTTCCTATTATAGGTAAAACTATCCATTTTTTTTATCTATTTATCTTTATAGAGTTATCTATTAAGTAAGCCGATATATAGATCCCTCTATTATTAGGGCGTTTTAACCTATAACTTAGGGCTAGGACTTAGCGTTTTCCGTTTCCGTATCTAACTCTACCGCTATTACTACGTCTTTATCTTATATAGTAGTGGCGTATAATAATATATTTAGTATTTAGGGTATTAGGTTAGGTATTAGGCGGCAGCTACTAAACCTAGCTATTAGGCAGTTTAGGTTATTATAATAATAGCCTTCTTAATAGCATTTATAGTAGCGTCCTAGTTTCTAGAGTAGCTCGCGCTCTCTATCTAGGAGTTTTTATAGGAAGGTTAGTATAGAGAAATTAATATTAGTTCCGGTAGTACTTAAGGTAGTAGGCGTTAGTGGCTTAATATATATAGATTTAGTAGGCCCGGGGGGCTTCTATAGAGAGGTCTTTAGGTAAAAGTTAGTAGTAGTAATTTAATTTAGTTATTGTTTAATCTTCTATAGAGCTGCTACTATATTATAAATATTATTATAGTTATAGCTAGCGGCTGCGTAACTAAGGCGATAAGTAGCTTTTTTAAGGAGGTCCTTTTAGTCTTTAGTATTGTCTTAGGTAAGGGCTCTAGTATATTTCTAGAATTTAATATAGAATTTGTTAAATAATTTAGTAGGGCTTATCTTTAGGGCACGTAGTTTAGCTTAGTTGGTAGCTAGTAGGTTATAGTTACGGTATATTAGGTTAAGATTATTAAGGACTTTTTAGTAGGACTGCTACTTTTAGGGGCTACTAGTCTCCTATTAGGCGAAGAGTCTATTAAACGGTATACCCTTTATTCGCCTAATAATATAGCCAATCTTAGTATCTTCTATAGGAAAAAGGTAGGCGCTCTAAGTTAGTTTTTTGCGGATTTATATCTTCTAGTAGCTATATTCCTTACGGTCTCCCTAAAAGACTAAGGGATTAGGGTAGCGTATATTAGACCCTACGGTAGCAGTTTAGGTCCAATTATTATAGCTTTTATTATTGCTGCTTTAGTAGGGGTTCCTATTAGGTAAAGCTGCTTAGCGCTAGCCCTCTATTAAGTATTAAGTAGATAAAGTTACTGGGGGCATAAAGACTTAGGTAGCGTTATATATAATAATAATAATAATAATAATAATAATAATAATTCATTGCTTAACGTCCGATTCGGATCCCTATTGGGCCCACGCGGACTACTCCTTATTTATATATAGGGAGAAAACTCAACTTAAGAAAGACTCAACTTGAGAAAACCCCGTGATCTATCTCCCCGCCTTTTGGGACTCGCCTATAAGGCGCCTACAAGGCGCCTACAAGTCACCTATAGTGCTCCTACTACCTTACTTTTTGACCTCCTTAGGAACCACTACTGCCGTAACAAGCCTACGGACGCGCTAGTATTGTATACTTTACTCTACTACTATAGAGTTATTAGGGGGCGCCCGTTGCTCGCCCCCCCGCCCTCTATTATTATTTCCTTTATAACCCAGAACTAGTTTAGTATATTTTAGCTAATAAGCCACTAGGTAACCGCCTTAAGGCCTTTTTATATTAAGAGTAGTGTCTTATAGTTCTCTGTACCAGCTACTAAAAGTATTACTTCTTAGTTAGTGCGTAAGGGGCATAATAGTATTACATGTTTTGGTGTCTGTCTTAGCTAGCCATATTTATATCTTAGGCTACCTACTAGGACACCCACCTAGTAGAGCCAGTCTTTTAGTCCTATTATTCCTATTCTTAAGAGTGTTGCCATTATATTTTCTGCCTTTATTAGGCCTTTTTAGAGCCCTAGGGTGTCTACCCCCTATAGCGTTAACCATGCTACGGCTTAGGTTCCTCTTGCCTTAGTTAGCCTCTGTACCTTTAACTCCTATACGCCTCTCTAGCGTTGGTCCAGCCAGTATTGCATTACGGTAGATAGTTTCCCGGCGTTCTTTCGTGCTCTACTTTAGCTCCTTTCTCTCTCTTACTATTATCCTTACTGGCCTCTTACGCGTCTCCCTTCCTCCTCTATGTGGGCCTAGGCCCTAAAGCAGCACTATTTTTCTTCTGCTTTCTTTACCTGTTTCTCTAATATATCTTCCCTACTTTGGAGTTATTAGTTTATTCTCCTATAAGGCGCCCTAAAGTCCCTCTATAGTTTATTTAGGCGTATCTTAATATACTTTATAACATTAAAGTTGCGTTCCTTTTGTGCCCTTTATATTGCAGCGGCTTTAATATATAGTTATAGGGGGGGAATATTAGCTTCCTTCTTAAGCAGAGCTGTGGCCGTTCGCTTATATCCGCCTGTTATACTCCGGAGGCAGGCTATTTAGACCTTTTAGAGTGGTTTAAGGAGCGATTTAGGGGGGCCTTTCTTAGATTCTCCAATGGCCCAAATACTAGACCCATATGTTATAGTTGGCTGGATAACTGCTGTTATATATAATAAAAAGGTGTCTAGCGTTATTATAAATGTACTTATTAAGCTAAGATTATAGGTATTTAATTATGCTTTCTCTTTTAGTAACTATAGTAATTAGTACAATCTTAGCCTTCTTTAACTATTAGAGGTCGCGTTTAGATATATAGAGGTTATCTTTAGTTTCTTAATATATATTATTGGTAAGCGCCTTATAAGTTTATAGGTCTTAAATAATATCGCAATCTTAGGTAGTATGCATCTCGGCTTATATAAGCTTTAAGTAGTAGTTCTATAAAAGGCGGTAGTATTTATTAGGGTTTTATGCTACCATTTTTATAAACGTCTCGGCGTCTTATATTTTAATTTTAATAGGTAGTAGCCCTTCTATTTACTTATCCGTAGTTATATAGTTAATAAAAGATAAGATATTATTAGTGTCCGTCTCTTTAGGGGTTAAGGCTAGGGCTAATAAATCGAATTCTCTTAGGATTAATTGGCGTTGTAGGTTAAGTGTAGGTATTAGATTGTTCTTTAGGTTTAACATAGTAGCTAATAAGGGATATTGTCTTACTATTATGGGTTCCTTAGAAGTATAAAGTAAGGTAATTTATAAACACGCTACTTTTAGTAGCGCCTGCAGTATTATAGAGATATAGAATTAGTTATAGGCTAAGCGTTAGTAGTAAAAAAGGCGTAATATAATGTTATAGGACGGGGGTAGTAGCTATAAATCGTATATATTCAAGGAGTCTATAAGACGTTACGCGATTAATCGTAAGGGTCGAGGGCGTAAGGAGGTAATATACCTACGCGTAGCTGATATAAGCTGTATGTAAGGTATACGTAAGAGCACGGGGCTCTCCTATAAAGGCCCCTGCGGTAGGGTTCCGTAATATAAAAAGACCCCTAGTTCTAAAACTACTCCGCCTAGCTAATAGACTCCTATTTAGCTTTATTACCCATTACTTTATAGCAAAAATAATAATCGGCCACTATATAGAATTTATGCTTTTCTACGTTATAAAGTTATTACCCTTTATACTAGTAATTCTTAGAATGCCCTAGCTTAAAAAGTACAACCTAAGAATAAACTTCCCCGTTTTAGAGCTTAAGTTTAACTCTAATTACTATACCTATAACTGTCTCCTATAGTATATCCCTAACTATAACTAAGTAGTACTATACGGACGCATCGTATAATTAACGCTTAGATACCTTTAACTAATAGTAAAAGAGGTACCTAATACTAGTAAGCTAATATATATAGTAAACAAAGTAGAGATTCTAGAAGACTAAACTACTACTTTATCCCTAAGAAAATAAACACTATTAGAACTATAAGTCCCCTATATACAGCCGCTTAACCTAGGCTAGCTAATAAAACACCTAACCCTAGGTTATTTGCTATATGTATATATAACCACGCGTATAATAGCTAAAGACGTTATAGCTAAGACCGAAACTAGAGTAATTAAGACCTTCCCCCTATAACGCCTAATCTTATATCCGTTTCCCGTATATACTATATAGGGCTACTACCTTATTTCCGCCCCTTAGGGCTACCTAAGCTATACTAGCCTAGCTACAGCACTAGAGAACTAAATACGCCCTAAACTAGATGATATTAGATATACTTATACCATTAATTTTACCTAGTTCTATAAATAAAAAGGTATAAAAGTAATAAGAATCTATATAGCGAGGCTAGTAGAACTAGTTAAATAAGAAAAACACTAATAGCTGCTTAAAGAGCTACTTATGGGCCTAATAAAAGTACCGAACCTATTCGAAAAGTCTTTCCGCTAGCTAGTAGAAGGCGACTATATAATAGAGAAAGCCCGTAAAGCGCTACCCCCTTATTTTTATAATTTCCTTAAGATAAACCTAAAAACTAAGTCTAAGTTTCTACGCCGGAAGATAATTAACACTAATATTAAAAAATTCCTAAAAGGCAAACCAGAATTAACCCGTAAAGATATTTTATAATACTTACTAAAGGAGTTCCGCAAATATATTAAGCACTTCCTTCCTAAAAATATAGATAAGCTGCCCCCTTATTAACTATAGGACTATAAAATTAAGATTATTCCTAGAAACTAGACCCTATATTATAAAAATTAACCACTTTTACCTGCTAAACTTAGGTGTATAAAGAAGTAAATTAATAGGATAATAGACAAGGGTTTTATCCGTAAATTAACCTTACTAGCTATAGTACTACTCCTTACTACGAAACCTAGTGGTAGTATATAAATCTACTATAACTACAGAGGCCTAAATATAGTTACTATTAAGAATTGGTACCTATTGCTACTAGTCTATAAGACACTTAACGCACTCTATAGTGCTAAGTACTTTACTAAACTTAATAAAATTACTACGTTTAACCGGATCCGGATTGCGGAAGGCTATAAATAGCCTACGGTATTTATTACCCAGTTTGGACTATATAAGATATTAGTTACACTATTTAGTCTCTATAATACGCCCGCTATATTTTAGAATTATATTAACTATATCTTATATAACGCCCTTAATAACTACTATACTATATACCTTAATAATGTCCTTATCTTCTTTAAAATACGCACTAAGCACATAAAATACATAAATAAAATTATTTAGAGACTTGGTAATGCTAGACTCCAAATTAATATTAATAAGTCTAAGTTTTATGCTATAAAAATAAAGTACCTTAGCTTAATTATCCTAATTAATGGCATAACTATAGACCCTAAAAAGGTATAGGCCCTATAGAAATGGAAGAACCTAATATTAGTTAAGGAACTATAGCAATTCCTTGGCTTTGTGAATTTTTACTAATAATTTATCTAAGGCTACTCTTAGGTAGTTAAGCCTATAACTAGGCTACTAAAAAAGAGCACTAGCTAGTTATAGGGCCCTAATTAAACACAGGCGTTCTAAACCCTAAAAATAGCGTTTACTATAGCACTAGTCTTAGTATACTATAACTATATAAAGAAGACTATAGTAGAGATAGACGCCTTAAATTAGGCCTTAAAAGGAGTGCTTTATTAAGCTGGCGAAGATAGCAAACTTAAGCTAGTCGCATTCTTCTCTACTAAGCACTCCACCCCTAAATATAACTATAAGATATATAATAAGGAGCTCTTAATAATTATAAAAGCACTAGAAGAATAGTGCCCTAAACTATAAAAAAACTAAGTAACTATTTAAGATTATTACAGACTATAAGAACCTTTAGACCTTTATAATAATAAAACAACTAAACTAACGCTAACTCCGCTAGGCTAAGTTCCTCTCCTAGTTTAACTTTATTATTACCTATAGGCCTAGCACTAAATCTATAATCTTAGACGCTCTTAGCCGCCTCCTAGGTGTTATACCTACTAATATTAATAATAAACGCCTATAACACTGAGACCGCGTTGTCTTACTACTAAAGAAAATTAACCCTATTATCCTAGAAGAGCTATTAAGCGAATCCTAAGAATAAAGCATTAAAGACTTTATTATAGTAATAAACCTAAAACCAGAAAAAAAACCCTTAAGGAGCTTATTAAGAATGTCTATAAAGAAAACAAACTTACTAGAAATATATTAGCTATACTACGAAAACAGAATAGCCCTAAAGCACGCCGTTAGCCTAAGCGGATTAGAAAGCTGCTTTACTATAATAAATCCGAATATTTAATTATTAACGGCCTAATCTACTATAGGAATTAAGTATTTGTCCCTAATTTACCTAAACTTAGACTAGAAGTTATACGCCGTATATATAGTTTAGGCCCTATAGGCTACTTAGGCCGCGTTAAGACCCTAAACCTCCTTAATTAAACCTATTAGTGGCTAGGTATTTTATAGTTTACGGCTACCTTTATAAAAGACTACGCTCTTTACTTCCGTATAAAGACCCTATATTTAGTACCACCTAGTTTTCTAAAACTACTAAAACTGCTAGTCCGCCTATAGACTAATATCTCTATTAACTACGTCGTTAACCTACCTAAGTACCTTTATAATGGCAAAATATATAAATATATCTTTTGTAACGGAACCTTGTAGCAAGGACTACGGTGGGCTCGTTATTGGGCTAGGTGTGTAGGAAATGCAAGTATAAAAGTTAACAACGTAATAATAACTGGTGGAGTGGTTGCCCAACAGATTAACTCTAATTGTATTCTAAGAATTACTATAAGGAAGGAACTATCTAGGTAGGGACTAAGGGTCCTTAAATACATAACCGTACTCCTATAAAATCCTTCTTATACGTAATATACGTCTTATATATAAGGTACGTAAGTTTCTCTTATTTCTCTTGTTTAATACGTAGTACATTATATAACTTTAGTTACTATTCCTCGTTATATAGTTCTATCGGCTCTATCTTAAACCGTACCTAAATTAACTAACTAGCTTCTTCCGATTCTTCTCCTAGTAGTTATAATATTATACTTAAAGCGTCCGTAATACTATCTCCCTTCTCTTTATCTTCGTCCTTAAAGATTTAAAACATCTCTAAGTTATTTACTAGAGGTGTAATATCCATCTAATTAATTTGGTTAATATTATTGCTTATTATACCTAAAGTAATTTCTTTTTTACACGCCTAACGTTATGCTTGCACTATTGCTGCAATATTATCTCTTAATAAGATTATACCGTCTCCGTATTCTCGCTGTTTGAAAAAGGGGTTGGTTTATATTGCGTTGGTAAACCTATCTTTATAATAACCGTCCTCTTGCTTAAAGTGCACTAAAGTGAATATTTATTTATCCTGCGATGTTCGCTCTACCTTTAATGCTAAATATGCGTAACCTATTACTCTTAATAGTCGTCTGGTTCCCTAATTGATTTGTTTTAGGGTTTTATATTTAATTTGCTGCTGCGTGGCTAAATAGTAAACTGTCTTAAGCCCTTGCTAAGTTAGAATATTCTTAGGATGCTGAATAGAAGGCCCTAAATGCTTGCATCGCGGCGTCTACTTATCTACTCTATCTTAAGAAGGTTTATAAAAAGGTTTATTTTAAGGAGTGGAAACTTATAGAATAAGGTTTATAAAAACTTGGTAATAAAAGAATAGATTCTCTTCTAATAGAGAAGGAAATAGATCTAAGTAGTTTAGCAACTGCTCTTCTTAAGTCCCCCTTAGGTGGCTTATTCTTTGGCGATTTTTTTTTATTAATGCTGCCTAACCTAATCTCTTCTAATACTCCTGTACCTTTCTTATAGCATTCTTTAAATTTTCTAGTAGTTCCTAGGTAGTCTTAGTATAGCCTATCCACTTAACCTTATACTATATTTTATTGTTAACGTCCTTATAGCTAACGATCTTTAAAACTTGCTATTTGTCTTCTTCTTATCCTCTGTACGTGTCTACTTTATAAACCGGTGGCTTAATATTCCTATATACTAGCTCTAGTATCGCGATATGCTATATAGGGTAAATCTTTATTTTAGCTGGTAGGTTTAACTTATACGTGACTAGTGAAATTCTTTACGTAATTTTAAAAGGTCCTAGTCTAACGTAGTTTAACTTCTTGCTTAGTCGTTAACTCTTGAAATTTTTATGTAGTAGCCATACTTTATCTCCCTCCTTAAGATCTAGTCCCTTAGATCTCCTAGTATTATAGTACTTTTTTATTCTCTCTTATACTTTCTTTGCTAATTCTATAAGGTCTATATAAAGATTTATTAATGTCTTTATCCTTTCTTTAGCTATGCTATTTATCTTCTTTACTTGCTGTGGCGATAACGATGTCCTTAGCTTATATTTATAATTTGCTTTAAATAGTAATATGCCTATTCCTTCTTAAGGTGTTATATTATATGTAAATTATATAACTAGTAGTAACGATACCTAATTGTTCTGTGTATGATTGATATAATGCCTTAGATACTGTTCTAGCGTCTAATTTAATCTTTCTATTTAACTGTCTATCTGTAGATAATAAGTGGTAGAAGTTGCTACTCGAACTCCTTGCTTCGCTAAAAATACCTCCTAGAATACTGCTACGAATCTTAGATCTTTATCTAATATAATCTTACTTAGTGCTCTATGTCTTGCGAATACTTCTTTAATATAGATTCTAGTGATATCTTCTACTAAGATTTCTTCTGTGTATGCTATAAAGTATCCCTACTTTATAAGCTTATCTACTATTACTAGAATTGCGTTATAATCTCGTCCGGTAATAGGATCTCTTAACTTTAGTAACTTAATAATAAAGTCCTATAATATAACCTCCTATAGTTTCTCTAGTATTTTAATAGGTTGTAGCCCTCCGTATGGCTTATGCCTTATTAGTTTATTCCTTTAGTAATTTAAATACTCCTTTATTACTTTTCTTGCGATATTTTAGATTCTATTAATAATATACTCCTCTTAGAGTCTTAATACTAAGCCTATAGCTCTATTGTGTCCTTAAGTTAGTCCCTTATGGAATTCTTCTATAAACTGCTCTGCTATACTTCTTGGGATATATATTACTTCTTGGTTTTTATATATATTTGTCTGTAGATCTTTTAGTTATACCTCTAGAATTTTTTATGCCTAAAGGCTTTCGAGTAACTTATAAACCTTCTTTAGTTCTTCCTAAGTTGCTATAATCTTTAGATAATTATACCTAATTAATCCGTCTGTGTCTTTTCGCAGTAAAGCCCCTAATAGCTTCCCTTTATTTTATAGTTTAGCTTTACGGCTTAGAGTATCTGCCCGCGTGTTGTCTGTACCCTTAGTATACTAAATCTTAAAATGGTATTCTGTAAGCATCTCTGCCCATCTAACCTATCTTTGGTTGAGTTCCTTTATTATTAGAAATCCTATTAGGTTCTTATAATCCGTCTTAACTATAAATAGTTTTTCCATGCCTTATAAGAATGCTCTCTATTTCTTTAATACTATAACTATACCTAATAACTCCTTATTGTAGATGTTATAGTTTAACTCTAGTAGTGTTATTTTCCGACTATAGTATGCTACTAGGTGCCATCTATCCTAATACCTTTATATAAAGTATACCCCTAGTATATAGTCTAATGCATCCGTTTCTATAACCATCTCTAATTCTAGTTAATAGATCTTAAGAACTGGCTCCTAGGTAAATAACTCTTTAACTTTTTTAAAGAGTTCTCTCTGTTCCTCTCCCTATGCCTATAGTTCTTCTTTCTTTATTAGTTGTATAAATGGCTTAATATTTTTTAACTACTATGCTATAAACCTTCTGCAGTAATTATAAAACCCTAGAAATAATTTTAACTATATAACGTTCTCTAGTTCTTGCCAATTTACTATAGCCTTAATCTTTTTTAGATTTATGCTAAGTTAGCCTAGTTTAATAATAAATCTAACAAAATTGGTCTTCCTAGTAAAGAACTCGCATTTCTTAATTGCTACTGGCATTTATTCTTCTTATAGTCTCTTTAAGACCTATTTAACGTGTTCCCTATATTCTTCCTTAGTTATTAAGTAGATAATAATGTTGTTAAGGTATGCTATAATAAATTCATCTAAGTATTCTCCTAATACGTTGTTAATACGCTTTTGGAACGTTGCTAGTGCGTTTATAAGCCCGAATTGTATAACTAATGGTTTATATAGCCCTTCCTTTGACCTAAAGGCTGCCTTCTATTTATTGCCTTTCTTAATTCTAATCTGATGGTATACCTATCTTAGATCTATTTTTATAAAGATTTGTATATTGCCTATCCTATTTTAGATCTTACTAATTAAGGGTAAAGGATACCTATCCTTTTTAGTAATGCTATTTAACTATCTGTAGTTAATACACAGCCTTAGTTTACTATTTTTCTTTAGTATAAATAGTACTAGATAACCCGCTAATAACTGCGATAGTCTAATATATCCCTTTCTTAAGTTTTCCTAGATAAACTCTTTTAGTGCTCTACCTTCTTCTTTAGTAAGCTTATAGATTAGAAAAAACCTTAGACTTGTTCCTAGTTCTAATTCTATCTTATAGTCCCATACTACATGCTTTAATAGCTTTTTACTTTCCGGTAATTATAGTTTTTTGCTATACTTATGGTATCTCTTTGGTATATAGCCTAAGCCTTTCTTTATTTCTTCGTAGGTCGCCCCTACTTAGTACTATACTAACTTAGCTTGTTGTTATATCTTGCGGCGTTAAGTATCCCTAATATCGACCTAACCTGTAATCTAATTGATCCTTAGATTATATTCCTATAACTAAGGTATCCCTAGTACTGCCTTATCCCGTCCTAATAGTAGGATATTAAAAGATATTTTAATTTATCTTTCTTTAATGGTTATTTAAATAGGTCCTGTTTCTAGATTGATGATCCCTCCTCTATAGGCTATTAGATCTCCTGAAATTATAACTAATAGGTAAGGTTCCTTCTTTTGTTTATAAAGTAATCCTATTCTCTTAACTATTGTTAGTAAGATGTGGTTTCGCGTTACTCTACTATCTATTAGCGCTTTAAACTGTTAATCTTACTATTTAACTTATAAATTTAGGTATTGTCCTTAAATTCCTTTAAGGGTCTAAGGCTCTACTACTAGCTCCCTCTAGTTTTATAGGCCTCCACTTTTCCTAATTATTGGCTACTTAATCCTTATATACTTAGCTCGCTCTTTAGCTAATGCCTAGTTTGCTTTTTATCTTTAATATGCTATAGATATATATTTTCTAGGCATTTCTACTACTATTATCCGTCTAAGCATTCTTCCGTAAGGAATCTTCTTAGTTAAAGTACTAAGCTTCCTTCCTTTTAAACCTCTGCTGGATGCCATCTATATATATATTTAGCATTCCTATATTACTGTTTATCTATTATCTAATATATCCTTATAGGGTATTTCCAATTCTTTTCCTTTAGATTCTTATGCATTTCGTATATATCGTCTACGCACGCGATCTATAATAATGTATAGTGTGCTAGGTGCTTTAGGTTAACTCTTAACTTATCTTTATCCCTAAGTTTAAACCTCTATTATGCTAATCTGAATATTGTAACTTTATTTGCAGGTACTAAGATACATCTCTCGCTTTTCTAGTCCTCTAATTATTCCTTTAGATCCTTTAACGTTATAATTAAGGCTCCCTTAATATGAGTTATAGCCTTTTCTGTAATTAGGTGGTTTTGGATAACTTTTTCGTCTAACTATATATAGAAATCTTCCCACTTATTATTGTACCTCTGCCTATACCACTTTTAGTATAGCTGCTAGAGTATATACGGCTTATCCGTAAGGAAGTATCTTCTTATTACTGCGTTATAACAGCCCTTTATATGTCGTTCTTTAAACCTAGTTAGGATCCCTAGATCCTCTTTATCTTCTAGTTTAGTAAGCTACTTAGCTCTTAGTGTGCCTGCCCTAAGCCTATTAGTAATTCTTTATACTAGTGCTCTGTCCTTTATACGTCCTAATGTGTTAGATCTCTTATCTAGTTTCTATTCTTGCTATGCGATAATTCTTTATCTAAACTCTTTTATGGTTTTTTTTAGTTTGTGTCTTGCGCTTTAATCCTTAAAGTTCTCCTACTTCTTAATCCTGGTATTAACTTTTTAATCTTTAGTCTAAACCATATATTTTACTAGTAAATCTTCTAGGTTTATATATTTATCTTCTAGTCTAATTGCTATTTATGCCGCAGATTTTCTAATCTATAAAAAAGCTTTTTGCCTCTTACTTATAGGTATTTTAATTTGCACTCTAAATTCTTAACCCTTTTAAATTCTCAATCCTAAGCTTGCTTCTATCTTAAGCTTTACTCTAGCCTTAGTCTAACTAGGCTTACTTAATATTTTTATTTTATCTTAAGAATCTTAAATCTTACTTATCTTATCTTAAGAATCTTATGCCTATAGGAAACTTCGTCCTAAGCTTATTTGTATATTACTAAACTAAGCTACTGCTCTGCTCTATTAGTTTTTGTCTATTATAGGTCCTTAAGCTTACCTTATCTTATCTTAAGAATCTTAGTCGTCTCTTATCTTATCTTAAGAATCTTAAGCCTTTGGCCTTATGCCTTTATTAAGTGCTAAAGTAGTTTACTATCCTACTTCTCTTATATCTCGCGAAGTAATAGATATCGTGTCTAGTGGGGTCTTAATCCCTACTAATATTCCCCGTTCTATAGTGGAATTATCTTCTACCTCTATTATAATATTTTAAAGGTCCGCTTATTCCTAGTAAGCTGCTCTTATTGCCTTATTATTATGGAATGTTTTACCTATATTAAACTTATTGTCCTTAATATCCAATCTGCGAACTGGTTCGTTAGTCCCTCTATATTCTATAGGTGCTAGCTTTTATAGCTAATAGCTTGCGCCATACTTAGCGTCCTTATAAATTTGGTATGCGTTATTATAATAAAATATAAAACTTCTAATTAAATACTCTTTTATTCCTTATAGTATATTATTATCCCTCTATACGTATATATTATCTACTAGTCTTATGCCCTTTACTATATAGTAACTCTGCCTACTTCTATAGTCTTTGGCGTAATAACCCTATTTTCTATAATTTATATAAGCTCCTTCTTTAAACTATTTTTTTTATTATAGAGTCCGCCTAAACGTCTTCTGCTGCTAAGATCCCTAGTTTAGCCTCTGCTCCTTAGACCTTTAATTACTTAATCCTTATCCCCTAGGTTTCTATAGCTATTTATTTCCTTTCTTAGTTTCTTTAGTACCGCTTAGGTCTATTAGCTCTGCGCCATACTATAGTTTTTAACTTAGCTTTAGTTATTGCGTACTCTGCGTCTTATATAACTATAGAACTTTATCCTAGCCTCTCTTAGCCTATTCCCTTTAGTAGATCCAATTATTAATCTTAATTGCCTAATCTATTAACTCCCTTAGGGTGTCCGCATCTTTTATTAGGATAATTATATCCTAGACTTTAGCCTTAAGTCCTTGCTTATACTATGCCATAAGCGCCCTATTATTCCACTCTACTTATATTACTAGTGTCTAGAACTGTATTATATACTTAATTACTAAAGTTTATTGTACAAGGTTCTGGAGTTTTTTTTCTGCTATAGTTGTTTCTTCTGGGTCTCCAAATATCTGCGTAAGTTACTCTGTAAATCCTTCCTAACTTAAGAATATAAATCGCACGTCCTAATTAGTGGTCGTTATTTTATTTGCCTATATCTCTATAAAATAAGGTTTAAACTACTCTAGTGCTTTTCCTAATAAGAATAGTCCTATATAGGCTATCCAATCTACGGGTGTAGGTAACTTTGCCCCTTCTTATAAGACCTTAAAATGCATCTACGTAAGGAATCCTTTAAGCTTTAATCTTTCCCCTATAAATCTCTTAATTAATAGTAGCTTGATCTTTGCCGCTTCTATCCCATTAAGTCTTTCTTCTAATACTGTATTATTAGCTGTTAACTAGTTAACTATTTCCTATAGTTATCTAACTGTTATAGGTTGCTGTAAGTTAGTATCTGCTATGCTAGTGTCGTTACCTAACCTTAAAGTAGTTGCTGCCGTTAATAGCGTTATAGTGGCTACTTTTGGTAGCATGTTGTTTGACTTCTTATATTAATACTGTAACTAGGTAGTGATTGTGTAACGGAACCTTGTAGTAAGGACTACGGTAGGCTTATTATTAGGCTAGGTATATAGGAAATGCAAGTATAAAAGTTAATAATGTAATAATAACTAGTGGAGTAGTTGCCTAACAGATTAACTTTAATTATATTCTAAGAATTACTATAAGAAAGGAACTATCTAGGTAGGGACTAAGGGTCCTTAAATACATAACCGTACTCCTATAAAATCCTTCTTATATATAATGTACGTCTTATACGTAAGGTACGTAAGTTCCTCTCGTTCCTCTTATTTAATACGTAGCATGTTATATAACCTTAGTTACTATTCCTCGTCATATAGTTCTATTGGCTCCATCCTGGACCGTGCCTAAATTAACTAACTAGCTTCTTCCAACTCTTCTCCTAGTAGTTGTAACATTATACTTAAAGCGTCCGTAATATCTTTGTTGTTATTAACCACCTAATAAAGATAAGACACTTTATTTCTATTACTAGCCTATATACTAAGAAGCTCGTTAAAGCATTTATCTATACTATCTATAAGTTATATAGCACCCTAAATACTATTATTTCTAATAGAGGTTCTTAATTTATTTCTAACTTTTAGCATCGCCTAAACTAGCGCCTAAAGGTAACCCTAAGCCCTAGTTCCGTATAGCACCCTAAAATAAATAGCTAAACTAAGATTATTAATATAGCAATAAATAAGTACCTATGTGCCTTTATAAGCTTTACCTAAGATAACTAGGTAGATTAGCTCCCCCTTATTAAGTTTGCTATAAATAACTAGGCTAATAAAACTACGGGAATCTTACTATTCTTCGCCAACTATAGCTATAACCTACGTCTAGGCGTTAAACTAGCGGGGCCCTAGCTATTAGCCCTGTCTATATATATAAAGAAAGAGTACCTATAAGCTAATACTATTACTAACCGCTTTAAGCGTATCTTAACCTAGCTTAAGGCCCTAGCCTATATCTCCTGGCAACGCTATAAAAATAACGCTAATATAAAGCGGGACGAAGGTATAATATTTAAAAAGGATAATATAGTTATAGTTAGCCTTAAAAATATAAAGACTAACCGGTCTAAGAGGAAGCAAAATAATAACTAGGACGGACCCTAGCCCATCTTAACTGTATATAAAGGAGTAGTTATAGTAGACCTCCTAAACTATATTTGCGTTAATAAGTCTTTTTATACTTTAAAAGTCCGCCTTTAGTTCCCTAAAGAGATCTACAGCTAAGCACGCATTAATAAAGAGGAACGTTATAATATTATAGGCAGGATAGCTAAAAGGGATAATAACGGCAGTATTACGGATAAGTGGAAATTTAAGAAGATTCTTAATATATATAATAAACAAATAGACGAGCATAGCTTAACATATTGCATTAAGTGGAAGTATTATAATAAGAAAACCTAGGAACCTAAAAAATCCCAAAAAGGGTGCAAGTACGCATTACTAAAGTTTTATAAATAACACTCTAAGAAACCTAGACCCCTAGACTAAGTATAAGATAAAAAGGACTCGCTACGCTAAGGCCGTAGGTAACGACTATAATAATTTAGAAAAGTTAAGATTTTATAAAACTTTAACTAGCAGTTAAAGTTATTTAATTAGTTAGATTTTTGCCAAGAGCGCTATACCTAATTAATTTGGGTAGTGGTGTGGAGTTTTACTAATACTATTTATTAAGCTAACCAATAAGGATTTTCCATCCCTAGGATAGAAAATCGCTATTAGCTTAACTAAAAGCAGTAAGCAGAACTAACATCTTCGTGCAAACCTATATACTACCTACTATAATCTACTATTTTCCACTAATACTATAGCTACTAGATATATAACCACAATTTGCTATTATATAACGGCAATCTAACGGCAATTTAGTAGTAACTTGCTAGTACTATAACATTTTATTTTAGAGTTACTTATTTAGTTTAGGGGCTAAACCTTTTAGGGGAGGGGAGTACTGTTACGGCACTAACCCATCGTATACTATTTTATACTGTTTTATACTATTTCCTATTATTAGCTAGCCCACCACTAGCGCCTTAGCGGCTGGCCCTACTATTTATATACAATACCCCTTTTCGCCTCCTCTCCTCTTTATACTATAACGTAGTTATTTAATCTACTTTATTGCAGTACTATAACAATTATCCTCTACCTCTATTATGTTCTTAAGGTCTATATACTCCTAATAAGCTACCTTTATTGCCTTTTTATCACTACTAATAGTCTAATTATCTTAATCTTTAAATCCTACTGCTTAATAGAACTACTATATAAGAAACTTCTCCGCTAACTACTAGCTAGTTATACTGTTTTGGTTCTAATCTAGTTTATAAAGTTAATCTAATTCTTTATTTAACTCTTTTATACCTTAAAGTCCCCTTAATTTAGGCTCTTATAGCTAATAGCTTACTCTATACTTAGCGCCCTTATAAACGTAGTATATATCTAATAAACCTTCACCACATATGCAACCTTACTAAAAGAGAGCGCCGCACTTCAAAACTTACACATATCCATCTTTCTATTAAAAACAATTGATTTTCTAACTTTTAAGACCTAATTCCTACTGCCTAGCAAGCTAGAGGTGGATCTATTTGCCCTTTTACCCCCTTTCCCTAGAAGAAAATTCTTTAAAGGGGTGGTCCTAGTGTATAAGCGAGGCACGGACAGGAACACTAAAACTATTAAAAAAATAGACTTTTCCTAGGTTTTTCTTCTATAGAAAGTAAAAGCCTAATAAAATAGGGGGTGTAGGTACTTTTCTATATCTCCTTTAGTCAGATTTTCCTTAGTAAGAGAAGGATTGCCTTTTTGGGCTTTTCTGCTAGTAAAAGCCTAACAAGTCCTCTTTTTTAGTAGTTTTTTCTACTACCTTCTAGTCTAATTTCCCCAGAAACTCTCTAGTAGAGTTAGTAAGGAAAAAGGATATAAAAGGATAGCAAAAACTAGCAAGGCTTTTTGCCTAGTTTTTTACCTCTATAACTAGGGGGTGGGGGACCTAAGGAGGTTATTATCTACTGAAAAAACTAGGAAACCCCTTTATAGGCTATAAGCTATAAGCTATAAGCTACAAAATGTCAAAGAACTCTACGGCTACTAAGCCTAAAAAGCCTCCTAGAGGCAAAAATAATACAGAGATAAGCGACGACGAATTCTCGTCTACCTCGTCTACCTTTTCTTCTTCTTCTTCTTTTCTATCTTCTCCCTGCCCATCTAGGAAAGATATAGGAAAAAAGAGGAAAAGAAAAAGAAGCTCTATACAATCTTCTCCTAAAAAAGAAGGAGAGAACTAAAGAAAAAGACCACTTATGCCTAAGCCTATTTCGGCTAGTATACCTTCTTCTACCTATTCTCCAAAACAACACCTATAAATAGCTCTATATAACCTAAACCAGGCCTATATAGGGCTAAAAGAAAAAGAAGAAGAAAAAAAAGAGCAAGTTAAACTATTAGGGGACTATATACAGAGTACCCTAGTAGGAGAAAATCCTTTTATAAAGGAAAAAGAAAGAAAGGAAAGAGATGTCCTAAAGGACTAGTGGAAGAAGTAAAAGCTCTTCGTAAGGAGGTAGCTCTAAAAACCTATGCAGAAAAGCTAAAGAAAGGCCTCTCTGCTTCCTCCTTTGCCCCTCCTTCTTCTTCTACTACTTCTTCCTCTCCTCCTATATCACTTTCTCCCTCCTTCCCTCCCCCTTCCTTATTTCCCCCCACTAGTAAGACAATTAGTAGTACTACTAGTTCTACTAGCCCTACCTCTACTAGAGGAAAGAAGAAGTAGCTATAAGAAAGGAGACTAGTCTTAGTTATAGACTAAAAGGACCAGCCCCTAGATATCTTCTCTATACGAAATTAAGTCAATTAACTATTTAGATCTAAATTGCAAATAGAGAAGCCAGTTATAGCTTCTATAGCTAGAACTAGAGAAAAGTAGAATATTTTCCTTATAACTATAGAAGAATATAATGCAGAGTTTCTAGTTAAATATAAGGAAATCTAATCCAACTGCTTCTCTTTTAAAAGGGAACAAAAATTAGAGCCCTGGGCTTAGGTAGTAGCTTACGGCATCCCTATCTCCCCTTTTCTAGGAGAAGAAGGCTCTAAACTTCTAAAAGAAGAAATAGAGACCTTTAATCCTATTAGAATTTAGGGACTACCTAGATGGATCTTATTTAGGGAAAAGAGATATAATCCACAAACTAGGTTCGGCTCTATAGTTTTTACTATAAAAAACGAGGAGAAAAGATAGGAAATCCTTAAGTAAAAAGAAATCCTAATTGTAGGGGTAGCTGCTAAGGTAGTTAAATACCTAAAAATCTCTCCTACTATACAATGTATAAACTGCCAAAAATTTGGCCATATAGGAGATAGATGCTCTACTAAGGCCTATCGATTTTGTGCAGCAGCACATCTATCTAAAGACCACTCCTATTTAACTTGTAATATAATAGGCAGACCTTATAAGCATACTACCCCTCTTTGCATTAATTGTAAAGAAAAATACTTTATTAATAGTAAAGACTGCGAGTCTTTTAAAGCAGCTAAACTAGTATGTTAATAAGTATAAGTTTAGAAGGCCCTATACAGAAGAAGAAATCTCACTAGTTTCTAAAGCTAGAGGAGAAATCTCCTTTATACAGCATAATGTAGGAAAAAGATAAGAAGCATAACAAACCCTACTAGAAATAGGATTTAGAAGAAAAATAAATATTATCCTAGTATAAGAACCTAGTACCTAGAAAGATAGATAAAAAGGATCCTACTTCTCTATTCCGCATCCTATATTTAACCTTATCCTCCCTAGTAACTTAGCTATTCGCCCTAGGGTAGCTATCTATATAAGGAAAACTAGTTTTAGCTTTCTATAATATAGAAATAGGGAGGATATCTGCAAAGATATAGATACTATAGCATTAGAAACCTACGGCCAATTTAAAAGATTTTTATTACTTAATATCTATAATAAGAAACAACTAGACGAGAACTCTAGAACCTAAAGAAATAGTACGACTACTATCTCTAGGGCTATTCTAGAACTAGAACCAGATCTCCCCTTTGTACTAATAGGAGTATAACTTATATTATACATGGTGGAACGCATCGGCTAAAAATCTAATCAAAGAGGCTAAAGAACTAGTAGGCTGGCTAGATATACATAACTGCCAACTACTAAATTTAGATAAATAAGAAGGGACCTTTTACAGATCTAATATAAGGGAAAAGTCTATTATAGACCTAGCCTTCTACTTAGGAAACTTCTAAGAAAATACCTGGGACAATTAGACTATAATAGAAGAAACAGGATCTGACTATAAAACTATAGCCTTCTCCCTATTTACTAGAGAGACGTAAAGATACCTAAACCCTCTTTAAGAAACTCTTTTTTCTATAAAAAAAAGCAAACTGGGAGCTCTTCTCTACCTCTCTAGTAGAGCAAGTTTAAGAACTAGAACTAAAAGCAAAGGTTTTAGTACTAGAGGAACTAGTAGGAGAAAACCCTTATATAGAGACAGGAGAAAAAGGCCCTCTGGCCTCCCTAGAGGATTTGTATAGAACTAGGGATAGGAGCTTAAGTATACTAGTAGATAACCTAATAGGAGATCTTACTAGCTGTATAAAGCTAGCAGTAAAGAAAGCTATCCCTAAATCTAGAACCTGCGAATTCTCTAAACTATGGTGGAATAAAGAGCTTTTACAGAAAAGATAAAAAATGGCAAAACTAGAAAGACTTTAAGAGGAACAACCTATTAGAAGCTCTAGACTAGAAGCCTATAAAGAAGCTAAGAACCAATACTTCTATACAATAAGAAAAGCTAAAACTAGCTGCTGGAATAGCTTCCTAGAAAAAGCATAAGGAAAAGAGATCTTTACTACCCTAAAATATATAAAGGATAAAACATTGCGAACAATTCCTAGTCTAAAGTATAGTAAAGATAGGCCTACGAGACTAGTGGAAAGCTTTGACAATTAGTGTAAAGCTTTTATAACTACTCTATTTCCTAAACCCCCTTCTACTAGCCCTATAGAGTGGAAGGACTATACTATAGACAGTAAATAGGAATGGCTAAAATTGGAGAAAATAGAAGTTAAATAAGCAATCTTCTCTAGCTCTAATAAAAAGGCCCTAAGGCTAGACAAAATATCCTTTATAATTCTATAAAAGGCCTACCCTATTATAGAAGATCTTCTATATAGAATCTATCGGATTTTATTTACCCTAGGCTATTAACTAAAAGCCTGGAGAGAAGCTTAAGGAGTTATTCTCCCTAAAGCAAATAAGGGGGACTATTCTTTACCAAAGTCCTATAGACCTATTTCCTTATTAAACTGCCTAGGAAAGACCCTAGAGAAGATCTTTATTATTAGATTAGGATATCTAGCTAGTACTACTAGCTTACTTTAAGATTTGTAACTAGGAGGAAGAAGACGGCAGTCCGTAATAGACGCAGTCTTACTACTCCTAAATAATATCTAATCAAAAAATAGTAGGAAAAAAGCTAGATAAAGGATAGCTACTATGTTATTCCTAGACGTAAAAGGGGCCTTTAACTATGTCTCTAAAAACTAGCTTCTATCTATCTGTAAGGAACTAGGACTACCTATAGCGTTTATATAATAGGTAGCTACCTTCCTTAGCAATAGAAAGCTATAGCTTTCCTTTAATAGGTAAATATAAGAAAAAGTAAAATTGGAAATAGGGATACTATAGGGATCGCCTATATCCCCTATTCTATTTCTACTATATATACGTAATATCTTCAGTATATAGACAGAAGGAGCCTATTCTCTTAGCTATATAGATGACTTTACAATTACGGTTACTTTAAATTCAGCTAAATCTAATTGTAAAAAGCTAGAGAAAATAGCGCTAGAGCTAATGTCTAAAGCTAAAGAAGCTGCTATTAGTTTTAACGTTAGCAAAATAGAGCTTATATACTTCTATAGTAAACGTACCACTATAGAAGAAGGGTTAAAGCTAGGAGACGTAGAAATATCCCCTAAACCCCTAGTTAGGTGGTTAAGGGTATTCCTAAACTCTAAGCTTACTTTTAAATAATATATAGAAATATAAATCTCTAAAGCAAAGGCAGCCTTCTATTTAATTAGAAGACTGGGTAATATATAAAGAGGTCTATCTCTATAAGCCCTATAACAGCTCTATATAGCTTACGTTACCACTATAGTAGACTATAGAGTATAATGCTAGTGGAAAAGCAAATCTAGAAACTACCTACTAAATAGGTACCAATCTCTATAAAATAAGGCCCTTAGACTAGTTCTAGGAGCGTTTAGAGGATCTCCTAGCCAAGCTATAGAGATTAAAGCCTCTATTCCTCCTTCTAGAATTAGATTTAAAAAGCTTTATAATAACTATATATTAAGAATCCTAAAATTTAAGGAAAACTACGCAATTAAGAAGGTCTATATAGAAGAAATCAATAAAGATAGGGATAAATTAGCAGCTAGTTCTAGCTCTAGTTCTAGCCCTAAAAACTCTACTATAAAGTACCTCTTACAGCTAAAGATATAGCTACTATCTCTAGCCTCTAGAGTTTAGCAGCTAATTTAAAAATGGAAAATAGAGAGAATTTCTTTAGATTGGCAAAAACCGTGGTCTCCTCCTATATCTGCATCCTTCTCTATCTTAAACGGTAGTAAGGAAGAAGCTATATAAGAATATCTAAGACTAGTAGAAACTTTATAAAAATCCCTAGAATAGGACTTAGTAGATATATACTATATAAATAGCTCTAAAGATAATAAATTAAATGTAGCTACCGTATATAAAATAGGGGAGAGAAATAGGATTAAATATATAACAAACTAGAATCTAGGACCCTATATAGAAATTATAAACGTAGAACTTTATATAGTTTATAGGGCCTTAAAATACCTAAAATAATAAAGACTAAAAGAGAAATAAGTTTATATCTTTATAGATAGCTAAGCGGCTATTAAGAGATTATAGCTTAATTCTCTTATAGGGGGGTAAGAACTAGTCTTTAAAATTACGCAAAGCTGTTCCTATTTAGCTAGTAAGGGGATCTCTATTAACTTTTACTAGGTTCCTAGCCATCTAGGAATCTATAGAAATAAAATAATAGATAAGCTAGCTAAAAAGGGCCTTTCTAGAAGAAAACTATAATCTTCTTATATCTCCCTAGCCTATATAGGGAGAGCAGCAAGAGAAAAGATATTAGAATAGTGGAAAAATAACTAGTAGTAGAATAAGAATAAAGGAAAACACTATACTAGGATCTATAAAGGAAGCTATTCCTTTTCTCTTAAAGCCCCTAAGGATAAATATCCTAAAAGGCTATATTTAGCTTTCTTCTAGCTAAAGCTAGGAAAAGGCTATTTTAAATTCTTCTTTAAAGTAATAGGGGGGGAGGATAAAGATAGTAGATGCTTTAGGGAATATAAAGTACTATAAACCCCTAGGTATTTACTACTAGACTGCAACCTATATAGAGAAGAAAGAAGAGAAATGTAAAAGAAACTAGGCTCTTCTCTCTCTTTAAAGAAGCTATTTTGTATACAAAAAGGAAGAGAAGCGCTTTTTCTATTTCTAAGTAGGATAGGGATAGCTACTAGAAAGTGGTTAATAACAGCAGGATCTATAGAAGGAGGTAACTCCTACTAGGCTCCTAGTAAAGAGATATTAGTAAGTAAAAGGATAGAAATAAATTATAAAAGGATAGGGATAGGCGTTAGGATTTCTTATTTCTTATAGTTTTTTACTATTTTCTTATTCCCTAGTAGTTGCTTATAACTTAGTACTTTACTAAAGAACTATAAACCCCTAGCCTAGGGGCTTATAAACTACTAGGATATAGTTACTAGTATATATTAAGCTGCCCTAAGGGATTTATATATATAGGACTATAGCGCCATAGCCTAGAGGCTGTATGCGTAGTATTATACGTAGTATAATATAACAGATATAAAAAAATATAAAAAAAACTTAGTATATATTATTATAACAAAACGCAAAACTCTTAATTAAACATTTTTTTATTTCTTATAGTATATTATTATCCCTTTATATATATATATTGTTTACTAGTCTAGTTCTCTTTATTATATAGTTATACTAACTATTCCTATAGTCTCTAGCAAAATAACTCTGTTTTCTATAGTTTATATAAGCTCCTTTTTTTATACTACTTTTCCTACTATAGAGTCCGCCTAAATATCTTTTACTATTAAGATCCCTAGTTTAGCCTCTACTTCTTAGGTTTTTAATTACTTAATCCTTAACCCCTAGGTTTCTATAGTCGTCTATTTCTATTTTCTTTAGTACTACTTAGGTTTATTAGCTCTACGCTATACTATAATTTCTAATTTTATTATTGCATGCCCTGCACCTTATATAACTATAAAATTTTATCCTAATATTTCTTAGTCTGCTCCCTTTAATAGATTCTATTATTAATCTTAATTGCTTAATTAATTAGATCTTTTAGGGTTTCCGTATCTTTTATTAAGATAATTATATTCTAGACTTTTACCTTAAGTCCTATAACAGAATTCCCTAGAAGGTATATATTAGATAAGATAGACGAAGGTCTTATCTATATTCTATTTATATCCTAAAAGATATAGTTAGATAAATAAGGGGTAAAGAGTTTTACTAGTGTCTTAGAAGGATTATATAGGGAGCTAGTTCTCCTTTAGAGAAGAACTAGTAATTAGTCTCTAAATAGAAGAGGTTAAAAAGTATTTATCCTTTATTTATAAGGATTGTTCTACCTTAACTTATCTTCTACTTACCTATAACTCTTATTCTATACTATTAATTAAATAATTATACGTTCTAGTTAGACTGGCCTCTTATAAGTCCCTATTTATATTATACTATAAGCGCCTTATTATTCTATTTAACCCATATAGCTAATATTTAAAACTATATCGTATACTTAGTTACTAAGGCTTATTTATATTAGGTTTTAAAGCTTCCGTTTTACTATTATAGTTACCTTTAAATCTTTAAATCTTTATATTAATTATTTTATAAACCCGTTCTAGCTAGTGAATATATACTATACCTTCTAATTAGTAGTTACTATACCGTTTTCTTATATCTCCGTAAGGTAAGGTTTAAACCACTTAAGTACCTTTCCTATTAGGAATAATCCTACGTAGGCTACCTGGTCTATAAATATTAATAGCTTCCCCCCTTCTTATATAACCTTAAAGTGTATTTATATAAGGAATCTCCTTACTAAACTACCTAGAAAAGACTCTAGAGAAGATCTTTACTACTAGATTAGGATATCTAGCTAGTACTACTAGCTTACTTTAAGACTTACAATTAGGAGGAAGAAAACAGCGGTCTGTAATAAACACAGTCCTACTACTCCTAAATAATATCCAGTTTAAAAATAATAGGAAAAAAGCCAGATAAAGAATAGCTACTACGCTATTTCTAGACGTAAAAGGGGCCTTTAACTATATCTCTGTAAACTAGCTTCTATCTATCTGTAAGGAACTAGGGCTACCTATAGCGTTTACGCAATAGGTAGCTACCTTCCTTAACAATAGAAAGCTACAGCTCTGCTTTAATAGATAAATATAAAAAAAGGTAGAAATAGAAACAGGGATACCACAGGGCTCGCCTATATCCCCTATTTTATTTCTACTATATATACGTAATATCTGCAGCCTACAGACAGAAGGAGCCTATTCCCTTAGCTATATAGATAATTTTGCAATTACGGTTACTTTAAACTCAGCTAAATCCAATTATAAAAAGCTAGAGGGAATAGCGCTAGAGCTAATGTCTAGAGCTAAAGAAGCTGCTATTAGTTTTAATATTAGCAAAATAGAGCTTATACACTTCTATAGTAAGCGTACTACTATAGAAGAAGGGCTAAAGCTAAGAGACATAGAAATATCCCCTAAACCCCTAGTTAGGTAGCTAGGGGTATTTCTAAACTCTAAGCTTACTTTTAAATAATACGTAGAAATAAAAATCTCTAAAGTAAAAACAGCCTTCTATTTAATTAGAAGACTAGGTAATATACAAAGAGGTCTATCTCTATAAGCTCTACAACAGCTCTATATAGCTTACGTTACTATTATAGCAGACTATAGAATACAATGCTAGTAGAAAAGCAAATCTAGAGACTACCTACTAGCTAGGTACCAATCTCTACAAAATAAGGCCCTAAAACTAGTTTTAGGAGCGTTTAGAGGATCTCCTACGTAAGCTATAGAAATTAAGGCCTATATCCCTCCTCCTAGAATTAGATTTAAAAAGCTTTGCAATAGCTATACATTAAAAATCCTAAAATTTAAAGAAAACCACGCAATTAATAAGGCCTATATAAAAGAGATTAACAAGGATAAGGAGGAATTAGTAACTAGTTCTAGTTCTAGTCCTAGTCCTAGAAACTCTACTATAAGACACCTTCTATAGCCAAAAACTTAACTACTATCTCTAGCTTCTAGAGTCTAGTAACTAATTCAAAATTAGAAAATAGAGAGAATCTTTCTAGATTGGCAAAAACCGTGGTCTCCCCCTATTTCTATATTCTTTTTTATCTCTAGGGGTAGTAAAGAAGAAGCTGTATAAGAACATTTAAGACTAGTAGAAAATCTATAAGAATCCCTAGAATGGGACCTAGTAGATATATACTATAAAGA
>Ga0307515_10004802_pt1 | contig 27674 bp, 1 predicted proteins | sample 17_EM_MG_FD_194513 | JGI IMG/M metagenome (GOLD analysis project Ga0307515, IMG submission 194513) | Populus trichocarpa ectomycorrhiza microbial communities from riparian zone in the Pacific Northwest, United States - 17_EM | ecosystem: Host-associated > Plants > Roots > Unclassified | place... | reverse complement strand
AATAAAGATTTAAAAGGGCGTATATTACTAATAAGCCTAAAGGATATTCTAGAGAATGTAGCCCTAGGTAAAATAGTATATACTTTATACCTAAAGGAGTATTAGATCTAACCCCTATTTAATAGCAAGATGGGTATAAAGCCTAATATAGGTAATAACCCCTCTATAATAGAGACCCTATAGGGAACTACTAGATAGGTCGCGGAGACATTATAGGGAAATAGCAATCTTAAGGATCTTATAAGATACTTTAACCATTATAGGTTACTCTAGCTTAAGCAATATATAGAGAGTATACTACGATATCTTAAGCGCTATATTAAGGATTTCTCTACCCTTTACTAGCTACTGTATAAAACGGTATAATATACAGTAGCAACTATGTATAAGTAACCACTATAGCGTATAACGCTGCCTATAAGCATCCTAAGGGAGCTCTAGAATCTACCTAATAATAACGTAAAGGATAAACGCGACCTTAATTTATTAAATATTCTAGTAGGCCTAAGGGACTTACTAAGGGTATTTTTAGGTAGAAGAGCTAAAGTCCTACTACAGAACTCGGAGTATAATTATGCAATTAATCTAAAAGAAGGTAAATAACTACTAAACCTTCCTATCTATAACCTCTCGCGTAAAGAGCTTAAGATCCTACGGGAGTACCTTAATAGGTTACTAGAAAAGGGGTAGATCTAGCCTAATAAGTCGCCGTTAGGCGCGCTAATTCTCTTTATTTTAAAACTAGATAAAACTATAAGGCTATATATAGACTATTACAGTCTTAATAAGATTACAATTAAAAACTGTTACCTACTACCACTAGTTAATAAAATGCTAGATTAACTATTTAGGGTAAGGATCTTTATAAAGCTAGATCTATAAGATGCCTATTATAGGTTCTATATTAAAAAAGGGGATAAGTAAAAGACCGCTTTTAAGACTTAATATAGCTACTTTAAGTATCTAGTAATGTGTAACGGCGCTATCGCATATTACCTGCCAAATTCTGCCATATTCTGCCGACCTGTGATTAGCCCGCCCAAAGCTAGCGCCTTAGCAGCTTACCCTATATATTTGTTTACATCAGTCCTAGCAACCCCTTTTCCTTCTCTTTAGCTTAGTATCTTCGTAATATAGTATTCTATAAGCTTTGGTTTAGAAGCATTTATATAAGCCGTAACATTATACTAAGCTCACCCTATCTTGCCCGGGAAGGCCTTAATAATATCCCACCCTAAAGAAACTTCGTCTGCAATAACACATTAATGCGCTATACTTAGATACTAAAACAACTTAATATTACCTGGGAAGGCCTAGATAATATTCTACCTTATAAGCCAGATAGGACTAGACTTATACCCCCGGAATTAAAATTAAAGCGTATAATACTAATAAACCTTAGGAAGCTAATAATAGCACCTAAAGTAAGCTTATTTAAGAGAGCTGCCTTTACCTAAGAGGAACCTGAGATCTAATTAGGATTAGAAATTAAAGATAATAATAATGTTATAGACGTACACGAGTAAATTTGCGCCCTTACAGCCAGCTAGGAAGCCAATTATCTTAAAGTAAGAAATATATAAGAGACCCTATAAGAGATCCTAGAAAGCCTTACAGCCCTATAAAATAGCTTAGCTTCCTCTTTTTAAAGCCCTAGCCGACCTATTTACTTCACTAAATGCAATATACTAGGGAGTATAGATATAATAATAAAGTAATTAAAGTCCGTTAAGCTCCCTAACCCCCTACTACTATCTAACGGGATAAACCCTACCTTTAAGAATTAGAGGATTTAAGTATAAGGAAAGCTTTGTATTAACTATAACTATTTCCTTTCTAAAGAAGCTAAAATACTCTACCTCTTTAGTCGAACTACTGGGGATACCTAACGGCACCTTTAAGCCAAGTTTGAGGACAACTTCCCTATCTAATTTATATCTATTAACGAGATAATATAGCACCTAGCGGCTATTTATATTAACCTAAATAAAGTATAGGATACCCGTTATAACTATAATCGCCTAATAATAAAACTAAACTAACTCTTTACTAAATTCTAGACTTAATTCCTATACCTTATAGGAGAAAGCTAGGTTCCCCTTAAGAACTACTGATTAGATTTATATAATAAGCTAATAATCCGGCTATAAGAAAAGATTATTATAACCTTAAATAACTTACTAACCTATAAAAGACTTATAGCTTATTACCTATTATTAGACTTAGAACTAAAGCGGATTAATACCCGCCCTAATCGGCAGAAGCGACTCTATAATAATTAGAACTCGCTAGCTATACCTATAAAAGCTAAAGTAGAAAGATAAGTTACAATTGCTTTTATACTAAAGGCGGTTATAAGTATATACTAGTAAGCCTCGCCTAACTAGTTATATACTACGCTATTAACTAGTATTCGCCGTAATACTCTAATTAACCCTATCTTAGCTATGTATTATAACTATAATAAGTAGGGTTATTTTGCCTTATCCTACCTAGAGCTAAAAAAAATATAGGCGATATTAAGGAGATAGAGGAAGGAGAAACGTCTAATAAGTTAGAAAAAGAAGAACCCTAGGGAAAGACTTCCCCCTAGGGTACACTATTAATCTTAAAAAGATTAATCTTAGTTAGTTAATAGGTAGAAAGCATTTTATAGTTCTATATATAGTATCTTAAAATAGATATAGAGTTAATATAACCGCCCTTATTAATACTAAAGCAAATAGCTTCGCCTTTATAAATACTGCCTATATAAATAATGTTGCTAAGTTTCTAAATACAGAAGCTATCCAACTAGAGAAGCCTATTTAGGTAAAAGGCTATAACGGCTAAGCTAGTTAGCCTATTACCTATATCTTAAAGTTATATATTGCTCTTAATAGACGACGCTAATATAGTATCCCCTTTTATATCCTAGACCTAGGGTCCTATAATATAATCCTTAAATAAAAATAGATATCCTATTTTAATATTTAGTTAAACATATAATAAAGACGGTTTATCTAGCCGGAGGATAGACTAAGGTTACTCTTCCTTATTAGGGAGATCCGAACTAACTATAAGATACTAGCTATAAGGGCTAACTTTACCTACTAGTAGGATATCTAGGCCTATAACTTAGTCTTTATGTAACGGAACCTTATAGCAAGTACTACGATGGGCTCGTTATTGGGCTAGGTGTGTAGGTATTGCAAGTAAGTCAATAACGTAATAATAACTAGTGGAGTGGTTGCCTAACAGATTAACTCTAATTGTATTCTAAGAATCACTATAAGGAAAGAACTATCTAGAGTAGGGACCGTGGTCCTTTAAATACGTAACCATACTCCTAGGAAACCCTCCTTATACGTAAGGTACGTATGCTCTATCTACTCTATTGCGGATTATATAGATTATATAAATTATATAGATTATATTACGTGACTCGGTTACCATTTCTCATCACATAGTTCTACCGGATCTATCCTAGACCGTACCTATATTAACCAACTAGCCTCTTCCAACTCTTCCCTAAGTAGTTATAATATCATACTTAAAGCGTCTATAACACTATCTCCCTCCTCTTTATCTTCGTCCTTAAAGATTTTAAATATCTTTAAGTCGTTTACTAGAGGTATAATATCCGTCTAATTAATTTAGTTAATATTATTACTTATTATACCTAAAGTAACTTCTCTTTCTTCTACAGCTCGTTACGCTCATACTATCGCTATAGTACTATCGCTAGGTAAAATAATACCATCTCTATATTCTCGTTATATAAAAAAGGGGTTAGTTTATATTACGCTAGCAAGTCCTTTATCTCGGCAACCTTCCTTTTATTTAGAGTGTACTAAAGCAAATATTCGTTTATTCTGTAACATTCGCTCTATTTCTAACGCTAAGTATATACATCCTATAACTCTTAATAGTCTATAAGTTCCCTAAGTAATTTGTTATAGGGTTTTATATTTAATCTACTACTATAAAGCTTAATAGTAAGCTCTTAAGCGCTCTTAATAAATTGCGTTAATCGCGAGAGGCAGAATAAGAGGCTGCAGCTGCTTAACAGCGTGCTCTCAAAGCTCGTCTTCTAGCCTCTACTTATCTTTTATATCTTAAACGGGTTTATAAAAAGGTTTATTTTAAAAAGTGGAAGCTTATAGAATAAGGTCTACAGGAGCTTAGTAATAAGAGAACCGACTCTCTTTTTATAAAGGGAATAACTCTAAGTAATTTGGTAGTCGCTCTTCCTAAGTCCCCCTTAGGTAACTCGTTCTTTGGCGATCCTTCTTTATTAATATTACCTAACCTATTTTCTTCTAATACTCCTATACCTTTCCTATAGCGTTTTTTAAATTTTCTAGTAGTTTCTAGGTAGTCTTATTATAGCCTATCTACTTAACTTCGTACTATATTTTATTGTTAACGTCCTTATAACTAACGATCTTTAAAACTTGCTATTTATCTTCTTTTTATCCTCTATATATATCTACTTCGTAAACTAGTAGCTTAATATTCTTATATATTGGCTCTAGCATTATAATATGCTATATAGGGTAGATCTTCATTTTAGCTAGTAGGTTTAACTTAAACGTAACTAGTAAAATTCTTTATATAATTTCAAAAGGTCCTAGTCTAACGTAGTCTAACTTCTTACTTAGTTGTTAACTCTTAAAATTTTTATATAGTAGCTATACTTTATCTCCCTCTTTAAGATCTAGTCCCTTAGATCTCTTAGTATTATAGTATTTCTTTATTCTCTACTATACTACCTTAGCTATTTCCGTAAGGTTCTTATAAAGATTTATTAATATCTCCATCCTTTACTTAGCTGTGCTACTTATCTTCTTTACTTAACATAGCGATAATAATATTCTTAGCTTATATCTATAATTCGCCTTAAATAATAACGTACCTATTTCTTCTTATAGTATTATATTATATACAAACTATATAACTAGTAATAACAATACCTAATTATTCTATACGTAATTAATATAATGCCTTAGATACTACTCTAGTGTCTAGTTTAATCTTTTCATTTAACCGTCTATCTGCGGATAATATATAGTGGAAGTTACTACTTAAACTCCTTACTCCGCTAAGAATACCTTCTAAAATGCTGCTATAAATCTTAGATCTCTATCCAATATAATTTTACTTAATACTCTATATTTTATAAATACTTCCTTAATATAGATTCTAGCAATATCCTTCGCTAAGATTTCTTTTATATAGGCTATAAAGTATCCCTACTTCGTAAACTTGTCTACTATTACTAAGATTGCATTATAATCTTATCCGGTAATAGGGTCTCTTAATTTTAGCAACTTAATAATAAAGTCCTATAATATAACCTCCCATAGTTTCTCTAGTATTTTAATAGGTTATAGCCCTCTATATAGCTTATACCTTATTAGTTTATTCCTTTAATAATCTAAATATTCTTTTATAACCTTTTATACTAAGTTCCAGATTCCATTAATAATATACTCCTCCTAAAGTCTTAATACTAGGCCCGTAGCTCCGTTATATCCTTAAGTTAGTCCTTTATAGAATTCTTCCACAAATTACTTTGCTATGATTTTTAGGATATACTTTACTTCTTAATTTTTATATATATCCGTCTATAGATCTTCTAGCTGTGCTTCTAGAATTCTTTATACTTAAAAGCTTTCTGGTAACTTATAGATCCTCTCTAGTTCTTCCTAAGTTGCTATAATTTTTAGATAATTATATCTAATTAATCTATCTATATCCTTTTGTAATAAAGCCCCTAATGGCTTCTTATTATTTTATAGTTTAGCTTTCTAACTTAGAGCATCTACTCTTGTATTATCTATACCCTTAGTATACTAAATTTTAAAATAGTATTCTGTAAGCATCTCTACCTATCTAACCTATCTTTAATTAAGTTCCTTTGTTGTTAAAAATCCTATTAGGTTTTTATAATCTGTCTTAACTATAAATAGTTTCTCTATGCCTTATAAGAATGCTCTCTATTCCTTTAATACTATAACTATACCTAATAACTTTTTATTATAGATGTTATAGTTTAATTCTAGTGGTATTATCTTTTAACTATAGTATGCTACTGGGTGCTATCTATCTGGATGCTTTTATATAAAGTATACCCCTAGTATAAAGTCTAATATATCTATTTCTATAACCATTTTTAGACCTAGCTAATAGATCTTAAGAACTAGCTCTTGGGTAAATAACCTCTTAACTTTCTTAAATAGTTCTTATTATTCTTTTCCCCATATCTATAGTTCTTCTTTCTTTATTAACCGCGTAAATGGCTTAATATCCTTTAACTATTACACTATAAACCTTCTGCAGTAATTACAAATTCTTAAAAATAATCTTAACTGTGTAATATTCTCTGGTTCCTACTAATTCACTATAGCTTTAATCTTCTTTAGATCTATACTAAGTTAGCCTAGTTTAATAATAAATCTAACAAAATCGGTCTTTTTAGTAAAGAACTCGCATTTCTTAATTACTACTAGCATCTATTCCTCTTATAGTCTCTTTAAGACCCATTTAACGTATTCTCCATATTCTTCCTTAGTTATTAAGTAGATGAGATATATTATAACAAATTCATCCAGGTGTTCTCCTAATACATTATTAATTCGCTTCTAAAACGTTGCTAGTACGTTTATAAGCCCGAATTATATAACTAATAGTTTATACAGTCCTTTCTTTAACCTAAAGGCTGCCTTTTATTTGTCGCCTTCCTTAATTCTAATCTAATAGTACGCCCATCTTAGATCTATCTTCGTAAAGATTTACGCATTGCCTATCCTGTCTTAAATTTCGCTAATTAAGGGTAAAGGATACCTATCCTTTCTAGTAATGCTATTTAACTATCTATAGTTGATATACAGCCTTAGTTTGCTATTTTTCTTTAGTACGAATAGTACTGGATAACCCGCTAATAATTGCGATAGTCTAATATATCCCTTTTGTAAGTTTTCCTAGATAAACTCCTTTAATGCTCTACCTTTTTCTTCGGTAAGCTTATAGATTAGAAAGAACTTTAGACTAATTCCTAGTTCTAATTCTATTTTATAGTCCTATACTATATATTTTAACAGCTTTTTACTTTCTGGCGACTATAGTTTCTTACCATACTTATAGTATCTCTTTAGTATATAGTCTAACCCTTTCTTAGTTTCCTCATAGGTTGCTCCTACTTAGTACTATACTAACTTAGCCTATTATCGTATCTTACGGCGCCAAGTATCCCTAATATTGACCTAACCTGTAATCTAATTGATCTTTAGATTATATTTCTATAACTAAGGTATTCCTAATACTGCCTTATTATTTCCTAATAGTAATATATTAAAAAACATCCCAATTTATCTTCCTTTAATAGTTATCTAAATAGGTCCTATTTTAAGATTAATAATGCCTCCTCTATAGGCTATTAGATCTCCTAAAATCGTTACTAATAGGTAAGGATATTCCTTTTTCCTGTGTAGTAACCCTATTCTTTTAACTGCTGCTAGCGAGATATAGTTCCTTATTACTCCACTATCTATTAATACCTTAAACTGTTAATCTTACTACTTAACTTATAAATTTAGGTGTTATTCTTAAATTCCTTTAAGGGTCTAAGGCTCTACTACTGGTTCCCTTTAATCTTATAGGCCTCTACTTTTCCTAACTATTAGCTGCTTAATCCTGTTTATACTTAGTCTAACTTAGGCTAATACTTAGTTTGCTTTTTATCTTTAATATGCCATAAATAGGTATTTTCTGGATATTCCCACTATTATTGTCTATCTAGGCATTCTTCTGTAAGGAATCTTCCTGGCTAAAGTATTAAGTCCCCTTATTCTTAAACTTCTACTAAGTGCTAACTATGCATATACTTAGCGTTTTAATATTTCGCCTCGTCCGTTATCTAATATATTCTTATTAGATACTTTTAATTTTTATCCTTAGGTGCTCTATGCATATTATACGCATTATCCACGTATACTATCTACAATAGTATATAATATGCTTAATATCTTAGGTCAACTCTTAGCTTATCTTCGTCCTTAAGTTTAAACCTTTCTCGTGTTAATCTGAGCGTTGCAACTTCATTCGTAGGTACTAAGATTCGTCTTTCATTTCTCTAGTCCTCTAATTACTCCTCTAGATCCTTTAACGTTATAATTAAGGCTCCTTTAATATGCGTTATAGCCTTTTCTATAATCAGGTGGTCTTAGACAACTTTCTTATCTAACTATATATAGAAATCTTCCCACTTATTATTATGTCGTTATCTATACCACTTTTAGTATAACCCTTTAAGTATATACGGCTCATCCGTAAGAAAGTATCTTCTTATTACTGCGTTGTAACAGCCCTTTATATGTTATTCCTTAAACCTAGTTAAAATCCCTAGATCCTCTTCTTGTTCCAGTTTAATAAGCCACTTAGCTTTTAGTATACCTACTCTAGGCCTATTAGTGACCTTTCGTACGGGTGCTCTGTCCCTTATACATCCTAATATGCTAAATCTCTTATCTAGTTTCTGTTCTTACCATAAGGTAATTCTCGCTCTAAATTTCTCTATAGTTTCTTTTCTTTCGCGTCTTACAAGTGGATCCTTAAAGTTATCGCACTTCTTAATCTTAGTATCGACTTTTTAATCTTTAGGCTAAACACTGTATTCCCCTAGTAAGTCCTCTAGGTCCATATATCTGTCTCCCAGTTTAACTACTATTAGTATTGCAGATTCTCTAATCTATAAAAAAGCTCCTTACCTCTTACCTATAGGTGTCCTTATTCATACTCCAAATTCTTAGTCCCTTAGATTCTTTAATCCTAAGCTTACTTCTAACTTAAGCTTAGCTCCCGCCTTAGTCTAACTAGGCGTCCGTAGTATTCTCATCTCGTTTTAAGAGTCTTAAATCTTATCTATCTTATCTTAAGAATCTAATGCCTTTAGGAACTCTTATCCTAAGCTCATTTATATATTTCTAAACTAAGCTACTGCTCTGCTCTATTGGTTTTCATCCATTATAGGTCCTTAAGCTGTCCTCATCCTGTCTGCAAAATCTTAGATCTCTCTCATCTCGTCTTAAGAATCTTAAGCCTTTGGCCTTTTGCCTTTATTAAGGGGTAAGCTAGCACTAGCAGTCATCTACTTACTTAATCCCTTTTAGATATTACTCCTTCCGTCTTATAAAGCAATAGATGCCGTATCCAACGGTGTTATAATGCCCGTTACTAAACCTTGCTCTATGGCGGTCCCAGTCTCTACTTCTATAATTGCGTTATCAAGGTTCGGATACCCCTAGTTGGTTCCTTTACTATCCTCGTCGCTATTAATTAATAAGTACTCTAACTCCATTATTATTATTGCTAATTATCGTCTGCATGTTGCTATAATATCTTAATCCAGCTTATAGAGTTAATCTTATTCTTTATCTAACTCTTTAGTTCCTCTAAGTCCTCTTAACTCTAGCTCTTATGGCCAATAGCTTACGCCATACTTAGCGTCTTTATAAATTTGGCATGCATTATTATAACAAAACGCGAAACTTCTAATTAAACACTCTTTTATTCCTCGTAGTCCACTATTATCCCTTTATATATATATGTCTTCTACTAGTTGGGTTCCCTTTATTACATAGTAACTCTAACCATCTTTACAATCCCTTATAAAATAACCTTATTTACCACAATTTATATAAGCTCCGTTTCTAAACCATTAACTTTACTATAGAGTCTGCCTAAATATCTTCTACTACTAAGATCCCTGGTTTAACCTCTACTCCTTAGTCCTATAATTACTAGATCCTTAACCTCTAGGTTTTTATAGTTTCTTACTCTATCTCTTATAGGCTTCTTTAGTACTACTTAGGTCCATTAGCTCTACGCTATACCATAGTTTCTAACTTAGCTTTTATCATTACGTACTCTACGCCTTATATAACTATAGAACTCTATCCTAACCTCTCTTAGTCTGTTCCCTTTAGAAGATCCTATTATTAATCTTTATCGCTTAATCTATTAGTTCCCTTAGGGTGTCCGCATCTTCTATTAGAATAATTACGTTTTAGACTTTAGCCTTAAGTCCTTATTTATACTGTGCCATAAGCGCCCTATTATTCCACTTAACTTATATAGCTAGCGTTTAGAACTATATTATATACTTAATTACTAAGGTTTGTTACGTAATATCTTAGAGTTTTCTTTCTACTATAGTTACTACCTCTAGATCTCTAAACATTTATATAAGTCGCTCTATAAATCCGTTCCAACTTAAGAATATAAACCACACCTCTTAGTTGGTAGTTGTCATTCCATTTGCTTATATTTCTATAAAGTAAGGCTTAAACTATTTAAGTGCTCTTCCTAACAGGAATAATCCCGCGTAAGCTATTTAATCTATAGGTATTGCCAGCCTTGCTCCTTCTTATGCAACCTTAAAATACATTTACGTAAGAAATCCTTTAAGCTTTAATCTCTCTCCTAAGAATCTTTTAATTAACAGTAACTTAACCTTTACTGCGCCTATCCCATTAATCCTTTATTTAAGTGTCGCATTATTCTCTATTAACTAGTCAACTATCTCTTATAGTTGTCCGACCGTTATAGGTTGCTATAAGTTAGTATCTACCATACTAGTATCACCTCCTAACCTTAAAGTAGTTGCTACCATCAATGGCGTTATAGTGGCTGCTTTTGGTGGCATGTTATTCGACTTATTAAAACTATAACTAGGTAGTAATTATATAACGGAACCTTATAGCAAGTACTATAATGGGCTTATTATTAGGCTAGGTGTATAGGTATTGCAAGTAAGTTAATAACGTAATAATAACTGGTGGAGTGGTTGCCTAATAGATTAACTCTAATTGTATTCTAAGAATTACTATAAGGAAAGAACTATCTAGAGTAGGGACCGTGGTCCTTTAAATACGCAACCGTACTCCTAGGAAACCCTCCTTATACGTAAGGTACGTGTACTCTATCTACTCTATCGCGGATTATATAGATCACATAGATTATACAGATTATATTACGTGACTCGGTTACCATTCCTCATTATATAATTCTACCGGATCCATCCTGGACCGTGCCTGTATTAACTAACTAGCCTCTTCCAACTCTTCCCTAAGTAGTCGTAACATCGTACTTAAAGCGTCCGTAACACTTTACCTAAAAAGACGCCCGCCGCGAAGTTAGAAAGAACTTTATACTAATAAAGATACTCTCCTAAAGCGCTATATTTAAAGAGGACTCTACGTATAAAAGCGGAATAGATAGTAATATAGACAACGTCTAAATTGTATAGATTTAACCGGTATAGAAAAGAATGTATTAATAGGATATAAGGGATAACCTCTAAAAGATGCAATAGGAGCTAAAAGGGGTAATAATAACGCTAGTACCCTAGAAGTCCCTAAAGTTACATACACCCCTATTATTAGGTAACCCCCCTACTATAGATATTACCATAATTAGCGCTATAGCGTTTTACTTTAATATATACCGGAAGGATAATAAGGTCTTTATAACGAGCCTATATAAGATTAACTAAATTATTAATAATAGAGAGGAAAGGCTAGCTAAGGAAACTAATAAGGAACTACTTAAACGCCTTTTTTTTACCATTTATATAGACTATAAGGATATATTCTTAAAGGCAGCCTTAAATAAGTTACCCCCTTACTAGACGTATAATTATAAGATTTAATTAGAAGCCAATAACTCGCTAGGCTATAGCCCCCTCTACTATTAATTAATAGATAAGCTAAAAGCAATAAAGCGGTACTTAATTAATAACTTAGATAAAGGGTTTATTAAGCTAAGTTAAGCCCCTTTTACTTCCCCTATTTTATTTATAAAAAAGCCTAATAAAGGCCTTTATTTTTATATTGACTATTAAAAGCTAAACGCTATTACTTAAAAGGACCGGTATTCTATTCCCTTAATTAATAAGACCCTTATATATCTAAGCTAGGTAAAGATCTTTACTAAACTTAATATCCGCTAAGCTTTTTACTAAATTAGAATAGACCCTATATCTAAAGATTTAATAACGTTTTATACCCATTATAGTTCCTATAAATATAAAGTTCTTCCTTTTAGACTAATAAACGGATTGGCTACGTACTAAAGGTATATAAATGACGTTTTTTTTAATTACCTTAATAAATTCTATACGGTATACCTAGATAACATTCTTATATACTTAGATAACAAACTTAAGCATTAAGTTTATATTAAGAAGGTCTTGGAAAGACTACAGAATGTAGGCTTATAAGTTAATATTAAGAAATGCGAGTTTGGGGTAAAACGTATAAAATACCTTAGGTTTATCGTGACTATAGAAGGAATTAAGGTTAACCCTAAGAAGGTAGAGGTAATCTATAACTAGAAGCCCCTTTATATAGTAAAAGAAATCTAATCCTTTCTTAGCTTTTATAACTTCTACCACTAGTTTATTTATAACTATAAAATTATAGTAAAACCTCTTATATAACTAACCAGGAAGGATACACCTTTTATCTTTAATAATAGCTATATAAAAGCCTTTAAAGAGATAAAGGATCGGCTTATCTCTTTTTTAATCCTTTATTACTATAACCTAGACTTTAAATTAATACTAAAAACGGACGCCTTTAATAGGGTTATAGTGGGAATCCTATTATAGTTATGTCTAGACGGCGAATAGTACCCTATAGCTTTTTTTTAAAGATAATAGACCCGGCTAAGTATAACTATAAAGTATATAATAAAGAAATGCTAGCTATTATTTAATTACTCTCCTAATAGCGTGTAGAGCTTAAAGGTATAAACTCCCAGATTAAGATATATATAGATTATAAAGCCCTAGAGTACTTTATAACTATAAAGCAGCTTACTAAATAATAAGCCTAGTAGGCTAAAATACTCTCCTAATTCTTTTTTACGATTATATATCGTTCTAGTAAGTAAAACTCTAAGGCTAATATTTTAACCTAAAGAGAATAAGATATAGGACCCTAGAATAAGCTAAAGACCTAATATTAGACGCGCGCCCTTTTTTATTTAGAATAGCTTAACCTACGGATCCTTAAGGAGCTAGACTTTTAGTAAAATAAGCTAGCACTAATAGAGGAGTCCTTAGATAAGCTAATAGGGCTAATTAACCGCCTTCTAACTATAAACTGCACGGCTAACGCCCTAAGGGCCCTCCGTAAATAAGTTATAAAAGGAAACCCTAATTTTAAAAAGGAGGAAGGATTGCTCCTATATTAGGAGCGGCTTATAGTCCCTAATATTAATAATCTATAGACTAAACTAATCTATAAAGCTTATTGCTAAGTCTCTATAGTATACCCTAGTAAGAACAAGACCCGTAAAATTATTAACTACCGCTACTACTAGCTAAGAATAGTTGTGGATATTAATTAATATATACGGAACTGCAAAGACTGCTAAAGAGCTATAATCCCACGGGATAAGACCCTAGGACTACTTAAGCCACTCCTAATACTAGAGCGCCCTTAGTAGTATATCTTTATAGACTTTTATAAACTACTTAGGGACTGTAACGGATACGATATAGTTATAGTTATAGTTAACCGCTTTAGTAAACGCCTATTCTTAATTCCCTGTTATAAAAATATTAATACTAAAGAGGCAGCCTAGCTATTTATTTATTACATCTACTAAATCTATAGACTACTAAATACTATTATATCTAATTATAGGCCATAGTTTATATCGGCCTTCTAGAATAAGTTTACCTAGATTTTAGGCATTAAGCTAAAGCTTTCTATAGCTTATTACCTCTAGATAGACAGTTAGATAAAGATTGTAAATTAGTACCTGGACTAAAGGCTTAGGCCCTTTATTAACTATTTCTAGGATAATTAGCTTAAACTACTACCCTTAATAGACTACGCGTAAGTAACTCTACCCTATAACTCTATAGGGTTTACCCCAATTTAGCTAGAAATAGAATACTTACCCTATATAAGCTTTAACTGGAAAAGGCTAGAAGAACCCTAAACTGTATAAGAGAAGCTATTCTATACTAAGGCCCAATAATACACCAAATAATTAGAGGAAGCTTAGATGGTAGCCCGTAAGAACCTAGAAAAAGCTTAAAGGTTAATAGAATAGTAGGCGAACAAATAACGTTAAGAGCCCGATTTTGCCCCTAGTAATATAGTCTAGGTTATAATAAGGAATTAGAAAACTAAATGACCTAGCTATAAGCTAGACTACTAGATAGTAGGACCGTATAAGGTTTTTAAGAAAATAGGCAACTTGTATAAGATAAAGCTCCTAGATTTAATTAGGGTTTACCCTATTTTCTTACTAAATAAGTTATAGAAAGCTGTGAATAACCTATTACCTGGATAAAAGAGCGAGCCTCTCCTACTAGTTTAAGTAAACGGTAATAACGAATAGGAGGTTAATAAAATACTGGCCTATAAGATAGTATAGGGAACGCTAAAATACCGTATCTAATGGAAGGGCTATAATCCTAACCTAACCTAGTACCCTGCGTAGAACTTTATAGGCTACCCCCAGAAGCTTAAAGAATTCTATAACTAATACCTTAATATACCTAAACCTCTAAAGTACCTAGATAAATAAATAGAATGCTAGTATAATAAAGACGATAAGTTACTAGAAGAATATAGGGATAAAAACGCCCTAAAGCCCTAATATAAATTTCTGCCATATTCTGCCGTTTTCTACTAGTACTATAAAATTTTAGATATCTAGGAACTTTGACCGCCGGTTAAAGTTATCTAATTGGTTGGATCCGTGCTAAGACTTTTAGCAGCTACTCTTTCTAGCCTAATGCTTCCACTTAGCCTATAATTGCCCTTTTGTTATGCCTAAGGCTCCAACCCACCTGGCCATACAAACCCCCAAAAAGGTAGCAGTGTCTTGCGACTGAGGAGACTGCTAGTTGGAATGTCTTATAAGCTCTACAGCCCATACGTGACGTATGGGTAGCGCAAGGCATGACACCTTTGTACTTAGTCTGGATGTACTTATATCCCCTTTATCTCCTCTTATATTTTATAATCCTATGTTTATAAGCCTAGTGCTACTCTATTTCTAACTAAGCCTAAGGGCAGGCTTTTCTTTTAAAGAGGGGGGTAATGTAACGGCGCTATCGCACGTTACCTACCAAATTCTACTATATTCTGCTGACCTGTAATTGGCCCGCCCAAAGCTAGCGCCTTGGCGGCTTACCTTAAATATTTGTTTACATCGGCCCTAGCGACCCCTTTTCCTTCTCTTTAGCTTAGTATCTTTGTAATACAGCATTCTATAAGCTTTGGTTTAGAAGCATTTATATAAGCTGTGATATAATGCCTTTCGGGCTAGCTAATACGCCTATAACATTTTAATTATACATTTACAGAGCCTTAAGGGGACTAGTTGACCGCATATACGTCGTCTATTTAGATAACATCTTAATCTACTTAGAAAATAAGAATTAATATAAGTAATATATCCGCGAAGTACTGGAACGTTTAGATAATTAGGGCCTCTACGCTAAGGCGTTAAAGTATATCTTTAATACTAAGTAGGTTAAGTTCCTAGGTTATATTATAACGCCTATAGGTATAGTTATAGACTTAGTATAGGTGTAGATAATCTAGGAGTAGCCAGAGCTAGAGAGCTACTAGGATATTTAAGTGTTCTTAGGCTTTACCAATTTCTATAGGCGCTTTATCTATAACTACTTAGACGTTATTTAATACCTATTTAACTATATTACGGAAGCTTTTTAAAACCTAACCTAAGAAGCAAAAAGCTTAAAGGCGGTAAGGAAGAAAATTAAGAAGGGACTAACTAAATAGTATAAACTATGGTTATGGCCTAGAAAGGTTTAAAAGGCCTTTTAAAAACTTTATATAAAGTTTACAGAAGCTTTATTACTGCGGCATTTTAACCTAGATTAGCTATTAATAATAATTACTAATGTATTAAATTTTGCTTTTATTAGTATTACTATAACCTAATAGGCATCTAGACGCTACCCAGCTCCACTAAAAACTAGTAGTATTTTATAGTAGAAAATTCTAAGGGCCTAAAGTTAGGTATTATACCCACGATAAGAAACTACTGGCTATAGTTAACTGCTTTAAATAGTAGCGATATTACCTTAAGCACGCAAGCCATACTACTTATATACTCTTAGATTATTATAATCTACGCTACTTTATAACTATAAAGAAGCTTATACCTTAATAAGCTAGATAGGTAAAGGAGCTTATATAATTTAATTTTAAGATTAAATATAAACTAGGGGAAAGTAACTCTATTAATAGACCGTTATAATGGCTAGACTATACTAAAGGCTTTAAAACGGGAGAAGGAAAATAGATAATAGATATCTTACTCCCTATATTATAGAACAAGCTCTAAGTATAGGATACTTAAGTACCTATAGCTCTATATATTAAGTTTTAGGTAGTATAAACCCTATTAGCTTCTACTAATATTCTAGCTAATACCTGGTCTATAGCTAATAAGGGTTTAAATATACCTAGATAGGATATCCCTAATATATTCTTAGAACCTAGTAATATACTATCTCTAATTACTAAGCTATCCCCTTAAATTAATAGCAAAGCTATAGAGCAATCGGAACTCGGAGCCCTATAATAACTAAAGGACTTTAACCTTATAGCGGCCTTCCTAATATATATATATTAAAGAGTTACAAAATCTATAGTACTATTTAGTTTTATACTTAGAGCAGTATAGAATAAAATAGCTTTTACCTAAAAACTATTTAAAAGGTTAACGGATCTTATCTATAAGGTATAATAGAGGGACGCTTTCTATACTATTTTTAATATAGAAGTAGACTAGAAATGTAATAAAAAGAAAGCTGCTAGGTGCTACTATTAGGAACTAGACCCAATAGGCCTATTACGTAAAGGTAGTAAGGTTTAGGTACTATAAGAAGCAAATCTACGATAGAAGATTCTTATAAAGAATTATAATAATCCTCTAGGCGGCCACTATAGTTAAGTAAAAACAGTGGAATTACTTTAGCGTAAATACTATTGGCTAAAGCTTAATTAGGAAGTAAAGGAGTATATCAGCTATTATAAGAAGTATTAAGTATATAAAATCCGCAGGCACAAGCTATAGGGTCTACTTAAATTAGTTCCACCTACTAGTAAGCTATAGCGATATTACGCTATAGACTTTATTACGGATCTCCCGCTATCTAAAAATGGCTAAGGACGAATATATAATTTGGTCCTTATACTTATTAATAGGTTTTTAAAGTACGTCTAATACCTTCCCGTTAATAAGACGATTAATATATAAGCGCTAGCCAACCTAATTAAGGAGAAATGCTTTCTTAAAGTAGATTAGCCGTACTCTATTATTACTAATAGGGGCAGCGTCTTTATAAGCCAGTACTAGTTAGATCTATGCTTTTATTTAAAGATAGACCACTATTATAGTATAGCTTTTTATCTATAAATAGATAGGTAAACGGAATGCTAGAACTAGGAACTAGAGTCTTACCTATAAATATATTTAAACTACTAACAAGATAACTAGTATAAGCTACTTCCGTATATAGAGTACGCATTATATAAGTATGCACTAATCTAAATTGCCTATAGCGTCTAACTATTTAGGTTTAATAGTATACCTAATAATTACTAGCTAAGGCCGCATAATTAGTTATAAGATCCTACTAGGAAGTCTAAGAATATCTACTAAAGAGTATAAAGATACCTTTAGGAATAGGAGGAGTAATAGAAGTATGCGAAGTAGAGCCTATAAAATACCTAAGAGTAGTAGAGACTTTAATATAACCGCAAGCACTAAGATAAGCATTTTAGAGTAGGCAATAAGGTTTTATTATATTTAACGAATATTAAAACCTATTAACTATTAAAGAAGCTTAATATAAGATACCTAGGTCCCTTTTAAGTTAAAGAACGAATTAGTAAGCTAGCCTACTATCTCTAGCTACCCCTATCTATAGCCTATATATATTTAGTATTTTATATAAACCTACTAAAGCTATAGCATAGACTACTACTAGAAAAGAACTTCCGTCTAGGCCTAATTAAACACCTTAAAGTAGTAGGCGAGTGGTATAAGGTTAAAGCTATATTATATTATAAGTCTGTTAAGAATAAGCTTTAATATAAAGTTAAATAGCTAGGCTGGCCCGCTAAGGACTCTATATAGGAACCAGAGGATTACCTTAATTATTATAAAGATATTAGGACTAAGGTCTATAATCTATAAATTATAGAAAGCGCTCTAATACTATAGTATTATCGCGACCTATAAAGAAAGCTTATAAAAAGAGTAAATAGGTTAAATTAAATATAGAACAAATAAGCTCCAGAAACTATAAGGATTAGGGCTATAGCCTAAGGCAGGACTAGTCCTTAGCCTTTTTACGTATATAGTATAGAGTTAATAGGGCATTTTGCTAGAATTGCATTCCTATTTATTTATTTATATTAGGAACATTGTTCTTAGGGCTCCTAAGCCCTTTTTAAAAGCCTTTTAAGGCCTTCCTAAGCGCCTAATTAAGGTCTTTAATTGCTACTATATATAAGAATAAAATCCCAAATACCTAATCTAAAAAACCACTATGCCTTACCCTTAGGAGTAGGATCAGTATCTATTAGGCCACTAAGTAATAGCTAATAAGAATAGGATCTAGACCCCTTAATAGGGGTATAAGTAGGTATAAAAATAGGGGTAGGATAATAAGGTATAGCTAGAGCAGAGACTCTTAAACGCTTAACACTAATATTAAGTCTAAACTAATACTAATAAAGCTCTTGCGGCATAAGCTTATAGTTAATAAAAATACGCTTAAGCCTAGAATAAATAGAGATATTAGCTGGCTAGTATAGTCTAAAACCACTAAGACCTTACTATAGCAACTATTAGTTACCTATCCACTAGGTACTTAAAGGGTAACCTACCTAATACCGTATTATCTTATGCTTTTTTAAAACTTAACGCGTATACGCGAACTCCTTTCTATAATAAACAGCAACCTTCTTCTTATTACCCCTATCTTTTACCCTATCCTTAGTATACTAACCTTACTCTTATATTAGGCGTTACTAGCTAGCTTACTAAGAATTATAAGCGGTATAGATAGCTATAGCATAGTCTTAAATTTAACTAAGTTATTTAGCATTTACGCTAGAATAAGAGAGAGCCCAGGCGATATAGTAGTTAAGGACATTAAAGGAACGTCGCTACTTAGGCCTAGGCTATTAAAGCTTAAAGCTAGTAATAGAAATCTATTAAGGATAGAAAAGCCCACCTTAATATAACTGCCGCTCTTAGTACGTATATATTAATTATAAGAACTAAAGGTATTAGATTTAATGCAATGCGTCTTATTACAAGCCTCTAGAATCCTGTTATTAGATTTCTAGTCTTTTAAAGATATATAGGTAAAATTATTTAGGTAGGACTAGTACTAGTTATGGGTTAATAGGGGTTAGGGTTCTATATATAAAGGTAGGGCCAGAATATACTATAGAATTTACTTAAAAGAGCAGTTAGTAGGAGAATGAAGGGGTATATTAAATTAATAATAAAAAAGAAGAAAATCTTAATAATATATTAAAGATACGTCCAAATTAGACGAAGGTTAATAATGGGAAGTAAGGTATTAAGGAAAAGGATTAAGCTTAATAAGTAAAGTGTCTTTATACTTTACCATCTAATACCCTTCTAGTAAATAGCCGCAACCTTACTAATATAACTCCGTTATAATAGCGCCATTTAAAAGGAATGAAATACGCGTATAAGCTATCTGGCCATTACTTCCTTATAAAAACTAAGTACGCGGCTAGAGAAAGGCAATTAAGATGTTAATTAAAGACGTATATAGGTTAAATTATACCTAAAACAATACTATAGTATTAAAGATTAACATTATAGACGTTCTTAACAATTATATAATTGCTATAATTGCTATCGCGAAATTTCCCTATTTTCTAAGTAGTAGAGCTACGCTAAATATATAGCACAGGACTACTAGATTTAAAAATATATATACTAAATCTTAAGAGATAAGTCTCTTTAAATAACTAATTAAGACCTTAACTATATCTAATAGCCTAAGGGCAAATACGGGAGCAATGCGTTAGTGACGTAGGGAATTATAAGAAAAGGATTATAAAAAAAGATTATAGACTATATCTTAGCAGTTAAAGACAACGGCAAGCTAAAGCTCTATATGTTAAATCCTATACTAAAAGGTTTTACGGAACTATACTAGAACACTAAATTGCCTATAATACTTATAATTAATTACAGACCGGTATAAAGGCTTAGAAGTAAAGTTGTATAAAAATCCCTATATTAGCCTAGGTAGTTACTAGTATACTTTTAGTAGGCTTCTAATAGGTCTCCTAGCAATCCTTATATCTTTTTTCCAGATATATTTTTTCCTTATTAAGGTTTTTTAGGAGTTTAAAAAAGGGGTTAGATAGATAATATATAGTAGTATATTAACACCTCTCTAATATCTCTCTAAACCCCTTCTAGGATAAGCTCTTATAATTTCCCTACCGTAAGGTAATAGCGATTGGGGGCCAACTATAAAAAAAAAAGGGGGGGGGGTAATATAAGGGATATTATTGCGGACACCTTAGGTTGCCCTTAGAATAACCCCTAAACGCCCCTTAGATAGTTACCGGTCACGTACTAAAGGTACGTACCCGTAGTATATAGTCTCCACAATCCTAGAGGCCTTACCTCCTTAAGGATTCGTCTCTCTTGCTAATCTATCCTATTTCAATCGTGTCCTTATAGCCCCCTGTCTATAAAGTCCCCTTATAATTAGATACGGCATCCATCGCTTTATAAGATAAAAGGAGAAATATTTAATAAAAAGGATTAAGTAAGCAGATAACTGCTAGTGCTAACTTATTACTTAATAAAGGTAAAAGGCTATAGGCTTAAGATTCTTAGGACAAGATAAAAGATACTTAAGATTCCTAAAATGGGATAAGATAAGCTTAAGGACCTATAATAGATAATAACCAATAGAGCAGAGTAATGGCTTAGTTTAGTAATATATAAATAAGCTCGGAATAAAGTTTCCTAACGGTATAAGATTCTTAAGACAAGATAAGTAAGATTTAAGATTTTTAAAATAAGATAAGAATACTATAGAAGCCTAGTTAGACTAAGGCTAGAGCTAAGCTTAAGGAGAAAGTAAGCTTAGAATTAAGAATCCTATAAGACTAAAATTTTAATATATAAATAAGAACTATTAAAAAAACCAACACTAAAATTAAGAAGTAAGAAGACTTTAAGGATTTACTTATAAGGTAAAAATCAAAAGAAACTATAGAGGAATTTAGATAAAGAATCTTTATATAGTAAAAATAGAAACTAGACTAAAGATCTAGTATACTAAGTTATATTAGGGATAGAGTATTTAAATAAAGGATAACTAATAGACCTAAGACGGATACGTTAAGAGTAAAGTAGCTTACTAAACTAGAGCAAGAAGAGGATCTAGGGATCTCTATTAGATTTAAAGAATAATATATAAAGGGCTGTTATAACGTAGTAATAAGAAGATACTTCCTTATGGATAAGCCGTATATACTTTAATAGCTATACTAAAAGTAGTATAGATAGCGATATAATAACGAGTAGGAAGATTTCTATATATAGTTAGATAAGCGAGTTATCTAGGACTACCCTATTACGGAAAAGGCTATAAGTTATATTAAAGGAGCCTTAATTATAATATTAAGAGATTTAGAGGAATAATTAGAGGACTAGAGAAGTAAGAGATAAATCTTAGTACCTATAAACAAAGTTGCGATATTTAGATTAATATAATAAAGGTTTAAACTTAAGAATAAGGATAAGTTAAGAGTTAACCTAAAACACCTAGCGTATTATATATTGGCGTGGATTATATATATAGATAATATATACAAAATGTATAAAACCCTAAAAGAAAAATATTAGAAGTACCTTATAAGGATATATTAGGCGCCGGATAAGTAATAGTATAGAAATGCTAAATATATATATATAGATGGCATCTAATAGAAGTTTAGGAGTTAGGAAACTTAATACTTTAATTAAAAAGATTCCTTACGGAAGAATACCTTAATAGATAATAGTAGTGAGAATGCCTAAAGAATATATGTCTATAGTATATTAAGGATAAGAAGTAAACTAGGTATTAGCTAAAGAGTAAGCTAAGTATATAAGGATTAAGTAGCTAATAGTTAGGAAAAGTAGAGGCCTATAGGACTAAAGGGAGCTAGTAGTAGAGCCTTAGACCCTTAAAGGAATTTAAGGATAATACTTAAATTTAGGAATTAATTAGTAAGGTTAGCAGTTTAAAGCACTAATAGATAGTAGAGTAATAAGAAACTATATTTTACTAATAGTAGTTAAAAGGATGGGACTACCTTATAGATAAAAGGAGCACCCTTATTTATTAGTTATAATTTTAGGAGATCTAATAGCCTATAGAGGAGGGATTATCAATCTTAAAATGGGACCTATTTAGATAACCATTAAAGGAAGGCAAATTAAGATATCTTTTAATATCCTACTATTAGGATAAGATAAGGTAATATTAGGTATACCTTAATTATAGAAATATAATCTAAGGATTAATTAGGTTATAGGTTAGATCGATATTAGGGATACTTAATAACATAAGATGTAATAGCAGACTAAGTTAGTATAGTACTAAGTTGGGGCGATATATAAGGAAACTAAAAAAGGGTTATCCTATATACTAAAGAGATACTATAAGTATAGTAAGAAACTATAGAGCTTAAAAAGTAAAAAGCTAGTAGACTATATAGTATAAAACTATAAGATAGAGTTAAAACTAGGAATAAGTTTAAGGTTCTTCCTAACCTATAAGCTTACTTAAGAGGAGTTAAGAGCACTTAAAGAGTTTGTTTAAGAAAACCTACGAAAAGGATATATTAGACTATTATAGTTATTAGTAGGTTATTTAGTATTATTTATACTAAAGAAGAACGGAAAACTTAGGCTATATATTAACTATAGATAGTTAAATAGCATTACTTGGAAGGATAGATATTCTTTACCCTTAATTAGCAAAATCTAAGATAGGATAAGCAACGCGTAAATCTTTATAAAGATAAATCTAAGATAGGCGTACTATTAAATTAGAATTAAAAAAGGCGATAAATAAAAGGCAGCCTTTAGGTTAAAGGAAGGACTATATAAGCTATTAGTTATACAATTTAGGTTAATAAATATACTAGTAATATTCTAAAAAAGGATTAATAGTATATTAGGAGAACACCTTAATAAGTTTATTATAGTATACCTTAATAATATTATTATCTACATAATAACTAAGGAAGAGTATAGATAATATATTAAATGGGTTTTAAAGAGACTATAAGAGGAATAAATACTAGTAGCAATTAAGAAATACGAGTTCTTTATAAGGAAGACTAATTTTATTAAATTTATTATTAAACTAGGTTATATTAATATAGACCTAAAAAAGATTAAAGCTATAGTAAGTTAGTAAGAACTAGAGAACGTAATATAGTTAAAGTTATTCTTAGGGTTTTGTAACTACTTTAGAAGGTTTATAATATAATAGTTAAAGAATATTAAACTATTTTATAAGATTTATAAAGAAAGAGGAACTATAGGTATAGGGGAATAAGTAAAAAAAGTTATTTAAGGAACTTAAGGAGTTGTTTACCTAAGAGCTAATCCTTAAAATCTATTAATTAGGACTAGATATAGTTATAGAGACGGATATATTAGACTTTATACTAGGAGTATATTTGCTATAGAAGTATAGGAATATATAGCACCTAGTAGTATACTATAGTTAGAAGATAACACTACTAGAGTTAAACTATAACATCTATAATAAGGAGTTATTAGGTATAGTTACAGCACTTAAGAAATAGAGAGTATTCTTATAAGGCGTAGAAAAACTATTTATAGTTAAAATAGACTATAAGAACCTAATAGGGTTCTTAATAATAAAAGAACTTAACTAGAGATAAGTTAAATAGGCAAAGATGCTTATAGAATACTATTTTAAGATTTAGTATACTAAAGGCACTAAGAACGTAAGAGTAGGCATACTAAGTAGGAAAGCTAAATTATAGAATAATAAGAAACTATTAGGAGCAATACTACGCAAAGATAAGGACGGATTAATTAGATATAATTACCCTAAGCTAATAGTAACCTAAGAGGATAATAAACTAGAAAAAGTTTATAAGATACTAGAAAGCTTTTAAGTATAAAGAATTCTAGAAGTATAGCTAGAAGATTTATAGATGGACATATATAAGAATTAAGAAGTAAAGTATATTCTAAAAAGCATAGCAGAGTATTTTATGGAAGATTTCTATAGGGGAATAACTTAAGGATATAATAGAGCTATAGGCTTAGTATTAAGACTCTAGGAAGAATATATTATTAACAAAATTTAAAGTATTGCTAGAAAAGTAATAAAAGAGTATTTAGATTACTAAAGGAATAAACTAACGAGATATAAGCCGTATAGAGGGCTATAACCTATTAAAATACCAGAAAGACTATAGGAGGTTATATTATAGGACTTTATTATTAAGTTATTAAAGTTAAAAGATCCTATTACTAGATAGGAGCATAATATAATCCGTATAATAGTGGGTAAGTTAACTAAGTAGGGCTACTTTATAGTATATACAGAAGAAATCTTAGTAAAAGATATCGCTAGAATCTATATTAAAGAAGTGTTTATAAAATATAGAGTATTAAGTAAAATTATATTGGATAGAGATCTAAAATTTATAGTAGTATTTTAGGAAGTATTCTTAGCAAAATAAGGGGTTCGCGCAGTAATATTAACGGCGTATTACCCGCAGATAAACGGTTAGATAGAAAGAATAAATTAGACGCTAAAACAGTATCTAAGGCATTATATTAATTACGTATAGAATAATTAGGTATTGCTATTACCAGTTATATAGTTTTTATATAATATAATACCGCAGAAAGGAATAGGTATATTACTATTTAAGGCAAATTACGGATATAAGCTAAGAATATTATTATTACTATAATAAGTAAAGAAAATAAGTAGTATAGTTAAAGAAAGAATAAAGATATTAATAAATCTTTATATAGACCTTATAGAATTAGTAAAGACAGTATAAAAAAAGATAAAAAGGTACTATAACGCTAAGAGATCTAAAGGACTAGATCTTAAGGAGGGAGATAAAGTATAGCTATTATACAAAAATTTTAAGAGTTGACGACTAAGTAAGAAGTTAAACTATGTTAAACTAAGACCTTTTAAAATTATATAGAGGATTTCACCAGTTATATTTAAGTTAAACTTACTAACTAAGATAAAGATTTACCCTATATAGTATATTATAATGCTAGAGCCAGTATATAGGAATATTAAGCTACTAGTTTATAAAGTAGATATATATAAAGAATAAAAAGAAAACAAATAATAGGTTTTAAAAATTGTTAGTTATAAGGATATTAATAACGAAATATAGTATAAGGTTAAGTGGATAGGCTATAATAAGACTACCTAAAAACTACTATAGAACTTAAAAAACGCTATAGGAAAGGTATAGGAGTATTAGAGGAAAAGGGGTTAGGTAATATTAAAAAGGAGCTAAAAATAAAGGGATTAGTTAAAGGTAATAAATAAGCCAGATTATTTAAGGGATCCACTACTAGCGTATAAGTTGTTTCCGCCTTATCTTAATTATAATCCTTTTTAGCCTCCTTAGCCTTAAGTTTAAAGAGACCTTATTTAATAAAACGTAACTCTTTAAAGCGTACCTTTTTATAAACCTTTACTAAACGGCTTAAATAAGTATAAATATCTAGTTAAGCTTTTAGAGCCTAAGACGCCTTATTAGAACGACGTTAAACTTTAGTAAGGGCCTTAGCTAGCTTACTCTCTAATTTTTTAGCTACTACTAATACGTAAGACCTTAGGATAAATTAGATAAGGAACTAGATAATTATAAAAGATTATAAAATATATATATTTAGCGTTAGAGACAGATTAAACGTTATAGGATAATTATATGTTCGCTTACGTATACTTAGTATAAGAAGGTTAGCAACTAGATAGAGCCGTAATTATAATATATACTAACTTCTTCTCTATATAATAAGAATAGGACAGTATAACTTTACTAAGGGAAAGAATAAATATTACTAGCTAGTTATAATAATTAGATATAGAGGATCTAATAGGAGGTATTAGGAATAATAAACGTTATTAAATTAAAGATAGAAATGCTATACCTTTAGTAAACAACTTAGAGATAGGATATATCTTTAAGGATAAAAATTAAGAGGAGGGGGATAGTATTATGGACCTTATATCGGTAGTAGTAACACTATTAAAAAGAGATATAAACGGACTAGTAGAGAAAGCATAGAAGGTATTAGAACTGTTATAGACACTTTAAGTACAATATCACGACTACTTAGGAAAGGGTTGGAAGAAGCTAGTTATTTAATACGAGTACGGTCTAGGATAGAGCCAGTAGAACTATGTAACGAGGAATAATAACCAAGGTCACATATTGTGCTACGTAGTGTACAAAAGGAATAAGAGGAACTTACGTCCCTTATATATAACACGTACACTATATATAAGGAGGATTTTATAGGAGTATAGTTATATATTTAAGGACCCTTAGTCCCTACCTAGGTAGTTCCTTCCTTATAGTAATTCTTAGAATATAATTAAAGTTAATCTATTAGGCAACCACTCCACCAGTTATTATTACGTTGTTTACTTTAATTTATATTACCTATATACCTAGCCTAATAATAAGCCTATTGTAGTTCCTACTATAAAGTTCCGTTATATAATTACTACCTAGTTATAGTATTAAATATAAAAAGTAGAACAATATACCACTAAAAGCAGCTACTATAACGCTATTAACGGCGGTAACTATATTAAGGTTAAGTAACACTAGTATAGCAGATACTAACTTATAGCAACCTATAACGGTCGGATAGCTATAAGAGATAGTTAACTAGTTAATAACAAATAATGCAGTGTTAGAAGAAAGGGTTAATAGGATAGGAGTAGTAAAGATTAAGCTACTATTAATTAAGAGATTTGTAGGAGAAAGGTTAAAACTTAAGGGATTTTTTATATAAATACACTTTAAAGTTATACAAGAAGGAGCAAAGCTACTAACACCTATAGATTAAATATCCTATATAGGACTATTTCTATTAGGAAAAGTACTTAAGTGGTTTAAGCCTTACCTTACGGAAATATAGGTAAATAGAATAACAACCACTAATTAGGAGGTATAATTTATGTTCTTAAGTTAGGAAGAATTTATAAAGCAACTTATATAAATATTTAGAGACCTAAAGGCGGTAACTATAGCGGAAAGAAAACTCTAAGACATTACGTAATAAACCTTAGCGATTAAGTATATAACGCAGTTCTAGACGCTAGCGATATAAGTTAAGTAAAATAACAGGGCGTTTATAGTATAGTATAAATAAGGACTTAAGGCTAAAGTCTAGGATATAATTATCCTAATAGAAGATGCGGACACCCTAAGAGAGTTAATAGATTAGGTGATTAAGATTAATACTTAGATCTACTAAAGAGAACAGGCTAAAAAAGGCTAGGATAGAGTTTTATAGTTATATAAGAC
>Ga0307515_10004801_pt1 | contig 27676 bp, 13 predicted proteins | sample 17_EM_MG_FD_194513 | JGI IMG/M metagenome (GOLD analysis project Ga0307515, IMG submission 194513) | Populus trichocarpa ectomycorrhiza microbial communities from riparian zone in the Pacific Northwest, United States - 17_EM | ecosystem: Host-associated > Plants > Roots > Unclassified | place... | reverse complement strand
CTTTTTCTTTTTCTTCACAAGGACATATCTTCTTCATTCATAACATGTTTTTTTTTTAATAAAAACTTATGAAAAGCAAGTTTTAATAATTAAAACAATTACATCCGAATAATTTTTATGCGATTGTATGAAAAAACAAAGGAATAAATAAATTAAATTAAATTCTATAAAAAATTTCACAATTAAAAAATAAATATTTTATTTTCATTGAGATTTTCTTTGTTAAAGAAATATCATTATTAAGTTTCTATATAATTATTCATAGAGTAATTGCTAACATTATTGTAAAATGCCATAATTGTATATGAAAAGTATTATATAATCATTTGATTTTTAAAATATCATTTTAATTATTTTATTTGGAAAATAAAATATTTTAGAATATAAAAAATATAACCATTAAATAAAAAATAAAACTGAGAAAGAGACAAGAGAGCCAATTACGAATGCTTTTTGACTAGCATTGTAAATAGATAATGTGAACCAAAAACCCATTAGTGGGTAAGAGCACTTTCCAACCAATTCTCGAAAGATATCAATTTATATTAAATTCAAACCTTATACTCTTAAAAACAATAGAGTAGCGGTCACATTCCTATTAACATAACATAGGGAATTACAAGTGTAACAAAAGATATAAGTCGAAACTAGTTGGGATTGAAAACCAAGCAAACATGCCTTATCTGTTTTCTATTTTTTTTTTTTTTTTTTGTTAAATCAAGACATGCCTGGTCTTGAAAAGCTAGGATCACATGCATAGATTTTTTTTAAAAAATGTGGATAACATGATATTCACTTGCGTAGACAACGTGGCAAAGTTTACGATTTTTATTTTAAAAACTTAATTTTCAATTTATTTTCCCTTAAAAATATTAAAAACACATCAAAGAAAACTCTATAAATATTTTCAATCCAAAAACATACTCTAATTAGTCTAAAAGTTCAAATCAAATCAAATTAAAACATATTGTATGTATGAACTATATATATATATATATATATATATTTTCCTGTGGTATGATATAAGGATCAAACTATCTTCATTGTACATAATTTTTCAAGATGATTTCAATGACATCAAGATTGATGTTTTTATTTTATGGCAGATTGAATTTTCTTCTCTCATTCCCTCTAAATTTGATACAAATGAAGTTGCATGCATGACCGAAACCTGAAATCTGAGAACTACAAAATATCAAAGTGTAAAAAAGCACTCCCAATAAACAACGCAATGAATAATGAACAATATAAACGCTCCAGATCTTTTAATTAATTATTATTTTTTGTTAATTATTAATCATTAATACGCTATAGAGATCTTCAACACCCCGGTAGAAGGGGTAGAGACAGCGGGGTTCTGTTGGGGTTTGGTAATTGCCATTGATTCGGCCACCATTCACAAATTCCTGACATTTTGGCCTTCCTTCCACGATTATTTGCTAGTAGTTGCTCCTCTTTTTTCTCCTATCCCATTTTGGCTGGATATCATCAGCACTTCATTTGTTATCTGTTTCTGGCGGACACTCCGAAGCTTACGAGCAAGGTGTTGAGACATTGATCACCATGATGTCTGACCCTAAACATGTTTAACGTATAAATTATGTGTACTGTATTGATTGTGAATTTGAATTTGTTGCACTCTAGAACAGTCCGCTGGAGAAGAACCTGAAGATTCTAGACCTTCTACAGATTCTGTGATTTTACTTATCCATGGGTACATAGATTACTCTGATCCAGAAACTAATCATAGCGCATGGTAAGCAATGAGAGCAATTCCTCTTTAGAGGACAACATGACGGGTTCTGGTAACTATACCATGAATCTATTTGTCAAACTTGGTGAAGCATTTAGGAAAACAAGATATGAGAAACCTCACAATTTTCTCTCTTCAGAAAAGTTTTACTTTGTCTGAGGAGCTTGATTTCTCACCAATCAACTGTATCATTTGTTTTAACTTGGTGATATTTGCAATGGTAGATGACTTGCATGAAAAGATAGGGGAATTATTCAGGAGTCCTAGAATCTCGCTAGACAAATTTAAAGTTGATTAATAATTTATTACCTAAAAACTAGGTTGTCGCAAATCACAAGCCGTCCAATTGTCTGGCCACCAACGATAATCCATAAGAATCATTAACGAGAAATCTTTTAAATCCCTATTTAGAAGATAAAGATAGCTATGCTTAGAGTGCTAGCTCTCTATTCCGTGACTTAAGTAGTTTTTTAGTTTAACAGACAACCACTAAAATAAAAAGTGTAGCTTACTATTTATAAGAAAATCTGAAAACCCTATAAATTGACAAAATATCAATTTGTCCCTTGAATAATATCCATATATTTATTCAGGACAATTTTAAAAATTAACTTAATCAAGTCCTTACTTGATTTTTCTAAGTCAAGAAATATAATCCTTGTATTAATTATATTATAGTCCTTTATTTTTAAAATATATTTTTAATCAAGTCATACTTAATTAAATTATCCTAGTTTAATTTCTGATTAATGGTTCTTAATGTGTGTGACCCATTAGGTTCATAATATAGTGACTCAAATACAAATACAAATTATAATTAAATAGAATTAAATAAAATAAACAATTTAATTCATTCACAATTCAACAATTGATTAATCTATATTTGAAGTTCAGGTGCATCGTCTAATAACGTGTCATGATCCCCAAAATATTAGAAAAGTCATTAGTGGTTTGACTTAACCTTTTAATGACCGGTTTCCTAGTGTAATTAATATTCTTTAATCAATAATGTTTCGATTTAACATTAAAGCATGTAGTATGTCTGTTATGCTAAATCTTTTTTGTTCTTTACATAATAGTCATTGATGGTTTGAATAGGATTCAAAACTCTTTTTAAATCTCATTCCATATTAGCAAAGGATTTCTCAATCAATACTATTTGAGAAAAAAATGAAATATTTTTTTCTAATTCACCTAAGGTGATGAATCCTCTCTTGATCACTCAAGTACCTTCATATAGTTCATACTATACCAAATACCTGCTCTTTTTGTTACTTTGATTAAGTAATTAAGAGTGATTCATCATCTTAAATGAATTAAAATTATTATTTTTTTATTTATTCTTAAATAGTGTTGATTGTGAAATCTTTGGCTAAGATGGAATGAGTTTTGAGAAGATTTTCTAAAGTTTATTTAAATAATCAATGACTATAATGTTAAGAATTAACATGATTTAACAAAACAGATATACTTTATGTTATTATACTTTATACTAAAAGAGATAGATTTGAACACTGAATGTTTGATTTGACCCAAAGTGGGTAATCTTAGGTTTAGGGGTAGGAAGGTCTTTTAATGGGATCTATTAGTAATTACATTAAAGAAGAGAGTTAATTAGTATTTTCACATTTTTTCCATAGTGTAATTACTAAATGACCCTTAGAAAAAAAAATTCCTTGGTTTCAGGAGCTTTTCAGGTTTTTCATCTTTTTTTGTACAACTCAATCACTTAAATGCCCTTAAAAAATAATCTTCCTCAAAAATATTATTTTTATAATTTTCATGTGGGTTTAGGGGTAATTGGATCTTTTAATATATATAACTTATTACTTTAATTCATGGTTGGTGCCTGCTAGACACTCGTTAGCAAGTGGGTGTCATTTATGCCATTCAAATGGTGCATGCAGCGTCGAAACAACACTAAACAAAGTCTTTCAGGGCAGTGTTCAATGCGCCTTACCGCCCCTACCACATTGGTGAGGAGCGTGTTCGCATCTGGCATGCAGCAGAGCTCCGACCACAAGTTTTTCCTTCCCTCTCTCTTTCCTCTCTTCCCTCCTAGAGAAACGTGTTGACTATTGCAAAAAAAAAACAAAAAAACAAAAAAAAGTTAGGCTTTTTGTTTGTTATGTTAAATTAGGTCTTTATTTTTTTTTATTGTAATATATTTGATCTCGAATCATTTATTGAGTTAATTTTGTTTTTCAATTTCATCATTTGACACTTGATTTTTATATCAGATTTGATCCTCATTTTTTTAATTGCAATGTATTTGGTCTTTAATTAATCATTTATTGAGTTAATTTTCTCTTCAATTTCATCCCTTTATATTTGATTTTTATATTAGATTTTGTCCTCATTCTTTTAATTGTGATGTTTTTGGTCTTGAATCCTTTATTGAATTAGATTTGGTCTTCCCTTTTAATTACATCATTTGACATTTGATTTTTATATTAGATATGATCCTTATTTGTTTTATTGTTATTTTTAGTTGTTTTTATCATTTTCTTAATTGAAATTGTTTTTCAATTTCATCCCTTATAATTTGGTTTTATTTTCGTTTTGTGTCAAATTTGGTTCTCTTTAGGGAACCTAATGGGTCACACATATAAGAATCATTGGTCAGAAATTAAAATGGAATGATTAATCAATTGTGACTTGATTACAAATAAATTTTAGAAATTAAGAACTAGAATATAATTAATACATGAGATTACAACTGTAGACCTAGAAAAAATCAAGCTGGGACTTGATTAAATAAATTTTTAAAATTATCCTAAAATAATATATGTGATATTATTTATGGGGTAAATTGATATTTTGTTATTTATAAAATTTTTCAGGTTTCCTTATAAATAAAATGTTATGCCTCTTATTTCTTAAGGTGAGAAGAGTATAATACATAAACAACTAAAACATAAAAGAAAAGAGCTAGCACTCTAAGTTATAACAATCTTTCTCTTTTAAAAGGGTTTAGAAAATTTTTCACTGGTGATTTGTGTAGATTATTATTAAAGGTTGAACATTTGAACGACTTGTGGTTTGCGACAACTCGTCCTTGAAGTAAATATTTAAAGTTGAAAAGAACATTTAATCTTCAGACAATCTTTGCGTAAACCCTAAAAAATTTATATCTATTTAATACGATTCTTGTAACTCCTGAGAAATTTTAAATCTATTATTTTTGTTGTGTATAGGCATTTCAATAAACCCAACACCATCATATATCCATAGCATAAATGTAAAAAAACTCTTAGTTGCACAATCGTATTTCTTGGTTGCACAAAACCATGTCATCCCATTCAAGGCAATCATTATTTATACATGTGTATTCAACCTTAAATACCCTCATGGAACAATCATTTCTTTTTTTTAGGGGGGGGGTGAATTAGGTAAATAATAGCCATTTGCTGTTCTGAAACTTGGAAATATCTGAAAAGTATAAATTCGATGCACAAACAACCCAAGTAATTCAATTAATGTTTTGCCTTTTGGTGACAATTATCATCATGGGTTAAAAAATAATAATAATAAAGGGGACCATCCGTGATGACACAGTTAAAAAACGAAGAAAAATCAGTGCCTTGCAAGTGTGGCAAATATTGAATACCTTAAAAATAAAATCAAAGGCATAGAAGCAATGAAACAATTATAACCTCTTCAATGATGATAAATTAGCATAGAAGCAACCAAATTCTTTAGTTGATTAACCAGCAAACTTTCACATGCCTCTTAATTATTATATTTACATACATACCTACAGCCATTCTCGGACCTCTGAACACAATGCCCAGAAGGACAGCACAGGTGCCTAACTCTTTTTATCTGATAAACACTCTTCATATCTTCAAAGAATCCATTAGAGTTATGCTTCTACATCCTACTCATTTCCATTCAATCTCTATTTTTCTCTTCTCTCCTCTCCCAATCTCACTCTTCATCTCCCATTTTCTCACTCGCAGTTCTCCCCAGTTACCATTCTCAACAACCAGCATAACAGATCATCTACTTGAACACTATGGAGTTCTCCCTCAACTGGCCTCCAAAACCTTAATACACATCATCATTTGCTTCCCCTCCTCCATCACATTCGGGCTCCTTGGACAAGCCGCTACTGTTCAACTAGTTTCAGACAGCTACAATGGAATAAACCTCAACGGAAGACGGTTACTTGTGAGAAGCGGGGCAGCTTGGATTAAGCTTCTCCGAACTTGTTTTTGGGAGTTACTTATCCTGCTTGCTCTTTGGGTGATTTTTGTTGCTACTTTGGTGTCAGTTCCTGGTACACTGTTTGCTTATGGAATATGTTCTAGAATGCTAGGATTACGGGTAATTCTGGGGTTTCTAGGAGCACCCTTCTGTCTGGCATTTGCGCATCTTGTGGTTGTAGCAAATTTAGCCAAGGTTTTGGCAGTTTTGGAGAGTGAGTGCTGTGGGTTTAAATCATTAGTTAAGGCCAGTAATATGATGGCCGGGAGACAACAAACAGCTCTAGTTATGGCTTTGTTGAGTAATATGGGACTTGGACTAGTTCAGTGTTTGTTTGAGTTTAAGATGAGCAAGGGCATCAGTTTTTGGGAAGGGCCCTTGCTGGTATCTATGTATTCCACGGTGCTTGTTTTTGACACTGTTACTACTGTTGTATTCTATTATGCCTGTAAACCTTGAGATTATACCATCTTCGGCCACAGAAAATGATAGGTAATTTATGGGTCACTAAAGCACCCGGTTTTTTCAATCACTTTCTTATTTTCAGTATGGGCCAGAATCACATTCACAAACATGAAAAATATAATAAAAATGTAACATTTTTAGCCATTGATTCAAAGAAGCTACGCAGATTACATGATAGTGGCATCTTAAAAGCAAATATATAACAACATAAACCGACAAGATTATCATTAGCTAGTAAAACAAGAGTCTACGCTACCAATGAAATCCCAACCACGAGAAAAATGTTATGTTGGATCTTTAATACATAACCTTCATGTCCATCAAATCCTGAAAAACCTTGCAAGTCACAGCATAGTTAGACTTTCCGACAATTCTCTCTCCACACCATGATCAGACATCATCATGGTTTCGAAACTTCAAATGCCAAGAACGCGGACTTCAAAATCTCTGTTACAAGAAATACTGCAAGATTTACCATATTGTATAGGAAAGAGGTAAAACTTTATAAGATATTGCAGCACTAAATCCTAATAAAGTAGTTCCATTTCCTTGAACAGCCCAAAATATAAACCAAAATTACAATCTAGCAAACCATGCAGTTCTGGCAAGATAACAAAAAGAAAATACATCGACATCTAGAATAATCAGTTATTCAATCAACAGAGCCTTTAAATCACCTCATGAACAACCATAATAAATCGTAGCTAGCTCATAGGTTGACCCTCACATTATTACCAAGATAACTTTACAACCCTAGAAAAAAAACAATTGCTAACATTCAACGAAAAAACTTCACACACAAGTTTGTCAAATAACAATCTCAACCTCAAAATTTAAGCTATTAAACTATTTTATATTATTCTTAACATACCCCAAAGTAAAAGCCTTTATGAACTTGAAACTTATATATATCCATTACTACCTTGCAATTAATTTATTAATTTAATTAGATGGAATGAGAGTTGTTGTTATTTATTTTTGACCCCACAAAACTCAAGAAAAGAAAAAAAAAATAGAAAATAGAAAATAAAAAAATACAAGAGGATACACATGAAGAAAACCCAAAAGATTGCCCATGTTGGTGGTGAAAGACCAAAATAACAAATGAAAAAGTTGAAGGACCAGAATGTATAAGATTGACAAAATTAGATATCCAATCTTGATTGATGAAAGACCCATTCAGTGAAAATATCTTAATTTGGGGTAAAGAGATACAATTTGAATGAGTAAGGACTTTATAAAGATTTTAGAAGGCTTTATCAATTTTATTGAGGACATGATTTCAAGGAAAATCAATTTTTTAAAGTCAATTTGGGTTTTAATTGAAAGAAATTGAAGTTTGAGGATTGAAATTGGACTCCAAAAAGTTTAATTGGTCAAATCACTGGTTTAATTGTAAAAAAAAAATTAAAGTTTAATAACCAATTAGTGGTTTGATTAAAGAAATTCAAAACTAAAGACCAAATTGTAAAAGACTTGAGATTTCAAGGGCTGAAATTGACCAAATCAGGGGTCAAATTAAAAAAAATTAAAAGTTTAATAGTCAATTAAGAATCCAAATGCATAAATAAAAAAGAAAGAACCGAGATGAAATGGTCGCTAAACTTTGGGGTTGATGATTGAGTTTGACATAAGTGAAATTGCATGTTGATAGACAATTAAAAGCTTGATAGACAATTAAAAGCAATTAGAAGAACAATGACTAAAATAAAATATTTTAGATCCCAAATTAAAAACCCTAATTTCTAGGGACTTAACCAAGACAATGCATCGTTCAGCCTCTGTTCCATCTTCTTCCTTGGCAATTCGCGATGATTAGGTTAACATCTTCTAAAAAATCACCATGGAGTTCTAGACCACCAAATGACATGTGGTTTTTCGCAAATGGAAGAGGAACATCCCCTCTACAACCCTCTTTCCATGAAATTAGATGTTTACATCCCAATTCTTCCATAGAAGTCCTCAACATCTTGTCCTTAATCAGCCATTACTCAATTTTCAGATTCTACTGATCGTGTTGGAACCTTCAAGTGAGTGAATGTAGAGCTACAAACCTCCAAATTGAACAAGGTTGGATCCAAATAAAATATGTACACCCCCTCTACTAACTTCAGGTGGTCTTCAACAATGATGACGTCAGTATTGCTTTGACGAGGCCTTGAAAGTGGCCATCCTAGTCAATCTTGACTGAGATACCCATTTGCACAAAACCATTCAACTTTTTCATCTGTTCACACTTAAAAATTCCCAGAGGGTTCTTATCAGAGGGGTTGTTGCAGGTTGGGCTATAGTCGGTTTTGGGGGAGAGAAAAAGTCATCTCCTTTTCCTCTCTTGTATTTATACCCCTTTTAAATGAGATGGAGGTGTTTGGGTGATGGTCATGCTTAATCTTATCTCTCTTTTGGGTTATCTTAAGGTTAGTTACCTCTCCTACAATTCCCACCTAGAGTAGGCTGATTTGTTTCCTTTAATTCTTTTCTAGTATAGGCCGGTCTAATACTATTTTTTTTTTGGTTTTACACAAAACTTGTGTTCTTCTTCTCTTCCTTCGAGTAACAAGGGAGAAATCACCATCTAAAGGGATCTCAAGAGACATTATGGGTGATACTTTCTTGTAAGTAGTGCAATGAGTCAATTCAAAATAGCTTTGTTGAGATGGCCCAACATGGCTCTCTTTTGATACTGGTAATGCTTAAGAATCAACATCTTTATCATGGAATAATTTGAGTATGACCACTATTTTTCTTTAGACGTGATGTAGTTGGGATTGGTTATGCACTTTTCCCTAAATCTTTTGTTTTAATTTATTTTTTAAAATTTCATCATTTACTATTTATTTTATTCGAGATTGAACTATATAATATATTTTGATATGATTTTTATGGAATTATCTCGATTTTATAACCTAGATCACGAGTTTAATTGGTTAACACAAATTAAAAGAGAAAGTGAATTCACCACTCACTTTTTTATTACAAGGCATTGTTCATTAGTGTCACATGTTTATGGCGATCATCCATCCATATCAAAATTTTGGTGTCAAGTGGAAAGAATAAGGGATTCCTGTCATTTTTATCGTTAAAAAGGTTTGGAGTTGCCACCAAATATTTTTGGTTACTAGGAACCCAAATTGATTTTTAGAGTCTGGATAAAGAGACTAGTTATGTATAAGTAGGACAATATTACCCTTAGTGTAATATCCCACATCGGCGGGTGAGAATTTGGGGGAGGGCCTTACATGAGTATGCTCACCTTGACTAGTAAGACGCGTCCGTGGTTGCCAAAAACAAATCCATGAGGCCCGTGGGCTAAAGCAAACAATATCTTGTTAGTGGGGTGGGGTTTTATAGTTGGTATCAGTGCCCGACTCACTGGTTGTCCTGTGGTGCCGACAGGGTCGTCGGGCTCCCTAAGGGGGTGGATTGTAATATCCCACATTGGTGAATAACGATTTGGGAGAAGGTCTTATATAAGCATGCTCACCTTGACTAGTAAGATGCGTTATTGGGCCATGAGTGGCTGCCAAGAACAAATCCGTGAGGCCCGTGAGCCAAAGCAGACAATATCTTGTTAATGGGGTGGGGTGTTACACCTAGTATAAAGATAAGTGGTATTGTTTATTTATCTAAATATTATTAAACACTCTTGTGTTTTTCGCATTGGTTTGTTTTAGTTAAAGAAGGTCCACCCCAACAAGGTGGACCATGACTTTATAGGTCATACCTAGGCATTCTAAAAGCAAAACATATTTTTTTGCATTTATTTCTTTTAATATCGAAAATACATATTACATATAAGTTCGTAATCTTTGGTATTAAAAATAAACAAATAGATTTTTTGGTGTTTTAAAAATTTAGGCCAAATCCTTATAGCTTTAATAAAGTTGTTATTAAATCCATGATACATGCAAAATCTGATTTTTTTTTTGGTATTTTTAAGAGATGCTAAATCATGCAAATATTTTTTTTTAGTTTTTTTTATATATATATTATAAAAAATGCAAATATTATTGTTTTGAAGAAACTTGGTCGTATGCAATTTAAAACATAAATTTATATTTTTTAAAATATATATTATATATATATATATATATATATATATATATATATATATATATTGGAAAAAACTGGTTTATTTAATATTGAAAAAATATCTTACATATAAGTTCACAACCTCAAATAAACAAAAGGTAAACTGGTATAAAAGAAATAAAATTAATTCCAAAATGATCCTTCAAAAAACTAAAAATTAATTAAAATTAAACTAAGGCGTGTTTTGCAAAACAAAAAAAAAGAAAAGAAAATAAAGGTTGTGAAAAATATGTTAGGGTATGTTTTTCAAACACCCCCTTAGCTGAAAAACACTAGTTTAAATTTTTTCTTAAGAGCGTGTTTGTCAAACATGTCTTAAAAACCTAAAAATGCATTTTTCTTTAATATATTTTGGCCTTGACAAGTGGGACACTAGGCCTTAAAAGGCTCAGCCTATTTGCCAAAAACCAATGAGGGTCATATCCAAGTAAATCATCTTGGCTTAAGGAAACAAACATGGGCCTTGTCAAGTGATTATGCATCAAAAGTGTCTTTAAATATTTTATTTTACATATGTATTTATTGTTTTTATTTGGGTTTTACATAACAATTGGTGTGCCGTTTGGTAATGAAGTTTGGTAAGTTTTACATTGTCACCATTTTTGATATTGAAATTTATGAATAACTTCATTAAAACTTTGATTTATTCTTCATTTGTTTTGGGATTGTCGCACGGGTGCGATGATCATCCTTTCATATTAGTATCGTCGGGAATGATGTGGGTGAAAAGGACAATGAATTCTTGTCCTTTGTAAGTAGAAAAAGAGAATGAAAGTTGCCACCACGTATTCTGGTCATTAGGGACCCTAACTGATCTTAGAGTTTAGGTAAGGGAACTGATTGCGTTAAGGGAAGGTATTAGCACCCCTAATACGTTTTACCTGAGATAAGTGCATTGTTTATTTGTCTGATATAAACTATGAAAATATTATGTTTTCTAATTGTTTCTCTATTTAGGGTTTAAGAAAAGCCTTTCTCAATAAGGAAGTCCTTATCTTATCAAGTTTAAAACCTAATCGTTCTAATGCCAATATAAAAAATAAAATAAACTGTCTTTTTGTTTAATATCATAAATATATCTTACATATAAGTTCATAATCTTGTATATTAAAAGAAACAAAAAAAATAGTTTTGGTATTTTTGAAATATAGGCCAAAATCCTTTGGAATTTTACAAACTTGTAAAATCCATGCGGTATTTTTTAAAAAAACATGCAAAAATATTTTAAATTTTCTTTGAAAAAGATGCTCAAAATATTTAGAATTTTTGGCCATAATCAAGAAAAAAAATTATTAATTTTTTATTTTTTAGGCTTTGTATGACAAAAACTCATTTTGTTTCTTGCAATAAATCTACCCAAAATAAGCCGAAAAGGTGTTTGCCAAACATGCCTTTAAACCTAAAAACCCTTAACAAAAATGGCAAACCAAACAGGGTATAAGACCTTTAGACCGAATTGTTTTTTACCCGACCTGATCGAGTTGACCTGAAATTTTTTGTTTCACCATAAACCGAACAAAAAATCTTGGTTTAACCCGAAAACAACCTTAAAACAAAACCAAAGAAAAAAAAAGAGATTAAACACAAAAAAAACACAAAAACTAAAAAGATTCTTCAACAAAACGAATCGAATCGAATACCAAAAAAATAAAGAACACGAAGAACATTTGAAACTGAACCCAACAATGTGAGTTCTAATCACACTACGTTTGGTCATAACAAATGCACATACATGTTGGAAATCATGTAAGGATCAATAATCTAGCATCTATTCACTCCAATTATTAATGAATCATCATGATTTGGCCAAAATGAGTTTCAGTTTAAAACCGAAACCCTAAGATTAAAAACTATTTAAACACGTTATTGATGTGAATAACACTAGATATTTTTGTTAATCATGCATAAGGAAGGTTTATGTGCAAAGAAATAGACAAAAATTGGTCCATATCTAAGGGCTAAGACAATATTCTCCCTAAAAACACGAAGAACATTGCCTAAACCTAGAAAAAAATTACATAGTTATGCCCATAAATGGAAGCCACTGCCAAGCCCAGAAAATGGGCATTTTTTGCTCATAAAACATCCTCTCTTTTTTTTATCCTAAAAAATCACAATATCATACACAAACATGTTTAAATTTAAAAAACTAACAAAAAACATCAAAAAAATCAAAATCAAACAAGAGATATCAAATCCAAAATTGGTTTTCTGAACCCATTTTGTGCATGAACAAATCTAGCAAACCCATGGTAAAGCATCATTTCTTTAACATGCGTAGCTTAAGTTAAACAAAAACTAAAATAACATTTTATATCAAAAAAAAACTTAAACAACAACTTTAATGTATCAAAAACATATATATAAAAAAAACTTCAAAATAAACATCATTAAAGAAAAACACAGCAACAAAGAGGTGAATACATCATTACTTGTTGATCATTCAAACCTCTTTTCTATACTTATAAACATAAACATAAAACAAAAGTAAATAAGAAAAATATCAAAAATAGGCCATAAAAGACCTACTTTTGGATCAGAAAAATATATCTAGAACAACTACTCTCTTTGTTTTCTTTTAGACATTTTTGCCTCTCATAAACTTACAAAGCTAAAAAAATCTTTTTTTTAAGCTCTTGGACCTCTACACTTGTGTTTCTTATTGATATTTCTCTTTTTCTTATCTTTTCTTTTATTTTTCCCCTCCCCTCTTTTTGCCCCTCTTTTTGTTTCTTTAAACTTGGGGGGGTATTTATAGGGGTTTCTTAGGGTTTTGAATTCATTTGTGACCTCTTGATCTTGAAAGAAAGGTTATAAACCCTTAATAAGAACCCATTGAGAAGGCTTTGTATGTGAACACATGAAAATAAAATTGGTTTTTACATGAAAGTTGCACTGTTAGGGCTGACTAGGTTGCCCACTTTCAAGGCCTCATCAGATCAATTCTAACTTCATCGTCGTCTACTATAACCTGAAGTTGGTAAAGAGAATGCACACCTTTCATTTAAATCCAACATTGCTTAATTTGGAGGTCTGTAGCATTCATTCGTAACTATAAAAACAGAGACCAATCAACTAAACGACATGTCACTCACCTTCTCTTCTTTCAGTCTGAATGACGCGTCGTTGAGGGTTTTTTATTTGGGATCGACAAATTTTAATTGAGCCTCTACTCTTTTAATGTCTTTTAATTGTACCTATAATTGCCTTCAAACTTTTAATTTCATGCAAATTTATCCATGTCAAACTCAATTATTAGCCCCTTAGTTGGTTATCTTTTTCATTTTAGTCTTTGGTTTAAATTTGTGCATCTTGACCCTCAATTGATTAACAAACTTTTAATTTCTTCAATTTGGCCCCTGATTTGGTTAATTTCAACCTCTATATTCACATGACTTTTCTAGTTTGATCTTTGGTTTTGGATTTCTTCAAGCATGTCCCTAATTGCCTATCAAACTTCAATATTTATCCAATTAAACCCCTGATTTGAACAAATTAACTCCTAAAAATTACAATTTAACCCCATACTTTAATTTCTTCCAATTAAAGACTAAATTGACTTTAAAGATCAATATTTTTGGCAATTAAACCCTCAATAAATTCAAATAAACCTTGAAAAATCCTAAATGAGTCCTTAAACATCCAATTTTGAATTTCCCTCCTTAAATTGAATTTGTTTTGCTAATAAGGCCTTCATTAGTTAAAAATACAATGTCAAATTTTTGTTAATAAAGTGTACCTTTTTGGTCTTATTTTTGTTTTGAAACTAAAAAATTGTTTATTTGAAAGTAACATGGAAAACTAATTCAAAATTGATCAAATCCGAGACATGTTATGCGAATGTTAAGAGGGAATGTTTATTTTTAAAACTCAAAATGTCCTTCTCCACCCTAAATAAACCATAAAAAAAAAGTGAGGTTTTGCTTCCAACATTCTTTTTAACCTCTATAATTACCTTCGCCACATTCAATAAGCATTAAAAAGAAAAATCTTATTAAAAATAAGTCCAAAATAGAACCAAATGATTTAATGACATAAATGTTGATGCATACTATGCATTTGGGTCATGACCCCACCACCTATTTTTTAAGGTTAGCCTCATGGTTTTGCTGATTAACGATGCTCTTTGAATAGGGCTAAATTTAACAAAATGAATATTTGGATTTGAGATGAAGAAAAGTCATTTTTGATATATCCTTCACAAATAAAAATATCTCATATCTTCCTTTATAAGCCTTAAATATTTCTTGGATAATAACCTAAATTAGAATCAACCTTCACACTAGGACATTTTTTAGAATTTTTAAATGATTGATGAAATTCTCTAAATACAAAAAATATGAAAGGGATAAAAATGTTACAAAAAAGAGCAAGAAAATGGAAAACAAAATGGAAAGCTCTCTAAGGCGTCCCTATTAATGGTGCACAATCCATATTTAAAGAAACAATGTCACAACAAAGCATGGGGTAGAACTCAAAGGTTTGAGATTAAAGTGAGATCAATTGTTGAAATGTCAAAATCGAGGTGGCAAGCCAAAAAAATTTCCACATATAAACAAGTGATCCTATGTTAATTGACCCTTCAACACCTTTTATACATAGCCATTTTGATGTATTTAGATTTTTAATGCGTCTATTTTGTATTTCTTGATTGGTTTGCTTATCAAATTGATGTTAACATTGTTTTTTTTAAAACCAAAATAAAAAATAGAAAGTAAAATGGACAAGTGGGCTAAAGTGCAAAACAAAAAAAAAGGATCAAAATAAAATTGAGTTACATGGGGACCAAGTAACTAAAAGAAGATGACAAAAAGCTTTGGATATAAATAAATTGAGTTACATGGCTTATAATTACCTACCATCTAGTTTTAAGATATCATACATAACTCTTAATCTGATAGTTGGATCAGGTTGAAATTTTACTAACAGTCTCTTAACATATTGTTCTATGTTGGGTTGCAATTTCAAGTCAATGGAGTTTAAAAAGGCCTTGCGAAAGTGTCGTTAAACGGACAAAAATACAAAAAAAACAATAACACATGGATTAATGATATTGTTGTAATATTGAGCAAACAACCCCTCCATTTTTTTTTTAAAAAAAAACAAGAATCAGCTAATTAAAGTTGAATTTAAAGCTTGGAAACGATAGAATTTGGAGTTGATTTTTTTAGGAAAATTTTAGATATGGATAAGTCTAAACTGACAAAACTCTTGATAGATTTTGAATGCTGCTATGATTATTGATTTTGAATTTTACAACAATGAAATTTGGAGTTGGTTTCTTTATAAAAGGTCTATGAACGTTAAATATTAAATGAAATTGGTCTTGATTAATTTGAAGTTATATAACTTCAGATATAAACTAAAGACCGAGGATAGATCCAAACCAATATAATATTGAACAAATTTATTATGCTCTTGTAATGGGTGATTTTAGAATGGAAAACCTTGGTGTTTATTTATTCATGAAAGTTGTAGCTATAAGTTTTAGCTTTTCATTGAGATAAACCACACCCAAAACTGAGTTTTACAGCTTCAGTTGTGATTAAAACACTAGACAATGTTCTAGGTTGGCTAAGCTAAATCGACCAGAATTAGACAATTTTAATCTTTCATTGGAATTGCTCTTGAGTGAGGGTTTTAACATTTAAATTTATAAGAATGAATATGAACATGAAAATTTATAAGGATATGGAATTTGAATGATTTTTCTTGTTATTGGCTTGAAAGTAATAGTTGAATGAGAATTGAAATGAAGTTGTGATGCTGGTTGTATTAATTATGATAATTAAATCACATATGGTACAAAGGAGGCTATGAACACTGAACAATAGCAAGGAGCAGTACCATGTACATAGACTCTAGGTAAGTGTCCTCCTCATTTTCCTACTTAGAGAGTTTCTTAAGAATTTAGAACTATGAATTCTTTAAATGTGTGTGTATTTATATAAATGTTAATATTAAGAAAGGATTGATTTGACTAGCTGTCCTGAGTGGAGCTAATAACATCGACATGACTAGCTTGTCAGATTATTAATGGATCATTTAGGGGTGAAACCTGATAGTTGCTACATGGAATTGGGATTGTGCATTTATGTATAAGGTGTAGATTTTGATTAACAAAGTGAACTTGTTGTATATATAAGTGATAAGTATTTGTTAAAATGTAAATGTCATAGAAAAATTAATTTAACTAGTTACCTTGAGAGGAGCTAGCGGCATCAATGTGACTGTTAACTGAGATATTTGTTAGACTAACTGCCTTAAATGGAGCTAGTAGTGTCAATGCGACTGGTTTGTTGAGTTATTGATGGTTCATTTGGGGGTGAATACTGATGGTTGCTACATGGAAATGGCATTATGCATTTATGTATAAGATGTAGATTTTGATCAACAAAATGAACTTGTTGTATATGTATTTGATAAGATTAATTTGACTAGTTGCCCTAAGAGGAGCTAGTGGCATCAATGTGACTGATGACCAGGATATGATTAGACTAATTATCTCAAAAGAGCTAGTGACATTAGTGTGATTGATGACCATGATATTTGTTAAACTAGTTATCCAAAAAGAGCTAGTGGCATCAATGCATTGATAACCAGGATATTTGTTAGACTAGCTATTCGAAAGGAGTTAGTGGCATCAATGAAACTGATGATCAAAATGATTAGATTGATTAGTTTACCTAGAAGGAAATAATGGTGTAAATATAATTGATTGTCAGGATATTTATTAACCAGTGGTCACAATAGAAGCTAGAAGCGTCAGTACTCTGACTTGTTGAGATCATTGGTGGACTAGTTGAAAGAAACCAAATAAGATGGTATAAGGAAAAAAAAAGATAGCCATGATGATAAACATCCATGAGGAATGGTCAAAACTAAGATGACCATTAGGATGATATGGTTGATTGAATTGTTGAAATGAAGGCATTGATGATTTTGGTAACGGAGTTAGATATGATTTAAGGTTGTTTTCAAAGCATGTGTGAGTGTAAAAGAAAAGATCATTTCAATTGACTATCAAATGAGTTCCAAGACTATCTATGAAATAATACTAGGGCATGTTTTTAAAAGCTATTTCAATAATGTAATGTCTAAAGTTTAAAGTTGTCTTTGGTGTCATAACCTAATTTTTGAATTTTCAAAAAACTAATAAAAAAAATACATTTGAAATTGGGTTAAGAAAACACAAATTGAAAGTTTAAGGATGAAATTATTAAATTTAGGAGTCAATTTGGTCAAAATTACAAGAAATTAAAGTCCAAGGACCAAAGTGAAATGGCAGGGGATACTATAGGGCATTTAATTGATTTTTCCAAGGGTAATTTTGAAAAAATTAAAAGTTGAGGAGCCAATTAAGGATTGAATTTATTAAATTAGAAACCAAGGACCATTTTGTAAATGGCATCGAAATGCAGGGGTCCATTGCAATTTATCCAGGGGAGAAATTAAAAAAACAGATTTTTCATGAATAGGGACTTAATTGTTAAATGTCAGAAGTTCAGGGGCCAAATTGAAAATAGCCATTTTAATCAAGAAAATGACGTTATTTCAAAAACTATTCATCGTCTTCTTCCTCAGGAACCGTTTCAGTAGTAAAGGTCGGGTCGGGCCTAGGCCTCTAGCCCAGCCGACCCAATTTGTTTTGGGCCAAGGTTGTGTTTGGCAAAACACGCCCTTATATCAATCCCCTTTATTTTATTCCCTTTTGTTTTGATATCTGGCCAAACAAGCCCCTTTTTTATATCAGAAATAGCAGTAAAAAGGATTCTACGATATTTAAAAGAAACTTTGAATTACATGTTATGTTACCAAGGAAAGAAAGACTTATGATTGATTGGTTACTCTAATGTTGATTGGGAAGGAGATGTCGATCAATCCAAATTAACTTCGGGATATGCCTTTTTACTTAATGATAGTGCAATACTATGGAGGAGCAATAAACAATCCTGCATAGCCTTATCTACTATAGAGGTTGAGTATGTAGCTTGTTCCGCAGCATCACAAGATGTTGTTTGGTTAACTAGTGTTTTTTACTAGGGTTTGATTGATATTGACTAACTAATCCAATGACATAACATATATCAGGACATATGCACATCATTGCATACATCAAACTACCGACGACATTAGCACAAGGTACTCTGGACATTTTCTTATTTTCTTCTAAAGTTTTGGGACACATATCATGACTCAGACTCAAACTTTTATCAACAGGGGTGTCCATTTGTTTGCTATCTTGCATGTGATACCGCTTTAACATCTTTTTGTTGTAAGTCTCTTGAATTAAACCCAGAAGCCTTTTAGCACGATCTCTTATGATTTTCACATTAAGAACATAGTTGGCCACACCCATGTCTTTCATTTCAAACTTTGATGATAACCACCTTTTAATAGTATCAATCATCTCTTTACTATTTTTAGCTATTAAGATGTTGTCAACATATAAAGACAATATTATAAAACTATTGTTAGAACGTTTTAAATACACAAAATGATCTTCTTCCATCATTGTAAAACCATCCTTAAGGATAGCTTGATGAAACTTGACATTCCATTGTCTAGAAGCTTGCTTAATAGCATATATTGATCTTTTAAGCTTACAAACTTTGCACTGTTATCCTTTAGTCTCGAATCCTAAGGCTGATTTATATAGATCTCCTCATTTAGTTCTCCACTGAGAAATGTAGTTCTAACATCCATTTGGCATAACTCTAGGTCCATATATGTGACTATAGCTAAAATGAGGTGAATTGAAATAATCCTCACAATTGGTGAGAAAATATCTTCATAATCAATTCCCTCTTCTTGAGTGTAGCCTTTTGCTACTAGTCAAGTCTTAAAACGTTCTATTGACCCATCCACCTTACATTTAATTTTAAGAGCCCATTTATTTTCAATGGATCTTTGTCCTGATGGTTAATCGACCAAGTTTCAGACTTGATTAGATTTTATCGACTCCATTTTTTTTTCCAAAGCTTTAATCCATTCTCTTGCTTTAGGACCAGATAGAGCATGACTGAATGTTTTAGGCTCTTCATCATCTTGTGGAGCAATCATGAACGTTTCACCCTCAATCTCAAAGCGACGACGAGGAATTGGTTCGCGAATGCTTCTACGAGGTTGAGATTGCTCATGATCTTTCTCCATGAGAGCAGGAATAAACAAAATATCACTCCCACTATTTCCAGGAGGATTAAGAGTTTCTTCTAAGTCCTTTCCTGAATAGCTTGTTGCGCCATAGTCTAGATTTTTCATTTCATATAATCGAAAATCTTTATTAACCTCACTTGTCATTGGAAAATCCTTTTCTAAGAATATAACATCACGCGATTCAATCTCTATCACTCTTCCATTAGCTTTTTCACCAATAAATACAAATCCTTTGAAATGTTCAGAATATTTTATAAAGATACACTTCTTCCCTCTAGGACTAAATTTCCCATATTCATGAGAATTATTGTGAATATAAGCTGCACAACCTCATAGATGCAAATAATCTAGATTAGGTTTGTCGTTATTCCATAGTTTATATAAGATGGATTAGACAAATTTAGTTGGTGTAGTAGTTTAGTATGTACGCAGTAGTTAATAATACATCTCCCCCAAAGGAAATTGGTAAGTTAGCATGCATCATCATTGACCTAACCATGTCAAATAGGGTCATATTCCTCCTTTCTGCTACACAATTTTGTTATGGAGTATAAGGAATAGTTAGCTATATAGCTATATTCTTTTCATCATAAATTTTTTAAAATTGTTCAGATAAGTATTCATGTCCTCGATCAGTTCTTAAAACTTCGATCTTGGTACTTAGTTTATTCTCTACCAGATTAGTGTATTGAATGAAGCAATCCAATGCTTTAAACTTATGTTAGATCAAATAAACATGATCAAATCATGTGAAATCATTTATAAATGTGATGAAATAATTTTCTCTATGTCTTGCCCTCACATTTATTGGGCCATAAATATCTGAATGAATAAGTTCTAATGGACTACTGGCTCTTTTCGCTTTGCCAAATGGTAATCTCGTTGCTTTTCCAGCAAGGCAATACTCACAAACAGACAATTACTCTTTGGTACGTAATCCTAAAACACCAGCTTTTATCAATCTATATAATAGGTCTTGCTCAATATTTCTTAATCTAACATGCCAAGTTACGATATCACTATTATTAGTAGTGTTGGCATTTTGAACAATATAAATAGAAGCATCATCATTAATGGATACATTAACGGTGTCTAACACCATAAAACCATTTAATACAAAACCAAAACCATAAAAATATTATCCATATATATTTTTACACAACAACCATCAAACTCAATATGAAAGCCAGTTGTAGTAATGCAAGGATAGACACAAGATTTCGTCGAACTTCTAGAGTGTGGAGTACATTATGAAGATAAAGTGTGCGACTGCCTCATAAATCCAATTTGCAGGAACCAATCCCAAGCATAGTAGCAAAAACGTTATTCCCTATGTATATGTATCTTTTTCCCTTTGGAATTCAACAAAATTCCATATAAAGGTTGTTTAATCCTTGTTATGTGGTCGGTTGCTCCTAAGTCTATAGTCCAAAAAGGAATAAATTTAACAAGCATTAAACAACTGCTAATATATAAGTTAGAGGGATGATTGTGGTTAAACATTACCTTTGGCTAAGTGCAATCACAAGCAAAGTGACTAGGTTTACCACAATTGAAACAATTCATATTGTTTTTTTACTTATCGCCACGTTTTCCACGCTTGTGCTTATATCCATTACTACTTGCTTCTATTCCTATCTTGCCATATTTGGGACCCTTACCAATACCCTTTTTATATTTAGAGTCATATGCTTCACGCATCTTAGTCTTAGATATGAAAGCCTCATTTACAGGCTTTTCAGCGTGAAATCGACCTTCTTTAAGCTTGACATGATGAGCAACATCATCAAATGTCTTGATATTATCATTGTGGGTAAAGTTAACACGCATGTGCTCCTATTGCTTGGAAAAGAGCGGATAACAGCTTGGACTTGTTCTTCATCAGTCATCTGACACGATCAAAAGATTGATGTCTTATCCCAAGTGTAGGAGTGTCGAAATAATAAATAATCCGGCAAGACCGGGGTCGAACCACAGGGAGGTGAACTATATAAAATTATAAACAACAAATGAAAAAGAGTTGAAGAGAACTTTTGAGAAGTGATATTGATGTGAGTATTAATCAAAGATAAAAGCAATTGTCAAGGTTAGAGGATCCACTAATAGTATTAAAAATAAGTATAGTATAAACTCTTTTTATTAATCAATTGAAAACCACAACAGAAAAGAGATTTCAATCGGATAATTTATCCTTAATAGTTCATTATAAATTTTTAACATGATCATATTAATTATCTTATTTTAGTAACATCATACTTTTAAATATTGTCAGGAATTCATGATGTTAACTTATGTTAATAACAAATCAAGTTCGTTTCATAGCACAGGTGTCAGTTATACCATACAGTAAGCTATGAAAGTGCCAAGTATTTGTTGTACCAAGGGTTGTACAACACAAATCTAGATTAATCATTTAACAAGCAGGGTATTAAGAGTGAGTAAGATAACAAATACAAAACATGTTAGTATCAAACATTAAAGTCCATGTTGAGTTGAGTTTATATTATACTTATTTTTATACCATTAGCTTAGCTAAACATCATGAAGAAGAAAAGCATAAATAAACAATATAAAAACATAAATATGATATAAGTTAACTAAGTATAGTAAAGGAGATGAAAAGTATAAATAAGAGATTAATATAACATAAAATAAAAAATTAAAGATTACAAAATATAAAAAGAAAGAGTGATCTTGATGTGAACACCAAGATGTCTAAATGCATGTCAAATGCCTCCTTTTATAGGCTAAAATTTAGAACTATTGATTTGATGACTAATTATTGAGTGGGTTGCCACCTCTTGACTTAGTGACAACCATTATCTTCTTGTCTGAACAAAACGTCATTGCTAACATCAGAATTTGAATAGATAGTCCGCATAACAGTTATGGGCATTTGTCTCCGCTTTCCAACAAAACAAGAATAAGCTCATTTGGACTTCTAGAACTCGAGATATTGGTTGAACACTAAACAGTGTCTGGCTGGAGGACAGATTCTGACTTCTTTTTTGTTGCTATAATTTGAACTTGAAAACGGACCTTTTGAATTTTGGACTCTTCATGAAAGTTTTAGGCCTATGTCTTAGCTGTCTATCCATATAAACCAAACCTAAATCCAAGTTCTACAGCTCTAGTTATGATCCAATAACCGAATGGTGTTCTAGTTTGAATTGAACCAGCATCTCTTCTTTAAACTTAGCCTTATCTTTGTCTTTTCACTATCAATAGTTAAACACATCAATCAATCCTTTAAATTGTGAGATATGCCTGCATTTAAAATGAGCATTTACCATAAATTAAAGATATCTTATGTTATCAGACTTGTTATTATAAAACATGCTTAAGTTAGGGAATTTAATGATACTTTAAGTGCAATGTGATAATATAAAACCTTGATAAACCTTGATTAGTACTTTAAGTACTAATCATCATCTCATGCCCAGCACCCCCTTAATTCATTGATCATGTTAGACATGACTGTAAAATGTTGCCTCATCGTCTAATTTTGGCACTTCTGGTGACCATCAAATTTAAGGGTTAATTGACGAAGTCTCGTAGTCGAGGTTCTCTCATACTCAATATTTATTGCGTCCCAAACTGATTGGGTTAAACGATGCTTTTCAAAACGCAACATTATATTATTTCTCATGTTGCTTAACATCAGAATGTGAGCTACACGATCCTTGTGCTTATAAGTTTGATATGCTTTCATATCAAGCCTGTGTTGAGCAGTGTTTCCTTACTCAGGTTCAACCATCAGTTGTGTGATTGTTTCCAGCATTTCTTGCTCTTCCAAGAGATATTCAATCTTATGATGCCAAACATCATAATTCTTTTCACTTAGTTTGTCTTCATGGTTCAAATCAGCAATGATACTCTAAGATTTAATCGTATTAAGCGTTATTGACACCAATTATAAATATTAGTAACTAGTACAATTTAAATGACATTTATTGCCACTCCATTCTAAATTAAACAAATAATAATCTAACATATACAATAGAACTGAAAAGAATGTCAAACACTTGATCAATTTTCATTTGTATGGTCTAATTATTATTGCAAATTTAAATGAGTGCAAAATTATAGTTGTTAGTTCCAACTAACAACTCTCACTGATCAAATTGCAGATATTTTCATATGCATGCATAAAATGTAATTAAAACTTAAATTACATAAAATATGCAATTCAAAATAAACAACCAATTATCTTAACAAAAAAATACTGAAATAAAAAAATACAAAATTAAGAATAATAAATTTCAAAATTATTTTATATTGTAGGTACATAAGTAGGGTCTCCAATTACATCATCTACTTCATCAAAGTCATCTCCTCCAAGTTCATTCTGCTCAAACCATGGAATGAATTTAACAGCAACATCCAAACGAGCTGCGCTTCTTTCAGTATGTCATATACCCTTTTCGTTATACTAACGTTCCCTCTCAAACAACATTTCATCAGCGAGATTGTTCAAATCTAAGGATTCTAGCCTATATTCTAACGATAGTTGCACTGACATCCATTCCTCAGGTAGAGAATTGAGAATGATTAATATTTGATGTTCCATGTAGAATTTATAAACACCAATCATATCTAGTCTACTCATCCAATGATACATATAATCAATATGCTCTTGAATTTTGTGAACAAGATTAATAGCATAACCCAATAAATGATCAATTTGATGTTGCCTATCACTACAATAAAGTATTCTAAAAGCACATAAATATTGTAATCAATATTTAATTAAGGCATGTATCATTTTTTTTTTTTTGTTAAAAGCTAAATTGGCACTATAATTAAGCAATTTATATTAACAATTCATCAATATTAATTCCCTCTCTCATGTTTGTTTTTTTTATAAAAAAAACTGCCAAATGACAGTTAGACATTTACCAATTCTAGATTTGTTCTCATGATTATTATTTTTCAACTGTCAAACCAGATGTGTTGTCACATTTTTTTTTTCATGACTGCCAAACAACATTTTCCAATTGACTACGAGGACCGATTAAAATTACCCCATAGCCAGCACTATAAAATGTCAGTTACCAATTCACACGATTAATTGGTAGTTTTTTTTTTAATTAATTAACAAATGACAGTTACACAACTGCTATTTATTTGGCAGAAGGGTCTTTCTAAATAATGATAGAAAAGACAAAATCCTAACCAAATTACTTCATTAAATTTGAATAACAATACATCAAATAAAGTTTTGTAAATCTAAGACTCAAAAGAAGCATTCTTTCTACATAGAATGTACATCTAGCGTTTATGTAGTAACAGATGTATTGCACAAAAACAATATTAAAACCTTGCCTTTGATACCAATGTAGAAATCAAAGGAAATTCACTTTTGATGTGAGAATTTGTTTTTTTGTCCCCGAGTCAATTACTTCAATGCCACTTCAATTACTAAAATCAAAATGATATTCCACAGCACGAACGTCTTTGTAAATCTTGTCAAGTTAATGTAGAGAGTCCAAGATGGAAGAAGAGAAAGAGAGAGCTATATTCTTTCAACAAATTAAAACAACTCTTTTCATATGAGTTATGTCCATATATATATATAAGTAGAGAAAGTGGTTATTTCTTTTAGTAACTTCTCTAAATATTTGGATTTGACCAAGGTTGTTAAAATCACGAGCTTGGATTTATGAGTTAACAAGTATCTAACGTGCTAAATTGGACTAAAAACTTGAAACCAATAAAATCAGACTTAACTCGTGCAAAATCGGTAAACTCAGTCCGATTGTACGAGTTTACTAAATTTGTGATATGAACCAAGTCAGATCCAAATTTGACCTTAAAATATCTGCTGACTAATTTTGCGAGACTGAGTATATCTTTCAAACTGTATATTGGATAATGCTAAAATTTTACAGGAAAATATTAGATACATGAAAATATATTGTGGTAAATTTTCAGGTCAAATAGACTTAGGGAACGTAATATTTCAGAGGGTCAAAGTTAGTTAACTAATATTGTCAAATATATCAAACAAGACCTTCGTGTACTGTTTGGGAAATATCTAGAGCTACTGGTGAAATTTTGCTTCGATTAAAGTTGGGATAGAAATTAGACATCTGAAACTTTTCAACTATATATCATAAGCCCAATAATTCATCTCAAACGAGAGAGAACGACATGTTTGAAATCATGACTCAAATCTGCAAGGAATATGCAAAAATTAAAGATTCAGGCTATATAGAAGAATTTTAACATGAAGACTTTTTTTATTATTCTATTTTTTTTATTTATTTAATTTTAAATAATAATTTTTAATTTGAATTTTTTTCTAGCGCATTAAACATTGTTTAGGGGTTTATTTCATTATTAAATTTATGTTAGTTAATTACTAATTTAAACTCATTAGTTTGCAACCCAAAAGGGGTCTATCAAGACTTATTATGATGGGAACAACCAGATTGTCACTATATTTATGTGTGCTTCCTACCATTCAGTGATTCCTCTACATTGAAAAATTTTGTTCTGAGACATTTTATTTTTCCATGTCATTAATTTATTGATTCATACTATCTATCTCTCTCATTTTATTTAGATCACTCATTGATTATAATATTGCTGACTCATTTTATTAGATTTTAATTTAATTTAATTTATTGACTAGAATTATCAATATATAATTAGTTAAAAAAATTTACTTATGATTTTACGAGTTTATATTGTATTTTTTGTGTCATGTTAAAAAAATATTTTTAGCAACCTTAGATCTGACCTATCTCTTATAAACGGATTAGACTTAACCAAATAACCCACACAACATATAACTGAAAAACATATATTTATATACTGAAATCACTTGCATATAAATAAAAGAAAAAAACTGTGCACTGTTCATTGTGTGCATTGAATTCATACATATATGTTTTTGTTTTTTAGTTTATAGGATAATAATAAAAATATCAAATTTAGTCCTTGGAAACACCAGTTCTACTGTTCTCATATCTGGTTTCGGGAGTGCCAACAAAAGTGTGATAGTGGTCGTCGTGGCAGAATCTTACACATCAATATCTGTTGTTTGTAATTAGCTAATGGATGCCACCTGTGTTTTCCATTTAAAGAATAAATCTGACTTTAACATTGGTCAAAGTTTTAACCTTTCTTCAATATTATTTTTGGGTGGGCTTGACTTGCCTTCTGTTATGCTAAATTTGTATAGTAGAAGCACAGAGTGGTTGGACTTAAGGCTAGCTTATTATTTAAATAAATAAATAAATAATTCTTGGTGGTGTGAGGAACGAATAATAGTGGACATATCCATGATTAAAGTAATGGTTAACTACATAAATGCTCTTCACCTGTAAAATTAATTATTTTAGTTGAGGTTTGTATAAGTTAATCCGGATATCTATATTAATAATAATAAAAATTTATCCTTCAGTAATTGTATTTATAAATTCCACCCTAATGTTGTCTGAGGTTTTCAATTTTATTTTTTCATTCATTTTCCTCCATTAAACATATCCAAGCGGAGGTTGTAGAATATGAAGATTAATTAAATCTTATTGTTTAAAAATGAAAGGTTAATTTAAACAAAACTATTTTTTAAAAAAATTGAGTCCATTTAGAATAAAAATTAAAAAAATATAAAGTCATAAGTTCAGAATAAATTAAAGGAGAGTTTTGAATCCTATTTAAGCTCAATTTTTAAATTTCCCTTACTATCAATTGTATATTTTCCACTCTAAATTATGGATTTTTCATGTAGGTTTTTAACAGAATGTGTAAACTTGTTTGAATGAAAAATAGATGGAACGGTTCAAGATAATATTAACAACGGCATTGTAGGTGAAGAGTATTTTTGTAATTAACAAAAGCAAGTAGGATTAAATATATTTTGGACCGACCAAAACCCCTTGTCTTTTTTTTTTAGTTTAACGTGGGTGTCCGGGCCAGCTTGCGCGCACCTCGACTAATCCCACGGGCCCTGAAGTTAACGACCATGTAAGCCTCCAGTGGCCATCATATGAG
>Ga0307515_10004800_pt1 | contig 27677 bp, 23 predicted proteins | sample 17_EM_MG_FD_194513 | JGI IMG/M metagenome (GOLD analysis project Ga0307515, IMG submission 194513) | Populus trichocarpa ectomycorrhiza microbial communities from riparian zone in the Pacific Northwest, United States - 17_EM | ecosystem: Host-associated > Plants > Roots > Unclassified | place... | reverse complement strand
TTTTTGCTAAATTTTCCTTTCTCTACCTGGTGATGCTTACGACCATCTGTTCTTACATCACTGTCATAAAACTACCAATATCTGTTCTTACAATGCTACAAAGAACAATGGAAACTATAAAAATGTTATTTCCTATTTGAATATTTTTTCGTAGTTGTCAAGGGAATATATAGTTTTGCATAACATCTTCTTCCCATCAATCATTTTTTTATTTATCCAATAATAAGTGAGATCTTTTGTACTATATTGAGATTTTAGTCCTGTTATTCTTTTTTTTATATATATAATTTTAGATTATTTTGATATGATAATATCAAGAATAATTTTTTTGAAATAAAAATTATTATATTTATATATTTTTAAATAAAAAATAATTTCTCCTACACCACCAAGTAATCCATAAGGATTTGCTTGGCTAATCGCACGGTTGATTGTGCTATCAAATAGACACTTTATCGTCTCCATTAGAAGAGATCGGGATAAAGACAACATGCTTTGAAAGAGGTTCTTGGTGCTCCTAATGTCCTGAGCATGATTAAAGACAACAAAGCAGCTCAAGAGGTCCGAGCCCTGAAAAGAGTTCTCCGGTATGCTTTCAAATGATTCTGCTCGAGCATGCTATGGAACCAAGCACGTGGAGGTTGTACATGAAGAATACATTGCTACACCAACGCTTCTCATCACAGATAAGCTGATATACCAACAAGGCAGAAGTTTGCCCACTTGGTTAAATCGATGAAGGATTCTAGGGGCACTGCTCTTATATTTTTTTTGTACATGCACGTTTCAGGAGAGCAATTGGCGCTGCATTCTGCCATTGCTGCAGTCCTTCGATTTCCTCTGCCAGATTTTGAGGATATTGACGTGCAATAAAAAGAGTTCCCGTCCTCAAGTTTAAAATTGTATCTTGTTCAACCAATTCGATAATGATTAGGGCCTCAGACTAGTAACAAGCTATGTTCTCTGCTGAAATGGTTTATTCTCTTTTCCTGAAATTTTCCTACTTTATTTTATATCCTGTTAACATGCTAGGGTCATTCTTGGTTTCGAGGTATAGAAGAAACCAGTATATGTTTCTGATAATAATGAAGCAAACGAAGCTCCGATGACCCAAGCAATAACAGGTTTAAATGAGGATCCAGACCTGTGAATATAAATGGTGGCGACGACGTCAGATATGTGCTCTCATTAATTAATGAGAAATAAAAGAATATGGAACCAAAAATGGAGCACATAACACTAATATTCTAAAACCCTTGCTTGGAACAATAAATACAATCTGATAGTGTTGTAATCAACAGATCGTTGTCAACCTCGTTAACAGTGGAATCAATTCTATGACAAATCATGCAGATTTGTTAAATCTAAGACAAAAATATAACTCAAAATAATCACAAGAGATTTCCATAAACTATCAACATCCACCAACCTCTCTCACTAAAAGTCTACCTTGGCCTGGATCTGAAGAGTATTTGATGGATGAAAGCCACGTGAAAAATCTGATGCAGTCCAGTAAGGCCGTTGAGGTAAAAGAAAAGAGGGATCGGTCTGATGTACAGCACTCAATCATTGTTTCATCAGCACCAATGCTGCAACCCTCTTCAAGGATTCACATGCCTTGAGCAGATCAGAATCTGAATGAGCGGCAGATACAAACAATCTGATTCCCACAGGCAAACGACATTTATCAAGTGTTGATCTCTTTGTGGTTACAACAAATACAGAGTCTTCCTTCAATGCCTGAAAAATTCAAAACGGTGGAGACACATAATAAGAGCAAGATAGAACAACCTAACTGTAATTAAAATGGAACCATATAACTCATTCATTCCTTACCCGATCAGCCATAGCTTCAAGGAGTTTAAGGTCATCTTTAGTGGAACCTGTGGACTTCTCTAGGTTGAGAAAAACAATAGGCGATTTAGGATTGCTGCTTATAGAGAGACCCTGTATGTTGGACAATCCTGCAATCACCAAATTAAATTTATAAATAGGAAAATTTGTGCAAGCCGTGCAAAACTGATAACATATATCGTAAGACAAAAAATGTGATTCTGACAACATGATCTCTAGCTCCAAACAAAACCTGACATTCTTGAACCAAACACCAGCATTAGACAATTTCTCAAAACAAAACCTGATCGGTTCTCCAGGAGATGGCCTATATGCTGCCTAGATTGTAAGCATGAGCTTCTAACTTTTACTTCCATAAAATTTCATATTACAAATGATTTATATTCATCATAAAGAGATATGCGGCAATTATACAAGTCTATACTGGACAATACCTCTAACTCACTCAACCATAGGAAAAGCAAGTGAAGTTGCAATAAATAAGCAGGACCAAAATATATATAATCACTTTTTCTCAAACTTCAGTTCAGCTTGATCATGACCAAAAGTGGTCCAACTAATCATATTCTTACACCAACTCCTAGTATTATGATGAATTGGGATATGATATTTGGTCTCAGTATCAGTGGTTGAAGTAATTGACATGTTACATGAGGACTGACTCGGATGGCTCAATTGTTCCTGAGAAAAATATTCTGAGGCCAGAAAAGACTAATAGAAAGTGAATACAAAGACAGATGCTGTTGCCATTTGTCCAACAAAGAAAGAAAGAATAGTAACACATCAATTCACGCAAAAGGAAGACATAAGAATGACAGCAGTGTAATGCAATCAGAATCAACCTTTCCACAAGATGGCAATGTTTTCTTTCAATTTTTCTATTAAAGCAGGATTATCCTCCAGAACATCGATAGCGGTAATTGCAGCGCTTGCAAGATATGGTGGAAGAGAAGCAGAAAACACATATCCAGAACTGCTAAGTCGCTGCCAGAGATCAACAAATAATAAACATTAACACTTTAGAATTGGAAGAGTAATAATTATAATTACCACTACCACTTGCTAATACAATGATACTAGAGAACCTGACTATTAATCCAAATTCAATAAAATGATCAAGTTATCAGACACATATTTCCTTACTTGATGATCGACGACTCTGGAACTTCCAGTGCAGAATCCTCCTTCAGTGGCTAATGCATGGCCCATATCTGCAGTAACAATATCTATCTTCTCAATCTGCAAGACCACACAACCATAGATCAGAGAGTTTGAGCCAGTAACAATGAAGAAATGAATCTTTAAAACATACCGGCACCCCATGGTATTCAGTAAGACCTCTCCCAGACCTGCCAAGCACACCAAATGAGTTGCTCTCATCCAACAAAACACGGAAGAGATATTTCTCCTTCAATCTGATGATCTCATTTAAAGGGGCTATTTGGCCAGAGTTCTACAGATTCAGAACAAAAGAATTAATATCCCAGTCAAGCAAGTTCAATTTTCATTAGAAGTATGAGGAAAATAATTCAGTGGTAGAGCAAATAGATAACTACTAGTAACCTCAAGAAATAAATGCAGTTACTAAATTAAAACATTCAAAGCATAATCATTTTTCAAGAAACTACATGCATCAGCAATCAAGTCCACTGAATCCAAAAAAGTCAGAAGAGGGAGGAAAACACTACATTCTCCCATATGGTCTATACTAGCATTGTCAGCTTCAAAATACAGACTCCCAGAAGAAAAGAAAAAGGAAAAAGAAAAAGCAAAACCATGCAATCCTCTTTCTTGCTTAATGAAAATGAAGAACAAAGTGAAAGGAACTCCCAGGCTCTGCAATTCATGTTTAAGCGTCAGAGTTATATCTACAAAGTAGCTGCAATATCATGATATGGGATTCCAATGATACACAACCATCCAACTCTTCCTCATACAGGAGAGTGAGAGTGACCTGTACAGTAAATCTACTGCTTCTTGACACGGTGAGGCAGATATAAGAAATTAAGACACAATCTGAACTCTAATTAATGCAGCCAAAACCAAGTATTTGATCAGGGTGGTTTAACTCAATATATTGTAGGCACGTATCACTATGCACAACATAAAAAATGTTTGGTATGATATACCCAGTAATGATTTATAATGTTCCACCATCATTCACTAGAAAATTCAATTCGGCCATTCTGCCGAGAACATTTCCACCTTTCTTAATGGTGATTATGAATGTGTTCTGAGTACCAAAAACAGAGAGTCATGCTATCCCATTTTCATCCATGCATATTATGATGATGCTGACATCTCAGTAGAACAGGAAGAGCACTTGTAGCATAACAATCAGAAAAAAAAAGTAAATATCAAGATTCAAAACACAATGGCTGTCACTGGGTTGAGTAAAATCAAGAAATCCAAAATCATGATTTGGTTTTCTTGTGATGATCAAAGGCAATGCTCTTTTGGTGCAGGCATTTACAAGTTTTTCTTTAAGTTTTGCTTAACAAATATGTGTATTTGATATGCATGCAGAGCAGAACAAGATACCTGGTACACAGCTTCAACTACAATATAGCGTCGCAACTCCTTGGCCCGCTTGTTCTCTACTGTAATTTTCTCCAAAGCATTTCGTAGAGATTCCATGTCATTGTGCTTGAAATACACAATGGTGCTTCTGGAAAGATACAGGCCGTTCTGTATTCCCCAATGGACTCCCTCATCCCTAATGGAAAATAATATAAGTACAATTTTTATATAGCCATATATATTCATACTTCCACTGAACAATTTTAACAGAAGGTTTCACAAATGAACCAAAAATTGTAAAATACTTGGATAACTATGCCACAAATAACTACCGCAATCAAATACATGCATATTACAAATCAAAGAAAAATACACAATCAAGGATGAGAAGACTGAGATATCGTTGGGTCATCTATTAGACAAGCATCACTGGTCAAAATCATTTAGCATAGCTTAATAAATTCTTAAAGTTATAAGGAACTCAAAGCAATTACCAATGATGTTTATAATCATTTAAAATGATAATCAAACTAACATCACTAACATTTCAAGGGGAGGGACTAGATGAAAAGAATGAACTTGAGAAAATATGAAAGATTTTCATGGAGTTCAATTACTTGTGTTAACCAGCTGATTTCTACGATGCAGCCACATGGGTAAAACAAATCTTAGCAGTTAGGACTACCATACTTACACAACAATTATGTCTCCTTTTTTGCAAAAACATGGAATTGTACTGAACATAGTGGAAAGTCCGTATGAATAGATAATTGAATCAGGAGTTCCCAGAAACTTGGCTATTCTGGCCTCACAATCAAGGTGGACATCTAAGAAAAAGAAAACTTGTCAGAAGGCAAACATTTAAGATAAAAAAGGAAATAATCTTCAACCTGCTTTGTTTAAATTGAGTCTCACCAATTGTTCCATAGAACCCACGAGGACCACAGGAACCAACACCATATTTTTCCATGGCCGAGGTACTTGAATCCTGAGTTTTTTTTTAAAAAACTTGGTTATACATTTTCTAATTTGTGGAAAATATAATCATAAATGGAAAAGAAAAAGTGGAACAAATTTTCTCACAATTTGTTTCTCGTGCCCTGTTAGACCAAGATAATTAGCTGAGGCAAAGTTTACAACATCTTTGCCATTGATTATGGTATGTGGCCCAGCAGCACTGCAATAAAAAGTAGCTCATGAAATTACTGTAGAGAACCATTCAGATATGTCTTCAGAGCGAAGTCATAGTTTGAGCATCAAAGTAGCAACTTCTTCGAGGGGATGCAAGAGACCATTAATTCAATAACTGACAATAATTGTTTTTCAATACAACAGAGGGAGGGTATGATAATACATGAAAACACAAGGATACTTTTGACAAGAATCAAACAAATGTGTAGAGACAAGAGAAGTATGCTCACCTTTCCAATACTGGTGGCTCATATCGCATCTCATCTGTAATAGGAGGAATAAGGGATTCTGGAACCCATTCATCACATAGCTCGTCTATTTCCTACAAAAAACACACACTTTTCAGTAATATTATGTTGGCACAGCTTCACACTTCAGAATGGATTCTCAAAACTATAAATTTATATATCCAACAAGCTAAACCAGTAAAAAGCACAATTTCATCTGGAAAGCAATATGATGTCACAATAAATCTTAGAATCAGTCTTAAGGAAAAATAAAATAAAATAACGTGGAAGCACTACATCTAGCAGTTTAAAAGGATACATAGAACATGGAAGTCCCTTTGGGCTATCAAGCAATATGCAAGGATATTGAGGACATATATTGACGAATTGATATCTAATAACAGTTTTGTATTCCCATGTGAGAAGCAGAGCCAAAAAACTTCAGCATATAAAGGTATATGGAACTCTTTTCCATAAAACTTGGACAAAAACTTAAAATCTGATTTTTCAACCTAATGTGTGCTCCACAAGAAGGAGAAAAGAAACAAAAATATAGCTAACTCTCAATGCTCAATGCCCTAAGTACAAACATTCCACATGTATTCATCTATCTTTATGTATATGTATGATTTATCATCCTGACAAGATACAAAACTACTAAACAGCACAAGGCACATAATGAAAGAAGGCAATTTCTTTCAACTAAGGTACAATAAGAGACAAAAAAAGAAGAAGCCACACTAACCTTCTTTGTTAAGGGCCGCTTAGGATGCTTATAACTTTTCTGGGAAAGAAGAAAAAGAATGACCACTAAAAGAAGAACCTCCACAAAAAGATGCCCTTTAACAAAGAACAAAAGCCAATATAAACATCCGTTAATTAAAAAATTACGAGGTACAATGACACAATCAAACTACCAACATCCACCAGTTTTGGAAGAGATAAAAATCTACCTCCAATATGAACACCAAAAACAACAGCTCTCGCAGATGGAAAATCCAAAGCCGATGTCACCCTCTCCAAAGTGCTATCCAGTAATTGCAAAACATTTGAAGCCATGGTATCCATTGTATGAAATTTCAGATCGGACAAGCTTTTCAACAATAAGCCAAACACAATTCTGATGATTACTCGTACAAAACAACCATGCAATGCAATTTGTGGATAGCTGTTATCCCCTGTTCGTTTCTCTGGAAACACATCAAGCCACAGAAGCAAACAAGAAAAAGAAAGCAGAATTAAGCAATACCCAATTGAAAAGAATCAAACTTTTCCAAATCAAGGCTTCAAAAGATCAAATCTTTAGATCATTTAAATTCTGTGTTTTATTTATCTCTCATAGATATCAATAAAAAAGAACTACAGAGAAAGGAAGGAAGCGGAGAGAACAGATGTCTTTTCTCGATCTGTTCTAATTATGATTCTGTATTACACATACCTTGATAGATTGAGGCTGTAACGAGAAGACAAGATGAAAGTGAATTTTGAGCTTCTTTGGTCAGTATTGAAGTCCTGTCTTCCTTTTTTTTTTTTTTTTGGTGTACAGTTTCTATTTTGAATGGAGATTTTGAGATTGAAGGGTCAACTTTCGATGCCTATAGTCATCGATCATTCTCCACGAAATATCCACGAACGCACCCCATCTACCGCAATTAAATAATAATAATAATAATAATAATTTTAAGGTTGAAAATAAAAATAAGCAATGAGTATAACATTGTTTTCTTCAAAATAATATATTGTATTATAATTACTTCCACCCTGTTTTTGAAAACATCACACTTGACTAAAATAATTTACAAATTAGCACATTAAAAAAAATAAAAAAATAGCACAACTTAAAAAATTGTATTATTCCCGGTAGTGCAATTTAATTGATTGTTGTACTAGTAATATAAAAATAAATAAATAAATAAATTGTAAGGATTACACTATTAAAAAAGAGCGCAACTATTAATTGTTTTTTGAAAATTACACCGGTAAAGTAGAGCATCCTGTTGAGTTACACTAGCAATACAATAAGCTCTTTAATTTTATTTTAATTCAACTAGTTTGTAAATTATATATATATATATATATATATATATATATATATATATATATTCTAACCTTTATTATTCCTCTAATTTTATTTTATTCGTACTACTTTATAAATTATAAAAAAATTATTTGTGTGTAATGATAATGTTGAACCGTTGTGATGATGATTATTTTTTAAGATGTTTTTATATTAAAATATATTAAAATAATATTTTTTATTTTTTAAAATTTATTTTTAATATTAATATTTTAAAATAATATGAAAACATAGAAAAAAATAATTTGAAACAAAGAAAATAAAAAAAATAAATATTTTTAAAATATAAAAACAAATAAATTTATTTTTTTAATAAAAAACAAATATCAGCCACCATCAACTTTTAAAGCACTATATCGTCATCTTTCGTGCTCCTACCAATCCAAAAGTAAATAAAAACTTGTTTTGTAAAATGTTATTGGATTGTAAAAACATCATCGGCGGTGATTATATTAACTCATGGTCCAACAATATCAAATGTAAACTCCAAACCATTCACTTCTCGGCAACAAAATTATAAATTATTATACTAATAATTATTTTTTAAAGTATTATTTATTTAAGAATATATTAAAATAATATATATTTTTTATTTATAAAATTTATTTTTAATATCAGCATATTAAAAATTAAAAAATATAAAAATAAAAAAAATTCAATTTTTTCTAAAAACATTTTTAAAACACAAAGTGTTTTATGATATTGTGTTGCATTAATATTTTTGAAAATGTTTTTTTACTTAAAAATATATTAAAATTATAAAAAAACACTACAAAATATTAATTTAATATTATTTTAAAACAAATAAATTTCTAAAAAATATCCAAAAACAAGTTATTACATTTCTTCCAAACGGGTTAAAAGAGATAGACCGACCGACCATGAAGCTCTAGGCTTCTAGTTTAGTTTTATTTTATTTGGGCTGATGAGAGAGACAGTTCCTCCATTAACAGGATCACCATAGCTTTATAACATGCTTCACATCTTATTTTTCTGAATTCACATGTAGCCGGACCAGATCCAGGCCCATGAACAGGCCCAGACCCAGTTACAGAACCAGATGCCCATGAAGTAACCAGCAAGGAAAGTCCTCCATCCATCGAATTTGAATGGGGAGGATGGAGTATTCCCCAAGCTCACACGTGCGAGTATTGAACCGCCACAGGCTACACGATCAACTCAAGCATCTATAAAAGCCAATCACAGATATTTGATTAAACGGGTGGCTCGAGTCGGTTTCCTCTTTCTACACAAATTGAATCCATTTTTCTCTCTCTCCCTCAAAGAATCGATCAAACCTTCCATCATCTACGATTACAATCTCTCCCTTTTTCCCAAATTTCTTCCGTTGAAATCAGTTCTTTAATTTTGATTTCCCCCCTAAATTCACCTAGGGTTTATCCGTTTAATTTCTTCTTTTTGAACGGAAATTTAATAAGTTAGGGTTTATTTGGTGGTGGTGGATACAAGCAGTAGTAGTGGAGGAGGGGGGTTGTTGTTGATATCAGAGAATATGAGCTTCCAGCCCAGAAATGACGGGGGAGATAATAATAATGGTAGCAGGTCCAGATTCCCGACCCGACAAACGTGGGTTCCCAGAGGATCTAATCCTTCTCTTCCACTGAATGGGGATGTAAACCCAAACCCAAACCCAAACCCACCTTCGAGTTTCAGCTCTAGAAACAATGGAAATGGTGGGCATTCTAGCCATGGGACTGGAGTAGCTGATTATAGGTATAAGGGTGGTGTGAATGCACCTAGAGGTGGTCAAATGGGTCGGGGGAAGGAGAGGGGGGTGGAGACTCGGGAAGTGAAGGACCCGAATTTGCCGCAACTTGCGCAAGAAATTCAGGAGAAGCTTTTGAAGAGTACGGTTGAGTGTATGATTTGTTATGATATGGTTCGGAGGTCTGCGCCTGTTTGGTCTTGTTCGAGTTGTTTCTCGATTTTTCACTTGAATTGTATCAAGAAATGGGCTCGTGCGCCGACGTCTGTTGATTTGATTGCGGAGAAGAATCAAGGTTTTAATTGGCGGTGTCCGGGATGTCAATCTGTGCAGCTTACGTCGTTGAAGGATATTCGGTATGTTTGCTTTTGTGGGAAGAGGACGGATCCGCCTTCGGATTTGTATTTGACCCCGCATTCATGTGGGGAACCGTGTGGAAAACAGCTTGAGAAGGAGGTTCCTGGTGCTGATGGGAGTAGGGAGGGTCTTTGTCCGCACAATTGTGTCTTGCAGTGTCACCCTGGGCCATGTCCTCCTTGTAAGGCCTTTGCTCCACCAAGTCTGTGTCCTTGTGGGAAGAAAAGAATCACAACAAGATGTGCTGATCGGAAGTCCGTTCTTACCTGTGGGCAACGATGTGATAAGCTTCTGGAATGTTGGCGTCATCGATGTGAGCAGATTTGCCATGTTGGTCCCTGCAATCCTTGTCAGGTATTGATTAATGCTTCATGTTTCTGCAAGAAGAACACGGAGGTTGTTCTATGTGGGGATATGGCAGTGAAGGGAGAAGTGAAAGCTGAAGATGGTGTTTTTTCTTGCAACTCAACATGTGGAAAGGTTCTGGGTTGTGGAAATCATATTTGTGGTGAAACTTGTCATCCAGGTGATTGCGGGGATTGTGAGTTTATGCCTGGCAGGGTCAAGTCATGCTATTGTGGAAAAACAAGTTTGCAGGAGGAAAGAAATAGTTGTTTGGATCCAATTCCAACGTGTGCACAAATATGTGGCAAATCCCTTCCTTGCGGGATGCACCAATGTAAAGAGGTGTGCCATTCAGGGGATTGTGCTCCTTGTTTGGTTTCTGTCACCCAAAAATGCCGCTGCGGATCAACCTCCCGAACTGTGGAGTGTTACAAAACTACTTCAGAGAATGAAAAATTCCTGTGTGACAAGCCTTGTGGTCGAAAGAAGAACTGTGGAAGGCATAGGTGCAGCGAGCGATGCTGCCCTCTTTCCAACTCTAACAATCAGTTCTCTGGGGATTGGGATCCACATTTTTGTCAAATGGCTTGTGGGAAGAAGTTAAGGTGTGGACAACACTCTTGTGAATCACTGTGTCACAGTGGCCATTGTCCTCCTTGTCTTGAAACAATTTTCACTGATTTGACATGTGCATGTGGGAGAACTTCCATCCCTCCTCCATTGCCGTGCGGCACGCCTCCCCCTTCATGTCAGCTCCCATGCTCAGTTCCTCAGCCATGTGGCCATCCAGCTTCTCATAGCTGCCACTTCGGAGACTGCCCACCTTGTTCGGTGCCTGTAGCTAAAGAGTGTGTTGGTGGGCATGTGATTCTGGGGAACATACCCTGCGGGTCAAGGGATATCAGATGCAACAAACTCTGTGGGAAGACCAGGCAATGTGGTTTGCATGCATGTGGAAGAACTTGTCATTCACCGCCTTGTGATACCTCTCCTGGAACTGAAACTGGCTCAAGAGCTTCTTGTGGGCAGACATGCGGTGCTCCTAGGAGAGATTGCCGGCATACTTGCACTGCACTTTGTCATCCTTATGCTCCTTGTCCTGATGTCAGATGTGAGTTCCCTGTCACAATTACTTGCTCTTGCGGCAGGATGACAGCATCTGTTCCTTGTGATGCTGGAGGGAGCAATGGTGGTTATAATGATACTATTTTAGAAGCATCCATTCTCCACAAGTTGCCAGCGCCTCTTCAACCAGTGGAATCATCTGGAAAGAAGATTCCTCTTGGCCAGAGAAAGTTTATGTGTGATGATGAATGTGCCAAGTTTGAGCGGAAAAGGGTTCTTGCAGATGCTTTTGATATCAACCCTCCAAATTTGGAAGCTCTTCATTTTGGTGAGAATTCTTCCGTGACAGAGTTGATTGGTGATCTGTACAGGCGCGATCCAAAATGGGTGCTTGCTGTGGAGGAGAGGTGCAAATATTTGGTTCTTAGCAAGAGCAGAGGAACCACAAGTGGTCTTAAGATTCATGTTTTCTGCCCAATGCTGAAGGATAAAAGAGATGCAGTTAGGCTAATTGCTGAGAGGTGGAAGGTTGCAATTTATTCTGCTGGTTGGGAGCCAAAGCGTTTTATTGTAATCCATGCTACACCAAAATCCAAAACCCCATCTCGTGTGATTGGCATTAAGGGTACGACAACTTTAAGTGCCTCCCATCCACCAGTTTTTGATGCTCTCGTAGACATGGATCCCAGGCTTGTTGTTTCTTTTCTAGATTTGCCGAGGGAGGCGGATATAAGCTCACTGGTCCTTAGGTTTGGTGGGGAATGCGAACTAGTTTGGTTGAATGATAAGAATGCCCTGGCTGTATTCAATGATCCTGCTCGAGCAGCAACCGCTATGAGGAGGTTGGATCATGGATCAGTATATTATGGAGCTGCGGTGGTTCCTCAAAATAGCGGTGCATCCATGGGATCACCAGCTACCAATGCCTGGGGAACGGCAGGCACTGCAAAGGAAGGGACGATCACAGCTCTGAAGGGAACTTCGTGGAAGAAAGCTGTAGTGCAGGAGTCTGGTTGGAGGGAAGATTCATGGGGTGATGAAGAGTGGTCTGGTGGTGGTTCTGCAGATGTTCAGGCTTCTGCATGGAAAGGGAAAGAACATCCAATCTCCACTTCAATTAACCGATGGAGTGTACTGGACTCCGATAAGGCTGACAGTTCATCTGCTGCCTCTGTCAGGATCGAGGATCCTGCAAAACGAGTTGCAGAAATTCTTTCCAGTTCAGGTTTGGAATCAAATGTAAGCACTTCGAATATATCAGTGCAAACTGCGATGCAACCTGGAGGGGTTTCAAGTGAAGAAGATTTATCTGAGGTGGTGGATGACTGGGAGAAGGCCTATGATTGAGAACATGCGTGTGGAGTCATCTGATTTTTTGAACATGCTTCCAGGGTATCTTTTGGTCTATACCTATTTCACTTTAAACATTTTGGCGTTTGCAGGAGTATTTTACCCGTTATTTTTATGAAAAGCTATATCATCCACCCCTATTGATGCTTGATGGTTGGTGTTTCTTCTTCTTCCTTTTTTTTTTTTTTTTTCCGGCTCTCTACTTGAAATCCCATTAATTTCGGCGGAGACTGGAGAGAGCATACATCTTTGCTGTATGGGAGAATACTTGTTACTGTAGAACTTTGTCAAAGAATCTAGGAAAAAAACATCGCGGCCTCGTCAGCGGGTTTTGTTGATATATTTTCGAGAAAGGCATTCTATGTGTACAGAGAAAAACTGAGATTTCGCTACTTTTGATTCCAATGAAATATCTGCTCTATTTTGGCATGACAGGTGTTTCTTCGTTTTCTTTTCAATGTTTTGATCCCAAAAACAATGTCTGAGCTGACTTATGGTTTGGTTGGTCTGGTCTGGTTTGTATGCCTATGTTCAAGAACATGCAATTTTTTTTATTTTCATGCTGTCCCATTGTTGATCTTTGGCATGCTTGTGTCAACCTGTTAAGTTCTTAATGTTTTACAGGGATTAAAAGTTTTTGTTAAGAAACAGGAGTTACTGCTGTTTAGATGTCTCTCTAGCCAGAGAGATTTATCTTCTGGTTTATTGGCAAATGCGATCAAGAAGGTCACAGCCCCCTCTGGTTCTATCCCTACTGTTTTTGCGTGCTTGGAACGTCCTGCTTGCTCCCTTTTTCAAATGGAATACTGATATCGCAACAGCTATGCAGTTCTCATGGTGACACAGTGTCCCCATTCTATTGAGGTCTGTTTTCTTTGAATTTCATTGTTTATGAACCATTTTGTGTGGAGATAAAATGTATCCGTTTAATTGTATTGGGATTCTGAACAAGAGGCATCTTCTAAGTTTTGTTGCTAAACGAGATAAATTTAAGAATAACGATAATTTAATCCTTAATCTTCATATAGATTAGCTGATTATCTACTCATTATTTCCATTTGGCATCAATTCTGTGCATGTTGAGTGATAAGTGATGATGTTGCTGCATTTTAACTGAACTGCAATCCATCAGCATCTTAAAAGAAGTTAGTCGAAAGTCGGTGTAAATTGCTGTAATGATCGATTATCTAATTCTACTTGAAGCAATCGAACCTTGCTAAAACAACTAGAATATATATGTTCTTCACTATCTTGAGATCAACAGAAAGCAATTGGTTCAACTGAACTGTGTTGCATTTCCAATTGTTTAGAGGTCCGAAGGCAATCTAAAATGAGCATGAGATTTTGTTACTAGTACTATTTCCTCCTGCGTAAATCCCATTTTGAAATAAAAATGCTGGTACTTGGAACCAACAGGAGGAAGCTAGGAAACTCAATCTCTTGCAGGAACCGAATACTTTCCATGCATCTTATGCAATTTCTCAACTAGCTCTACCCAAGTATTGACAGGAAGAGATGTGCCCTAGCCTTTCACATACCTTAGCTGTTCCTTCGAGTGGCTAGTATAAACTTCTAATGCTTCGCTTCAATTAGACTTCTGGTGTGAGGTGCATGGTGCAACATACACTGCTTGATTGTGTCGTAATGCATTAGATGAAAAACTGCATGTTGACAATCATTCATTGAATATAATTATTTTCTAAAGTAGATAAAAATGAAGAAAATTACTAAGTTATTGTCACAAGTGTAGAAAAATAAAGGGTTTCGGGTAGGGGTATTTTGGTATTTTTGTTTTTATACACAATCGAATTACACATGTATCTTAGATCCAAGAAATCTAATTTATTATGATCAAGGGTATTATGGTCTTTCAACCATGATTTTTTTGTTAATTATTAGTTTGGTTAAAGGTAGTTATGTAATTGATCATTAAAATAATATTTTTAATTTGAAAAAATCTGTTAGTGTGTTGAAGCTGCCATCACACTTTGGACGGCATGTATGTGACGACTCTAGGTGCTTAAAAATGGGCTCCCTTGCATATTATTCCTCATCATCTCCTCTTTTATTTAGAGTGACATATGATGTCTAGATATTACTGATTTATCATCAATGACCCTTTCTTTTCATCCCTTCATTTCTCTCTCCTAACTCGATAAATACACAATGGTCCTCGTTGTTATTGGTATTTCAGGTTTGGTCTTTTTGGTTTTGATTTCTGTATTTTTTTCATTTTCTTTTTTGTTAAAGTTTTGTTGTTTTTAATTTAACCCTTGCCTTTTAATTTGTATAGATAATGTTTATCAATTCGGTTCTTCTACTTTTAATTTTTAATTTTTATCCTTTGCCTTTTTGTCAAAGTTTTTATGGTTTTAAATTTTATCCTTAATAGTTTTTGTTTTTTGAATGATAATAATGATTTCAATTTGGTCCATTTTCTTTTGATTTTTTATTGTTTTTCTTACCTATGTTGTCAAAGTTAAACCGAGTAAGGTTGACTTGACATGACTCAGTTAACTTGGTCGATTTATAGACAACCCGACCAACCAACAAAAAAATTATAAGGATGAAATTGAGAAAAAAAATGATGAAAGTGATAGAAAAAACATCCCACCACATCTTCTTGCCAAATTTAGGTTTAAAATTTAAAAACATGAAAGTTGTCAAGACTTAGACTAGTCCAAAAAAATCCAAAAAAAACCTAGTCTACGAGTGAAAAAATCTGAGGAAAAATTTAAGGAAAAAATAATAAAATTGACAAAAAAAACCTTTGATTCTTTACCTAGCATAGGTTTAAAACTAAATCATGTAAGAGTTGTTCCGACGTGATTCAGTTAACTTGGCTAATTTAAAGACAACTTGGATGTTTGTTAAAAAAAATATGAGTATGAAATTGAAAAAAAAAGGGAAAAGAGTTGTTCCGACGTGATTCAGTTAACTTGGCTAATTTAAAGACAACTTGGATGTTTGTTAAAAAAAAATATGAGTATGAAATTGAAAAAAAAAGGGAAAAAATTGAAAGAAAAAAAAACAGACAAAAAGAAAAAAAAAGAAAAAGATACTGAATTGAAAAAAAAAAAACCCTTCACTGTTTAGGTCATAGACCCTTAGTTTTCTACATTTTCTCCATTTTGACCTGCACCCACTCTCCCTATGAAAAGAAAATAGAAGAAAACCATTGCCCCATGATTGAAGGGAGTCCGGACCAGCCAAAGATAAAAGGGGAAGGAAACTCCTCTGATACATCCTTTTGATACCAGCATAACCAGAGGAGGGAAGCTCTCTGATTTTTATCGTTAGTATCACCGTAAGAGCCCGTGGTCTTCTCTGTTTAGCTAGAGACCCATGGCCTCTTCCATCATCTTTCCAGGCATAACTCCCACAGGAAACAGGATACAAAAATGGATAGTCCTCTTCCATCTTTGTGCTGAAGACCGTCCCTCTCTCCCTCTCATTTTTTTCTTAGAACTTCTACTCCCTTTCTTCCTCTCGGGACCAGCAGCAGCCAAGACCCAGTACCACCCGTGAGCCACCATCACTAATAACAGCCTCCTTCACCTCCTTCACCCGTGACAGCCCCTCCCCACATCCGGCCAGGACAACTCCATCTTCCACCGATGACAGCCACCATAAAACAACCCTCAAACATCCACAAAGCATCGTCCACAAAAAAACCCCGAAATCAGCCCAGAAACAGCGCACAAAACCACCTCTAGACATATGTGAAAACTCCAACCAAAACACCTTGAAACAGACCCCAAACCAGACAAAGCTTTGCCACTAAAACACCATCCAAACAACCACTTTCCATACCAGAATAATCCAGTTCCAAGTCACCACAAGACAGCCATCAAATCATCACAAAATTGCGCTACAAACAGTAGCAGTAGGAACCATCTACGTTGGGAAAAAAAAAAAAAAACAGGAGGAGACATCAAACTTCAACATAGCAACCTCCCTTCACAGATGTCCGTTTGCATTTTTGCTAGTGGGGAATCTAAGAGGATATGTAGCAGTTTCAAACCTCATTGGATTTTCTTCTAGAAGGAGCAATAACACTTGGCAATAGTGAGAGAAGACAAACTGAAAAACAAGGAGAAGACTAAAAGTTTAACATAGCAGAATATTCTCTGCAAGTGTCCGTTTGGGACTCTGCTAGTGGGGAATCAAAGAGGGAATATAGTAGTTTCAGACATGGTAGAAGTAACACCCTGAAGTTAGGAGAAGAGGTAGATCTAGACTGAAAAACAGGAAGAATACATAAACTTAAACGTAGCAAAGCTCCACCTACATGTATCCATCTGCTACACCGCCATTGAGAAATTAAAGAGGAGACAGAGAAGTTTTAAATTCACTAAATTTACAACCTCCAAAAGTAGTAGCATGTGGCCCCACGCACCAGCAACAACGATGACACATGAAACTTATGCGTCGACACTATTCTAGCAATTCCAGCATTTCTAGCAGCTCTATTCTATTTCCAAAGTTCTGGAAAATCTATTTTAAATCTTGGATTATTTAATGTGTTGTTTGTGATTGTTTTTGGTGTATGATAATAATGGTAAATATTTGTGATTGTACGGTGTGTATGAGTTTAATTAGTAAAAATGAATGTGCGTGTGTGTTTGTATTTTTTTTGTTGGCATAGTTAAAAACAAAAAAAAATTAAATATTTTAACTTGCATCATATGCGAGCTTTTTAAAAAAGGGAAGTATAAAAAATATCTCTAGTTCGCATAATTTAGTTCCTTTTTTAAATACCATGTTTAAACATAAAAAAGCAAACAAATAACAAAAATCATTTTTGCATGTTGTGGCATTCTAAAAAAGAAAAACTTGATTTTAGCATTTTTATAAAAAAAAAATTTATTTTTGTTGCATGTAATTTGAGCTTGATAACAAGTTTATCAAGTCCATTAAAAAGCTTGGCTCAATTAAAATGGTCATTAGGCTTACATACTAAAAAATACAAAAGAATCAAAATCCATCACTTTTTATTTTTGAAAATAAACAATGACAATGTTTTTTAATTAAATGGTCTTAATCCCACTTATTTCATTACAACTCAACCTAGAATTGTTTGAGTTAAGTGGACTCACGATGAATATTAATCTTGGTATTTACTAATATTAGAGTTAGAAATATCCACCTTAATATTTACTCACACCAAAATCAGAAATATTAATAGACAAAATCATTGATAACTTAGTACAACAATCCATAACAATTTAAGACAAAACTAGTAATGCAATCTACCTAAGATAAGAAACTTTAGGAGTAATAGTATCTTTTCTCTAACGTTATCAGTTCTTTTCCATAGAATCCCTAAATACCAGTTATGATTTTTAATGACCATAATATCAGGTGACGACTCTATAGACAAGACTCTTTCCTCAAAAGAACTGAACACTAGAAATCATGTTCTCTTTTCTTTTTTTGTTTTTAAAGATCATGTCGATGTTGGACGTGACCGTTGATATGAACATTAAATTTTCATAAACTTTTTCAAGTTTTTTTGAAGTATAGTAGGGTAATGAATGGAACTTAAAGAATAGGAGAAAAAACTCTAGTAATTCAAAGGAACCTACCACTCAGTTCAAAGATTTAAACTCTAGGGTATTAGTCTATTGGTTAATAAAACAGGTTTTTTATCTTTATTTTTAGAGTTTAAACTTTGAGTTCATTATGTAAATTCTTTTATTAAATTCATTTAAATACCCAAACTGATGTAGAATATGAATATTTAATTTTTAATATCATCTAGTAAGAAAACTTAGTTTTGAAACTGATCTAAAAATATTTCTAATTATCATAAAAACATTGCAACGACAAGTTATCATCTTATTCTTGGTAATTATTATTACCACGATACCAAATATCAATATACATGCAATGAATAATGTAGTTCTTTGAAGAAATTCGATGATATTTTTTTAAAAAAATTAATCTTCCTATACATTTCCCTTTTTTATATTATTTTGGTTATTTTCCTTTTATATTAAGTCATGTAAAATAATAAATTAAGCTGTCCATGTTTTAAACTATTTTATAGAAAATCAGTTTACACGTCACAATATTAAATTTTACCTTTTAAAACTTGGGAAATTTTCTATTTTATAATAAATCATAAAAAACAATAAATGACGTTTAAGATCTTTTTGAAACAAAGGTAAATAATAAGGTTATATTCCCACTAAATTCAAACTTTACTTTCCTAGCATTTGGAATAAAATATTTTTGCTTCAATAAACTGAATACAATAATGTCTAATACACTTTCTTTGCTTCACTTTTCGATTGAAATTTTCATAAATAGATTTCCAAATTCCATTACTTTCTTAAGTTTTAAGAAACAAACAAATTAGAAAACAAAAATAGAGAAAAACCTCTCCCTCTCCTTTTCTTCCTTCGGTCTAGCATGTCCATTTCCCTTATGAACAACTATCAAAGCCCTTTTAAGGAACATGGTTCATCTACTCATTTATAAAAGTGACTTAAGAGCATAGTTTTTAGATTCGGTCTTGTTCAAGATCCGGATTCCGGGTTTTGATCGGATCATCAGGTCGGCCGGATCAATTTTTTTTTAAAATTAAAATGATATCGTTTTAGTATAAAAACAAAAGTCAACGGGTTGCAACCGGGTTTTTGACCGGGTCAATCGGGTCGTTGGGTCAGCGGAGTCACACCAGGTTTTTTTTTTCTCTATTTTTTCTTCAACTCGGCCCGGTTCTAGCTTCGGGTCGGCCGGGTCTCAGGTCGACCTACCGGGCCGGGCCGAGTTTTAAAATTATGGTGAAGAGGGTGTTTAGAGTGTTATAACATTTATTTTTTAAAATATTTTTTTATTTAAAAATATATTAAATTAATATTTTTTTATTTTTAAAAATTTATTTTTAATATAGTATATTAAAACGATTTAAAGAAATTAATTTAAAATAAAAAATAATTAAAACTCACTTTTAAACAACCGCTCATAAATCCACCCGAATGTATAAATGACATAACATGTGCAGCTGTTCCAAATGCAAAGGCCATCACGTTTTCAAGTATCCAATTTCTCATTTGTTTGACTACAATTATAACATTATTCAGACAATTTAATTAAATGAAGAATTATAAAGCTAGCTGTTTCCATTAGTTGATATATCACATCAAAGGGTATAATTACTATTTAAATTACACAATATCTAAAGTTATAAACCAACATAAAAGGTTTCTCATGTGTATAAAATGTTTTTTAAAAAATAATTTTTACTTTAAAATATATTAAAATAATTTATTTTTTATTTTTATTATCAATACATTAAAATTATCAAAATACATTAAAAAAATATTATAGAGAAGCAAGATTCTATGTAACACCATTCTATCACAAAATTTTAAAAATAAAGAAAAAAAGAAGAACAAAACAATATAGTGTTAGGCCGACGGTTTCCTTAATATTTCCTTTTCTATAATATTATTTTTTAAGAATTAATGTTTGCATATGTAAGAAAAAAACATATCCAAAATGCTAGCCTAGCCTTCTCCCAATCAGTATCAGTCCAGCATTCCCTCTCTACTACCCATAAATTAAGAATTCAAAAACATCATAAGAAGAAACCAAATGGTGTGTCTCTTCCACAGTCAAACCACACTCTTTAAGGGAATCATTCCTTCTTCGTTGCATCCAAGAAAGCAGCCACACAGCAGCACAAACCTCAACAACAACACGGTTTATAACGTTTCTGTCTTTCACATTGCGCATTGCCTCTATCGCCTTGCTTCGTCCCACTCTGCCACTCAAGTCTTTTTTTCTTTCATTGTTTTTTTATGTCCACCACTGCACTACAGTAAAACTTTCTTTGAGATATAGTCTAAGTGCCCCCTTTTTTTTACTCTGTAAATGGATCATCCACCGAGTCCCACTACATCCTCTGATAGACTTAAGGTAATGAGTTTCTTGCTGATTCTTTTTTAAGCCAAATTCAGTTCTTGTAATTTGTGCTTAGCTTGTATATTTGCATGCTGATGTTTCTTGATTCTCCTTTCACCTGTGGGATTTCTTGTTTGGGGCTGAAACGTTTCTTGTTAACTTCGTTATCAGCAATAAAAGAATACAGAAAAAAGACAAAAAAAAAAATTCTTGTCATAGTGAGATGGATGTAAATTGTTGGACATGTTGTTTTCGATAATTTTCTAGTTGAACAGATCAAGAACCATCACAATATCAATTGTATTTTTGCTTGATGAGAACTTATAATGATTTTTGGTCTGGTTTGTTTAAACAAAAGATCTAATCTTTATAGATTTGCTGCTTGAATTCTTCTATGTTTGTTGTTAAAATTTCTATGATTTTCATGAATGATGATGGGTTTTGTTTATCTATTCTTTGTATATTGCGTATACTGGATTTGATTTTTATCTTTTACCAAGAAGGTATGTTAGCTTGAAAACTACAGTTCTATTTTTGCTTTCCCCGCAAATTTTGCTTGGTCTTCCATTGGCAATTTTGTGGCCTATGGTCTGCCATCTCTTGTATGATCATCTTCCAGCACATTTAAAAAATTAATCGATGTTGAGCTTCTGAGATTTGTGCTTCTTGGAGAAACTGGAGGTTCATTTGATAACCGTTCCTTAGTTGCTCGCTTGTAAGATGGCATCCCAAATATTTCTAGTTAGCAGGACTGACTCATATTGAATATGCTAGTTATTCTATGGTATGTGCTTGCCCATCGAGCACAGCAGTTGTAACTTTTATCTGTTGTTTTGCGTGTATAGATAGCGAAATGCATAGAAATTGTTTTTCCCAGGTGCTTTTCATTTGCATTTGTTACAATTTATTTAATATTTATAGAGTTTGAAATCGTTAATGAGCTAATTTCTCTGCTGTGTAAATCTTTTTTCAACCAAGTAATTGAAATATAACTACAGTTGCAGAACTGTCTTCAGATTCTGAGTGATCCAAGACTGTCTTTGCATTTACATTTTTATATGTTAATTTTTACAGGAGACCTGGAGGCACGCACTCGTTCTGTCATTTCAAACTCTTGGAGTTGTGTATGGTCGCTTGAGCACTGCTCCATTATATGTTTTTGGGACGATTCAAACGAAAGATTTCAAATCCAATGAGATTGCATATGAATACTTCTCTTTTATTTTCTGGACTCTCACTGTTGTTTCTTTACTCAAGTATGCCTTCATTGTACTGAGGGCTGATGATAATGGAGAGGGTAATGCTCTTTGCTAACTGAAAGCTCAGGATTATTTTTACATGATCATATCATGAAGTGTTATTTACCTCAACAAATTCTTGCAGGTGGTGTTTTTGCTCTGTACTCATTATTATGCAGGCATGCTAAAGTGGGTCTGATTCCAAACGACACAAGCACCAATGAAGTTATGCAACATGAAGAAGAAAACACTTTTAGGGGAAAAGTTGAATCAAGGGCAAGAAGAGCCATAAAAAACCATAGAAGTAGTCATTATTTGATGCTGTTCACGGCATTATTTGGTGCTTGCATGATAATTGGAGATGGGGTGATAACCCCATCTATTTCAGGTTAGGCATTCCTGAATCTTGATAAACTCTAATTTGTCAGTGCAGTTAACTTGCTTGACCTTTAGTTCTCTCCTGTATTCCCCTCTTATATGCTAATGCTGTACCCTTTACCAGTGTTATCAGCTTCATCAGGTCTTCAACGTTCATTATCAGAAATTAAATGTAAGAGCTAGTTCTATGAATGTGTACAAAGAGTACTTCATATTTTATTATAGCCTCGATATCAATATCCCTTCATAATTTAATTTCTAACCTCCGTTTCTCTGCAGACTCCTCCTCGCCAGATGCACAAGGAGCCATATCAGATGCTTTAAAAAAATGTGAGTGACTTAGCATGAAAATAGTTTTGGCATATAGGATGAAAATTTCTGCTTTGGCTACCTTGAAGCATTTACGGCAAAAACTTAGTGTAATCTGCAGCATTTGGAAATTTTCATTTCTATACGTGTTAAGAACAATTGTCTTACGACATATATATCTTGGTATGAAGCTAGAAGTTTTAATTCTCAAAAAACATAATATCAATGATGATGCTTTATATTTTCTTTTCAAGATTAATAGTTTCAAATAATTAAAGCTTGAACTGGTTAGAATTTTAAATCACTTGCGATGATTATATGGAAGTTGTAAAATTTTGGTTTTCATCCTCCTCGTCTTCTCATTAAAGGATTTGCCTAGTTTTGGCTATCTAAGTTACTGATCTGCTTCCAAAATATGTGCCTTTTTCAGATGTACCAGTGCCGTCTGCTTGTGTCATAACAGTATGCCTCTTTATACTGCAGCACTATGGGAGTCATAAAATCGGGTTTATGTTTGCCCCAATTGTCACTATATGGCTTCTGTTTATTGGTGGAGTGGGTATATATAATATATTCCACTGGAACCCTGAAATCTTCTCTGCATTGTCGCCAGTATACATGTACAGATTTGTAAGAAATATCAACAAAGACCGTTGGAAGTCACTGGGTAGCATTCTTCTCTGCATAGCAGGTCGGTTAACGTGCTCCTTGTTCTATACTAGTTCTTTTATTTGTTTGTCCTTTTTTTGTTTCTCTCTGAATATGCTGTTTATGGTAGTAACAAATTGTGTTAACCACTCCGTCTGACTACTTATCCTGCAGGATCAGAAACAATGTTCACAGATTTAGGTCATTTCTCTAAGAGATCAATCAAGGTATTGAAAATAGCTCAATATTTGTTGCCATAGCACAATTATACAGAGTCGGTACAGAATTACAATATAACTTTGTTTGGTGTCTCTGATGCAGAGAACATTTGTCTGCTTGATTTATCCAGTTTTAATTCTGTGCTATGCTGGTCAAGCTGCTTTTATCTCCAAACACTGGAATGGTCCTGAAAATTTTAATCATCTAAGTGAATCCATACCTGGTAAGTCTTTCACTGTTGTCTTATGTTGTTTGATGCTGCTTCACCTGGGATATATGTTTCTAACTTGTGGAAAGCATTGCAAATCCAGAACATCTTTGTCATGTCTTCATACTGCTATCTCTTCTTGCTTCGGCTGTGGGAAGCCAAGCAACAATAACAGCCAGCTTCTCCATTATAAACCAGTGCCGTGCACTTAGTTGTTTCCCCAGAGTAAAAGTTATACATACATCAGATAAGAGACATGGACAGGTTTATATTCCAGATGTCAACTGGTTATTGATGGCCCTTAGTCTCTCCATCACTCTTGGTTTCCATGATATAACTAGAATTGCAAATGCAGCAGGTATTGTCCATCAATATTATATTCATTCCCTTTTTCTGAAACTCTGAGGTTCTAAGATCCTTGAATAAGATGATGATGTTCTCTAGGAATCGTTTGGAGAACAGTAAAGCAGTCAACTTTTACTTGAGAATTTATGAATTACAATAGAGCGAGGAGAGTATGAATCAATTACAAGATAAAGCCCAGGGCAATAGGTTTCTTAGTGATGTCAAGCTTTCACTTTCCTAGATGTTACAACAATTAAAGTAGCTATTAATAGTTTTCATGTTAGGAATTCCGACCGGTGATGTTCTGATAGTTGCTCATTAGAGGCTAAGTACACCGACACAATATTTAACGGGATTCGACAAACCACCTATATCCATGGGAGAAGAGCCAATATTATTAGAAATAGATAGAGAAGAGGTTACAACACACATGGAGGAGGAGGATCACTTCCACTCTCAACTCTCATTGCTCACACATTGCTACACAAGGCAGCAGGGTTGCTGCCTTTGGCAGCTACTCCTCTTTCTCTCTTCGTCTCTTCTTTTTACACTCTCTCTATCACATTTTGCTCTCTAAGTTATGCCTCTATTTATAGGCATGAATGGTGAGACAACTTGGCCATAAATTATGGCACTAATGGTGACAGCACATGGGTTGCACCATTTTGTCAATGGTTGGTGCAACTTGTTTGACAATACCCACCTACCACTGTTAGGATACTGACATGCAAACCCGACAAGACAAAAGGCAAGGGATATGATAAAATGAGAAATGAGACACACAAGAATTTATATGGTTCACCTAATTGGCTACGTTCACGGGCAAGTATAAAAGGATTTTACTAAGTAATGTGGGAATTACAACCTCTCTTTACTAATAGGCGAACAATTGAAATCTCTCTATTACTAAGAGAAAACACCTTACTTACTCTCTCACAAATACCTCACAATTTTATGGGATTACTTTCCCTTTCTTACTCTCATCTTCTTCTCTCTTGTGGTGTACTTTAAGGTTTGGATGCATTGCATATTTATAGTTAAACATCCATGCAAAAGACAAGAGGCACCAATTGGTGTTGCAAGTGGCACCGAATTGGTGCCCACCATTGTTGACTTTGGCAGCACCAATTGCTGCCCAACTGGCTTCACATTCTCTCACTTGAAAACTTTTGATGATTTAATCAAGTCTTTACCCTTGATCATCTGTGATTCTTTTATCCTTTCCATACTTGTCATCTTCATACTACTTACGTTTCTGTTAGGCCATAAGAGGATCTACACCATACGTACTTGTTAGTATTGATTGGTTTGGTCAAAGCATCTGCTGGGTTTTCCTTTGTGTGAACCTTTTGAAAATCCACACTTTCATCTTCCACCACTTCGTGAATAAAGTGATACTGAACATCTATGTGTTTTGTTCTTGAATGAAACGCTGGATTCCTTGCAATATGCAAGACACTTTGACTATCACAATACAAAGGAATTTTCTCTTGTTTGTGCCTGAGCTCCTCCATAAGTTTCTTTATCCATATTGCTTCTTTACATTGCTTCTTTACAAGCTTGTGTAGCTGCCATGTACTCAGCTTCTGTTGTGGATAATACTACAACAGTCTGAAGTTTAGAGACCCAGCTCATAGCTCCTCTTGCAATTATGAACACATAGCTTGTAGTGGATTTTCTTTTCTCAAGGTCACCAGCAAAATATGAATCGACATAACCTCTGACAGTAATTCTGATCCTCCATAACATAATGCGGCATCTGAGGTACCCTTGATGTATCTCAAGATCCTCTTAATAATATTTCCAATGTTCTCTACCAGGATTTGCCATGTATCGACTAACTACTCTAATTGCTTGTGCAATGTTTGGTCTTGTACATATCATAACAAACATTAAACTTCTCACTGCTGATGCATACGATACTCGAGACATCTCTATCATCTCTGCTTCATTGCTAGGAAACATACTTGTGGATAATTTGAAGTTAATAGGAAGTGGGGTGGAAATTGGCTTACAATTTTGCATGTTGAAGCGTCGCAAGATTTTCTTCAAATAATTCTTCTGAGAAAGCCAAATCTTCCTTTTACTTCTGTCTTGGTGAATTTGCATCCCTAGAATCTTGTTTGTTGGTCCCAAGTCCTTCATATCAAACTCCCTAGCCAACTGTGCCTTCAATTCTTGGACTGGATCTTTGTTGGGGCCATTACCAACATGTCATCCACGTACAACAACAGAATGATGAAATCATCATCTTCTTCAAAACTCTTGTAATATGTACAATGCTCTGAACTGAATCTGTTGTATCCAAGGCTAATTATAAAGGAATCAAATCTCTTGTACCAACACCTCGGCGCCTGTTTGAGACCGTATAGAGATTTGTTCAACCTGTAAACCAAGTTCTCTTTGCCTGTTTCAGCAAAACCCTCTGGCTGGAGCATATAGATTTCTTCTTCAAGTTCTCCATAAAGAAATGCAGTTTTCACATCTAACTGCTCTAAGTGAAGATCAAATATAGCACACATCACCAAGACTACTCTGATTGTAGTAAGTCGTACTACCGGGAAAAATATTTCATTGAAGTCTATTCCTTCTTTCTGAGCATATCCTTTCACCACCAATCTTTCACGATACTGCTCCACTTGATCATTGCCATCATGCTTTATCTTGTAAACTCGTTTGTTGCCAATGGCCTTTCTTCCTTGTGGTAGTGGAACAAGATCCTAAGTGTTATTCTTGTGTAGAGCTTCAATCTCCTTTTGCATTGATGTCATCCACATAGATACATCTGTACTTTTGATAGCCTCATGGAAAGTTGATGGCTCTCCATCCTCTGTTAGAAGACAGTATGCAATGTTGCTCTCAGTAACATATTCTGAGTGCCAAGCCGGTGGTCTTCTTTTATGAGTTGACCGTCGAACTTCAGGAGTTTCAGACTCTATTTGTTCTTGTTCTTTATGCTCTGGTGCAGCTTCAGAAAAATTATGATTCTGAGTATTTTCCATTTAGATTGTTGTAGTCTCATTTAAAATGCTATTATTTTCTTCCATTTGCATTTATCTTCTGCAAATATGACATCTCTACTGATGACTACCTTGTGTGCAGTAGGATCCCACAAGCGATACCCATTCATTCTATTAACATATCCCAAGAATACATATTTTCTGGATTTTGAATCCAGTTTGCTAACTTCTTCAGTATTGTACATAACGTACACAAGACTTCCAAATATATGCAATTGAGAATAATTAGCTGGCTTCCTAGTCCACATCTCTATCGGTGTCTTCAGCTCAATTGCAGTTGACGGGGATTGATTTATCACATAACAGGCTGTATTGATTGCTCTGCCCAGAATGACTTTCCTAGACCTGCAGCCTTCAACATTGCTCTTGTTCTTTCTAATAAAGTTCTGTTCATCCGCTCTGCCACTCCATTTTGCTGTGGAGTGTATGCCGTTGTGAACTGCCTTTCGATACCTTCATATTGACAGAAGTTATCAAATTCATCACTGGTATATTCTCCTCCATTGTCAGTCCTCAAACACTTGATCTTCTTTTCATATTCAAGTTCTACCCGCGCTTTGAAAGTTTGAGAGGCTGCAAGCACATCTGCCTTCCTTCTAATTGGATACACCCAACATCTCCTGGAGAAGTCGTCTATAAATGATACAAAGTATCTTGCTCCTCTCAAGGATATAACCGGTGCTTGC
>Ga0307515_10004799_pt1 | contig 27678 bp, 30 predicted proteins | sample 17_EM_MG_FD_194513 | JGI IMG/M metagenome (GOLD analysis project Ga0307515, IMG submission 194513) | Populus trichocarpa ectomycorrhiza microbial communities from riparian zone in the Pacific Northwest, United States - 17_EM | ecosystem: Host-associated > Plants > Roots > Unclassified | place... | reverse complement strand
TGATCTCTTGGTTACTGCCGCCGAACGCTGGACAGTCTGATCCTCTCTGCGGAGGCGCCGGCTGTGGGTGTTTTCTGCTTCTGCTGCCGAACGCTGGGCAGTCTGATCCTCTCTGCGGAGGCGCCGGCTGTGGGCGATACTTTATGCTTCTGCTGCCGAAAGCTGGCAGTCTGATCTTCTCTGCGGAGGCGCCAACTGTGGGCGATGCTTTCTGCTTCTGCTGCAGAACGCTGGCAGTCTGATCCTCTCTGCGGAGGTGCCGGCTGTGGGCAATGCTTTCTGCTTCTGCTGCCGAAAGCTTGCAGTCTGATCCTCTCTGCGGAGGCGCCGGCTGTGGGCGATGCTTTAAGCTTCTGTAGGTTGACTATCTTGTCCTCGGAGAGGCTCATCTCTGGTATCTATTTCCTCAATATATTCCTTGTCTTCTAGTAGTCCAAACATCGATATCAATCACATTGCTTCCATGCCATCATGCAGGGCTTTGACCTTGGGCCGAATTTGCCCTGGCGGCGTTGAACTTCGGGAATGAGTCTACTGGCATAGCATCCGAATCGACGCAGGTTGTGGAGAGGAGCTTGATACGATATTTCGTTACCAGCGGCATCGTACGTAGGTTTGCCAAATCCATGTAGCATCTTGTATCGCGCTTCGTAGTGCGCTTGACTGGCACTCTAATGTACCGTTGCTTGTGCTTGGCCTGGATGCAGACTGTGCATTACGGCAGTCGAAGGTGCACTTAGAACAGAGGAAGCAGGTGGACTTGTAGATGCGATCGTGGTGCCTCTGAAGACTCGATTGTAGAGGAGTATTTTCCGTTCCGAAATAGTCGTATGCCCACCAAATCCAATTGGTTGATTGAAGGAGGGAAAGTCGAAAAGCGGGAGTATGGAGAGCTTCGACTTGGTAGTCCTGTATGACGTCGACGAAACCGTAATGCGTAGCGGTGACTGAATTGTTGTCTCCGAGTTCGATTACTATAGCAAATGAGAGCTTTTGGAACTTTGAGAAGTTCGGAGCGGCAGCGATGGTGAGAGTACGAGCAGTTAGTCAGAGAGGATCGCAGTCTCTGGCCGTAGAGAGAGCTGCTGTAGCGATGGCTTTCTTCGCTCTCCACCACTCCCATACGCGTTTGTAGGTGGCGCAATCGACTTTGACGTGGCATAGGAGCCCGCACTGGTAGCAAATGCGCTCATCGTTTTCTCGGCTGTTTCCTCCCTCCTGAGCGCGTTTCCGTTTTCTGCATGCATCTGTAGTATGGCTGTCAATTTTGCAATAGGTGCACTTACTCTGTTGCCCATTTCCATGGCTATCTCTGCTTTCTCCGCGTCCACCGCGTCCACCACATCCTCGGCCTTTGCCCTGGCCACGATTGCCGCCACGTTGGGTGAGGAGGGCAGCCCCTGAGGTTGAGTGTTGAGGAACTCATCGTGAGATCGTGGAGATGGTGTTGAGTTTTAGTGCGTTTATGCGGCTGTTGCTACGGTGACGAGGTTTAGGGTTCTTGAGGCTCTTTTGGAGATCGTGAAAGAGATCGTAGGAAAGATCGTGAGAATTTAGATAGTAGCGATAACTGGGCTCATAACCTGTTGAAATACTGATTGCTTGAGGCTTAATTGTACTGTCTAAGAGGGCCACAAGGCCATATATATACGGTACGAACACGTACGTACTCATCTAAATGTAGAGAGGCTGAGCTCCGTCAGCCCGCATCTGAGCCAGCCCAGTCAGCCCGTATGAGAGCTGAGATCTATTTATGCAACACACAATCTGCCTTGCCCCCACTGCCTACCAGGGTAGTTACCAATCACACCCCCCTTCCCCTCTGCCGAAAGGTACCAGGAATGCATTCCCCACTTTGGATGGAGAGTAGAGTAGATTGTTTCCTTTGCAGGTGGAGAAGAAGTCAGGGTGGTAGTGGAGAAGGCATGAAAACCAGCATAATGTGTGAGGACTGCAATGAGGCTTTGTGTTTCACACCCAAATGAAATTGTTTTTATGAATTTCACCATATGTAGAGTATTTTTATTTATTCTGGGGGCATTTGGCTGGATTGTGGTTGTGTGATGTGTATTTTAAAAGCGGGCCCATCTATGGGCCCAAACCCGGTTACCGGCAAAGGGATAGGCTTCCTCGTGATCTTGCAAGCTTAGCTCTCCAATACTCTAGGGAGCTAGCCAATTTAAGAGCGTCATCATAGTGAAGAATTCGGCTACAAGGAATTATAGCGGCCAAGCAACTGTCCAATATCCGCCAAAATATACTTCCGACAGTAGCTAGACCACCATTCTCCAACATCAATATCTGTCAGCTGCCGATGAGGTGCACCGAGTATCACTCATGACTGCTACAGAAAATTTTACTTATGGCTTCGCGTGAGTGTAGGCAAAGTTTAAGTTAGTAGTTAAGCTGACAGCCAAGTCACTATCATAATTCACAATCTCATCTCAGCCGCTCCTTCCCAGCAAATGGCTTGGAGCTCACTAACCTGCGCTAGCCATTTGTTGAGGGCTTCTCCCCGAATATTGCCCTGAAGGTGTCAGATCCGAGCTGGAATTGTTAAGGTAAAATGTCCGTATGAGCCTTGCGGTTGGTTTCTGCTAATTTTCAATACTAATCGTTGTAATCACTCGATTACTTGGCATCACGTACTGTCACACGACGAGGCTGTCAACGCTCTATATCATTCGAATACATTACTACTATTATTGCGTAAAATAATCTAAGATCATCTTCCTTTATCTTCCAACGTCGTTGTTTGAGACTTGTTTGTAGGATGGACGTAGCGGTGCGAATAAGGTGTGGTCTGTGCGCACGGAGTCCCTTGGACCGTTAGCGTCATGATCGACAGTACAGATATAAATAGGCTCTAGCGTGAAACGACAATCGACAAACCCATCGACGGAGCATGGTTATGCTTATGAGGCTAGCACGGCCCCCAACCACCAGGCAAAGGTACTTTCAGCTTAATCCTTAGAACATAGCCACCACGTAGTTCGTCTTGCAGCGGCCGATTCACCTTCCAAAGCCGATTCATTGACATAATGTCAACCTCCGACAGAGAACCCCACGCTCTAGCCGTGCAAACTACATCACTTGTTATCTCACTTGGCATATCCACAATATCCACTGAGTTCATTATTTTACACTCTCAGGGAATGGATGCTCTCTTTGAACCAGCTTGTATTGGATTGAGACGTATAGTAAGCCACCGTGGCAGATCTTTAATCTTTAGCCAGTAAGAGTTGCGCAAACCCGGGATCCCAGACCGAGCAGCTGTCCGCTTAATTCATACTACAGAGACAGAAAAACTGCGACTGGTGACGAGGCAATGGCAGCAGGGGCGGTAAAGATGGTCCTAAAGTTGGTGACACCTCACGGAGCGCATTTTTAAATGGCATTCTCAGCGTCTCTTGCTAGTAGGACACAGTGGTCGTGACGTGCATAAAGACGGCGACCTTGTTGACTGCTGCAAGAAAAACACAGTATCGTCAAGGCCTCAAATTGCTGTCAATAATGACTTGAGTGACCAGTGAACCGAAGCGGTCAGATCGGTCAGATTCAGGGCTCGACCGGGCCGATCTGTGCCAAGGGCGGCTTTTTCAGCGGTCATCTAGCCCGTTTATCAATTGATAGATATCTGCAGCAATTTATCTAGCCGGACTATAGATATCTACAGATCCCCAACCAGTTTTCAATGTTTCCACTCCGTGAAATTGAATTACTTCTATCGGCAGGATATTTAGCTGTATATATACTACCTGCAAATCTATCTTTAGTCTCCCCCAGCGCTAGATAACTACAAATATCTCTAGATAACTACGGATATCTATGAATATCTTCTCTAAGCGCCAGTCATCTTCAGAAATCTTCCTTAGCGTAGATATTCACAGATTCTAAAGATATGCTAGATATCTACAGGTTAGTTGAATAGGCTAGATATCTACCACATGAAACCGGGCCGATCTATGCCAAGGGCGGCTTTCGAAACAGTGACCGCATCTGACCGGACTGCGAATCTACAGATTACCGGGCGGTCGATCTGACCGCTTCGGAACACTGTGAGTGACAACTGTTCGCATTGTTGGCACCGCAACACACTTATATGACAGCGTGATCTTGACATTATGGATTCTGACAGGATCGGCCCTATTCTGTCTCTGAGCTATCGTCCTCCGTATTAGCTCAACACTTTATTGTCAGTACAACACATGGGAGGGCAGCGGCTAACTAGCCTGTCGCCGGAAGCATAATATTTTAGGGGCCATATGCGAGATACAAATAAAACAAACAAGCGATATTTGCGTATCGTGCCTAGCGATCAGACATCTAAGACTTGTAGAAATATCCATCTTGCTGCCACTATCGTCGCATTCTTGGGTTCAATCGTTCAGGATGTAAATCCCATGGCTTTTTTGCCAGTTTTTTGGAAGGTGTTTTCGTGGCGACTAACATTGCTGTGTTTCTGCACTGTGACCCTCGATGTGAGTGTGCCGGTTATCCTAGAAAACCAGATTACAAAAGATTGCAGCGTGTTCTCTATATGTCGAATCGAGATAATAGATGTTGAGGACTAACCGAGCTTGATAAGCTTGTGTTGCAGGATTATTTCCCTACCAAGGTGATTAGGCAAAGATCTTGGAGTGACTAGTTGATTCGTAAGCGGAGGCATTTTTTCTAACTTGCGTGGCTTAGCCAACGAGACCTGGACGGCAACGGTTTAGTGATGGATTAGTCGTTGACATCCGCGGTAGTGTATGATGTGGTAGAACGCCATCTCGGACGCCAGACCCTGCTAGAGCACACCGTTGACGTAGTTTTCAAAGCTAATTCTTTGCAGCTCTTTCCGCGAGGAACATTCTCTCGATCGTTTATAATGAACCTCCAGATCAGTTACTTTGTTCATCACCTCCTTACACAGTTCGGTCATTACAATCTCCCCTTCAAATCAAATATTTCTAATCTCACCACGAGGACACTCACCATCTGTTTTCGTAGGGTCAGCAAGGGCGGTAATCGGTGACGAAACAAATAAAATAGAAGCAATTAGTCACCACTTAATCCATTATAATAAGCCTTTTCGAGTGGTGGGACATGATCAAGACCATTGCTATTGCTGCATAACCTCTTATCGAGGTAATACTCCCACCCGCGTTAAAATGATAGGTATGCGTGGTGTGGCATGTTATTATGAATTATGGTAGAAGAGTAAATACCGTCGAGCGTAAGGTCAAATGCAGCCTCAAGCAAATGCTAGAGTAAACAAGTTGCGGAGATGTCATATCAGCGGCTAAGCAAAGCTAGCTCAAAACCGGCTGCAGGGCCAACCATACTCGGGTGCATAAACAGCTCATTTATTCTAACTGCACTGTATATTCCCTTTACAGCTGAGTTCGAATAAATCAGCGCAGTGCCACCAGAAAGGGCATCAGAACTGTAGGCGCTTAGGCCGGACTGCACGCCACAGCTTATTAGGCGGTCTAACGATTATCGATGTAGTAACAATATGATCATAAGTGGTTTTAATTTAAGAACACCCATTAACAGAAGTATGTACTCTCTCCCAAGTATTGATTATCCCCCAATGCTTAGTAAGAGAATGTAGTAAGATAGCGTGCGGATGAGAGCTTGGATCAAACGAGCTTGGCGGTGAACCTGGCCGCTAATGCCCGAATAATAAATAAATTAACATAGCTCGCAGCAGTCAATTCACGATTGTTCCTCCAAGGTCAAAGGTCAAGCCTCGGATGTACCGGTTCCGCGTTAGGTTTTTTTCTTCGTCTACAGTGTCGCTAAAACTAATACTCTAACAACTTCACACCATCCGTGAAAAGCGATATACAGCATGACGGCACGCTACCGGGACATATTCCGCAAATCAGGTGGTATTCTTCAACTAACGCCATACGTTAGGTTAAAAAGAAAAACATCCTACCTAGGTGCATTCACTATGTTGATCTGTAGAGCTGGAAATTCTTTGTAATCAGGAAAACATTAATTGGTACTTCAAAATAGGCAGCGGAGACCACTGGCCAGTGGCTGCAACCTTCACGCGCATGATGGTTTACAACGTAGCACTAGCCCCACTTAATGCACCATAGGTGTCGCATGTGTGAGACTACTTTCCTGGTTGGTTATTCTCTGGCAGAGCTGTCGTATTGAGTGGTTGGCCAGGATTCGGTACGGGAAAATCTTTACCCGGAATCACTCAAAGAATAACTTTTCCTGGAGTTCCTGCAGAATTGTACTCACAAGAATGGAGAACTATAGCGCCTGCTTCTGAAAGGTTTTGCGCTGTACTAAGTACCTTTCACCGTAACATCAAAGGATACTTACTTCCTCCGTCGCACCTGCATTGCCATTGGAACCGCCCGTACCGATGACGTTTGCTCCACATTCTTTATATCTACTCACTTACTGCTCTCGCCACCAACAACCTTTGATCTTTGACTATTAACCCGTCACGTCGGCGCCCCTTCATTATAAGCTCCTCGCACGACCGCTATCCTGGCATATTATCCCCAATTCCGCTACCTTCCGATACCCTCATCATCCCGTCCGTTATTTCTAATACCGGCACGGACGTCTTCGTATCTTTCACTCATGGGTAAACATCATACTGGAAAAATCGATGCATCTAATAGAACTAATTGAGCGTGTAACTTGAACGTCGCAATCGTCCTACTTGATAAATTTGCTTATAGTACCACAATTCCTTTACAACGCACTAAACTCCGTAAAAGAGGCGAGGTTGACGCTGTTTGTCTTAGTGGACTAGTGACTACAATCATTAGAATTCTGGTAATTACGTTTGGGGTATTTGGATATTAGAAAGGAATGCGGAGTCAAGAAGATACATTGTTAGTTATACCCAACAGTCCTCAATGATTGCTCAAGGTCTTCGAAGATTACGGTGCTGTGGGGTAGGAACCGACCGGCGGTGTCCGTTAGCTGGTAATCCACCTGCACTGCACACTCCCACGCCGTCCTAGCCCGTACCTCTATCCAAAACTAAAAATGGTGACATACACTTACACTATTGCTCACCTGCTACTTGGCTGATACGACAGTCTATGGCGACCTTCCGACTAGACAAAGTCGAGGTACGGCTGAACAGTCGCGGTAACCGGATAAACTAGGGCTTCAATACCCACTCAGCGCTACGTATACTTCGTTCACCGCACCCAGCCCGCTCAATGCCCGTTCCTGTGCCAAAGTTGCCAGAGGCGTTATTGTTGTTGTTGTTTATTCATACTGTATTCACTCTTACTAGACTATGAAGGACCTGATATCCCCTCCGCCTCCGGGCGAGCCGACTAGATGGCGGAGCTCCCCCTCGCTACCCTTCGTCCCCGCTGACAAATGAAAGATAAATGATAGAACGAACGATATAACCCTGTTGCCGCCTCCTTGAGCCTCTGTGCCCCCTCCGTACCGCCATTCATTTGTGCGGGAACTTCACGACTTGAGTAGCTGCCAGGAAGTCCACCACCGCTTGATCGCACTGTTCCATGAAAAACAGCTCAGAGACCTGCACGTGTCGGCATCTGCCTGCTTTCCAGCCCTTCACCTTTCCCACGGCTTTCCAGAGCATGTTCTGCTGGTCTCTCCACCGACTGCAGTGGCGGAAGAGCCGCTCCTGCATCTGGGCCACTGTCCCTTTACACCACCAGCACTTGTCGTCCTCCCAGTGACTAAATCGTTTTAGGTAAACTCCAGTGGGTGCATGCCCGGATTTCAGTCGGGAGAACCTGACAGCCAGTGACTTCACGCTTGTCATCGGAATAGGTCTTTTGGTCTCTGCAATGCCCTTCAGACTATTGGTGAAGTACATGCTGCATTTGTCGGCCTCCCACCTTGCCTTGGCTGCTGGCCTTCCCTCGGAGATTCGTCTGGCCATACTCGAGGCTAAGGTGTATGGCTGCCCGTTCGCCATTTTTCTGCTTCCATCTCGGGCTACGTTTGCCTGACGGTCTGCCTCTTCGTTGCCGGGGATACCAGAGTGTTCCGGAGGCCAGAGAATCTCCTTCCGATGCCGTGGGGGAGGAGAGCCCGCGCCCTGTGGTTGATCTGTCTTGCCTGCCTACTTCTTTGGAATCCCACCAGAGCTCGCTCCCATTCAGTGTGACTGCTTGGACACATGCCACCCGGATGGCCCTAACACTCTCTGGTACGACCCCATATGTCATTGTAAGGGTTTGGAGTCTAGCTTCTGCTGCCCTGGCTTTCTTCATTCATCGGTTGTGGTGCTCCTTGAACATCAGGTGTGTGTCCACCCAGACTCCGACCCAGGTGATGCCTGTTTGTTGAACCGTATGAATCCGTTTCCGCCTTTTATCTTTGCTATCAGCTTTGGCTAGAGGTTTCTCTTGTAGCCTCGTCAGCGGGTGAATAGTGCTGCCTCCGTTTTTCCGGTATCGAACAGTAGTCCTCGTCTACTTGCTCACTCGATGCTCTTCGCTGCGCATGTCTCCAGTATCGTGACAATCTGATTGATATCACTTCCAGTCGCTACCCAGCCGAAGTCGTCCACGAACAATAGCCCTTCAGCGGAGACGTACTCCTCGACACACTTAATTGGTTCCGAGGTGTATATTGCAAAGAGACTCGGTGAAACAGGTGAGCTCTGCAGAACCCTTGCTTCCGCTGGGTGTCGTTCCATGGCACTGCCCTCAATTATCATCTCAACCATTCTCTCCGAGCGAAAGGCCTCCGTCCATCATATAAGGTCTCCATCCATGTGCTTGGATTTCATTGTGTTGACTAGCCTTCCTTTTGCCATGCTCGGAAGGCTGCCTTAATGTCCATGAGATGCACGGCTGCTACGTGGTCGTTTGTACAGGCTGCGTGGGCTCTGTTGACCTTGATAGCCGCTGCATCGATGTCCGACCGTCCCTTCCTGCTCCAGAGCTGGCCGGAGCTCAGTGGCCCTCATCTTTCGGCCTCGTGTAACAGCACGTCGGGAAATGCTTCGGTGCAACCGTAATGGAGAGATAATATCCCTGTTACCACTGTGTTATGCAGTGCATGACATCAGCCTTACACTATCATGAATTTGAATGTCAACGGAGCGTCAACAATTGTTGGTCTTGCATATTGGGTAATCAAGGCCTCGCACGGATACTTCAGCTCATAACAGTACTATTCACTGCCTTTGTAGGCAAAAGTACCAAATATCGAAGGAAAAATATGGATTCCAAAATAATCGATATTGCAAACTGCAAAACATGCAAAAACATATTACTGGATGTTCAATAAGTGATTTTGATAAGATATTAATATCAAACAGCAAAAACAAGAGCATTATATGAATCTACATATGGACCCACTGGACAACCCGCTGACAACCCGCCCAATCCAAACGGGTTGGGAGATTTCCATTGAACCTTACCCGAATTGACGGTTCGGGTGTATTGACGACCAAGACCGCCAATTTGGCAACGGTTTGATGTTATCCCGGACCTGGACCCGAAGCGACGGTCCAGAACCGTTGCTAACACTACCCTTGGGCGTAGGACCAAACACCACTCTGTTTGTCCTCACTGCCAGTGTTCTCAACCGTCCCGTCCGACGGCCGGGGACGGTAGTGCCGTCCGACATCATAGCCGGACGGACGGGACGGCGTCAAGGCCGTCCGTCCCGTCCTTACTCAAGACGGACGGAATATCGACCGTCATCCACCGTCATCGGGCGGTTACTGTATATCTTTACCCGTGACATCGTGGGTGCAGCAGGGCTTAATCTTTGGAGCAACAGAGTCTGACATGGTACGCATGGAGAAGATGCTCACGGATCTTGCATCAGGGTCAGAGTAACCATTCCGTTTTACATATAAGTTTTGTTATGTACACTAAGATCCATGGATATCGGTGGATGACCACCGGGGACGGCTCTTCTCCGTCCCTGGCCGTCCTTTCCGTCCGTCCCCGTCCTGCCTCAAAAAGACGGCACCGTTTCAGTCCCACCCTCGGACGGACGGCATGACACCGTCCCGTCCCGTCCTGAGTAGTTCCCGGACGGACGGGACGGTTGAATTCACTGCTCACTGCCACATCCATAGCTGCATTGGTAGATTTTCATTCTGCTAGCCCTATTTTTCAACTCTGCTGCGCCACTTTGGCGGCTTCAGTCTTCTTCATACATCTGCTGCTTGACGCAATATGATTTCTTTTGCAATTAGGGTACTTCTCAAGTGTGTGACCACAGTGTGATCGCTGCTTCACAATGCACCCTGCCGCGTGGTCTCTTGTCTGGTGATAGCCTGAGTAGGAGCCATGCATGGGCTTGCTGCAGCACTTGTTCTCGATGTGATTCCACACACAACAGAGCTCACTTCTACTGTCAGGGCCCACGTTTGTATACGTATTGACTCGGTACCGCACTCCTGCTGCCTTGATGCGTTTATTGACCAATTCTTGTGCCGCCTTGCTCCCCTTTATGACAAAGGCTACCGATGATGTGACGATTTCTCCATTCTGCCTCCTCTCCATGATGGTGTGGGGGTTCGCCAGCCACCATCCGTGGGTGGGGATTGCGATGCATTTTCCCACATACTGTACAAGAGGTACTGCATGGATCTTGAGCCTTTAACAAAACTGATTCTCTTCGACATCAATGACTTGAGTCGAAAGTCCGAGCTGCTGTGATGATGATGTCACCGTACCTCAGAGCCATCTATGCTGTTGCATTCTGGTGGGTGATTGTTGTGCTCGTGCCCTTGGCATTCCTCCTTGCATTCATGATGCTAATCTCAGCCGTAGCCTGCTGGTGGAAAAGCGCTCTGTTGCTTGCTGACGCAATTTCTTGGTCCATCTTGTTAGGGAGTGGCATGCTCTCATCTCTCTTTAGGATTAGGAATCTGCCTGCCCTACTCAACATGGTTGTCGGGGCTGGGGCTAAGCTGGCTGATATCATTTCGTTTCGTGGTAGGACTATCTCCCACCGTCAGGTCGGTGACGATGCTGATTTCGTCACCACTGTCAGTCTCGATGGTTTTCTCAGCCTCAGTATCGGTGCCGGGTTTTACTTTGGCTTTGGCTTTGGCTTTGGTTTGAGCTTCATTCCAGACTGTAGTTGTTGGCGCTCCTCTGGCTTTTCCTGTCCACCTGTCTGCGTCAAGTCTGCGTGTATCGAGGCCTCTAGACTGACGCCATTGGTGTCCGCTCTCCTTGTATCTTTCTGGCCATGATCTGTTATGGCCACCACTCTTGCAACCATGTCCGTGATGCCCTTGCCTCACAGTAAGTCATCCTGGTGGTACACGTCCCGCTTTTCCTCTCTCTCCTCCCACCTGGTTTTCATCCCTCGCCAATGCGCTCCCTGTAGTGCAGTCCGCGCCTCCAGCATGTTTGCCATCTCTGCGATGGTTTGGTGTAGCTGTGCTAGCTCACGGACTCGCTATTGAGCCGTTCGCTGCATGCAGCTCCTCTAGTCCTCAGGGCCCACAGTGGTTGGCTGGGCCTCGCTCCTTCTCCTCCGCATTGCGTTCTTGCTTCTCTCCCTGCGCTCAAGTTTAGCTGTGCTGGCAGCATCCGCAACAATGGGGTTCACAGCTGTCGTCATCTCCATCACCATAGCCATATGTGCATTGCTTGCCCGTCTCTCGCTTCTCCCGTGTCAATGTCGCTCCTCTTGCTCACTCTGACTTCGGCCATCACTTCAGAGAGGCAATCTCTTCCTGGAGTAGCCCTCGTCGTCGTTTGCTTGTTGGTCATCACATAGCGTCTCGTCTGTCGATGCATGCACGCACTCTGCTGTTGATGTGCCCATCCTCCTCTGGTGGTCCAGTGGCACTTGGAGTCTCATTCCGGGGTGAATTCGAGGTTAAAAATCGATTGCCAGTGTCTGCTTGTCGATTGCTGTCATTGTTGTTGACCTAATCTGCCGTCTTTGTTTTTTGCCAAGCTTGTTGCCTGCCAGAGGCGTTTTGTTCAACAGAGACGGGAAAATCACCGAGGTTCGAACTTCAACATAGCTGTGTAGTATGCCCGCATGAATCAGCTCGATAAGTTGATGGCACTCACAATGTGCACGGTGACAGGTGTTGGGTAGCATAGGCTGGTAGAATATGATTGTTCTTTTTGGATAATTACATAGCATATTTCTCAGTTTCATTTGTTGCCATGGTTCGAAATTTGGGCGGTGATTCTGAATTTCTGGTATCCATCTACTCTTTTACATGGGTAATATACCCTTCTATATTGTTAAAAGTAAGAAATTTGAGTCCTCAGTGTCTTTCGGCTAAGTCTTTTCTGTTCCATAGTCTAGCCAAGGCGGAAGTTGGGTAATTGATTACTCCCACTAGTGTTGTGTTGTAGACTATCGGGCAGCACTATCATAAATGGTGCAGGAGATTTGAGTACTTATTCCTTTTAACATTTTAACTTGACCACATTTGACCACCGCTTGCTGGTCGTCTATCCTACTTAACTGGTCATTGACATCCAGAAATTCTAGCTATAGCACTCTGTGGAGTCCGCTTTTGGGGGTGGTAGCTGATCACTTGAATCATTTTGATTCTGCTTTGACCATTAGCCAATAATTTTGCATTTCTGTTGTGCGCTTCAAGTCTGTTTCGCTGGTTCAGTGCGTTCTGGTTGTGAAGCAGTGATTCCGGGATTGATACCGCCAAGCAGTACGGGCCAAGATGCGAAGTATGTCATAATGCCAAGCTCTGGGGCTCTTTTACTCCGCAGTCGCCTCATGTTTTTTCGTACCAAAGATGTGGGCGGGACGACAAGGATCCGGAAGATCAGGCTCTGCCTACCACCACACCATTGTGCGCAATATGTATCTCTGCACTGAGCCCACCCTGCGCTGTATATGCAAGTTGGCCAAAAAATATCGGCGTTCCTCGTTGGGACTTTGGATCTCACGAAAAACAACGCCGGAAGTTTCGATTTCGGTCGTCATCACGCCAATGACACATGCACCGTATCCCTTGGCTTCCGGGTTTATCAACCAATAGGCAGCATTGATTCTGCAGTTTTTTGCTTTCGCAGCCACCTCACGAGAATTTAGAGGGTCTTTTAGGTTTGTGTTACCGCAACATTCATTGACTCGGGTGACATGAATTGGAACCAGCGAACACGACAACGAGATATTGGCGCGATGCTATGCATGAGTCTGAAACTATGTAACATTTTTGGGAATCTCATGCAGTTCTGACTAGTGATTTAGGGTCGGTCCCACCATCTTTTGAGGAACTATAGAGGGTACGTACCGAAAAACCTAACCGTGTATATAAGTTAATGAATATCTTTTTTAATACACCTCTCTTCCCCTCTACTCCCTATCCTGATCATTGACCGTAAGCCGCCGTATCATTTCCCCCATTCACCACCATCTTCTTATACAGGTACAACCATCGCAAGCTCTACCGCAGCTACCCTCACAATCTCTTCACTTATTTCTAATACCTTTACAAATGTGCCGACTCCACCTTCGGTTGATAGGTAAATGTAATTTCCAGTGCATAACATGTTCACGTTGCCATTAACACACAACCCGTCAGCGCTTGTAACCACAATCATGCTACTTTCTTGTCTTGCACACGGCACACCAATCCCAGCGGAACACCTAACACTGCAGAAGAGAGGGGAGAATGAAGCTATTGGTATGGGGGGGCTGGTAGTTACGACCATTGGAGTCTTGATAGCCGCAGTTGGAGTTTTTGGGTTTAGATGGTGGAGGAGACAGGAGGTATGGCACTACATCTTGTTCAGTCCGATAAGTGCTTATCGGTCTTAGATTCGGAACGGTGAAGCCCCAAATGACACCGTCGAGAGTCAGTTGGTCGTAATCCCTCCGCATGCTCTCTCACGTACCGAACCCTCGCTGCACCAATATCCTATGACCCTCGAGCAAGATAAAACTGTGCTACTGCAGGACATTCATCGGAGCTCAGAGGGTTTCCATCCATTACCAGTACGCTCGAATCCAGGCACAGCGCCTTCACATCCAGACCCAACTACATGCCGTAGCTAGCAGTATAAACCCCTACCGCCAACTTCAACAAAACCCGTGGACCGCATACACACAATGAGCCTGGTCGATGATATCTGCGAAGTTTACACTGGGCTTAGGGATGAAAAGCATATAGGTGTCGTTTTGTCCGCACTTCCTTGAGCTATACTTGTTTTCTATATTCTCCTTCGCAATGGATCTCTCTTCTCCTGAATTCTTTCAAGTAAAAACCTCCGAATGCACTGCGGCTTACTTTCTTTTGAGTTTTTGTTATGACTTGAGTTTGTGGCTATTGTTTATGTAAATACATCTATGCGAAGTTTCGTTTTCAAAATAGTAGTTTGCGGAGTGTTGCCGGGAAAGAGATCAGTTGAACGCACACTATATGACATATGCTCAAGGCGGAGGGAGAATGTTGGAAGTACGAAGGAATGTCTTACAAAGAGTGGAGGGGATTGATGAGTTGATCCCGGAGGATAAACCTTTCGAGAGGAGGAGTTATGAAAGTACGACATTACTAATGGAAATAAGACGCCTTAAAGGCGAAGTGATAATTCAAGAAGAGGAACAAGCGCTGAAAGAGGCAAAGTTAGAAAGGGAGGGACTTTTTCTTTGGACTGATGGATCGAGAAAAGAAGATGAGTGGGTCGGGTGTGCAGTGGTATGGAAGGAAGGGGAGAGGTGGAATAAGAGGAGGAGACACTTAGGCCGACAGGAAGAGGTGTTTGATGCGGAAATGTATGCGATGTCGGAAGCAATGAAGATTGCGGATGAGAAGGCAGAAAAAGAAAAGTTTACCAGGGTCACAGTTTTTACGGATTCCCAGGCAACTTTAAGAAGAATACAATCGGACGAGCAAGGACCAGGACAGGTGCTAGCGCTACGCACGATGAATTGGACCGACGCAATAGCCAGAAAAGATATCCAGGTGGAGTACCGATGGGTACCTGCTCATAAGGGGATAGAAGGCAATGAAGAAGCGGATCAACAAGCAACAAAGGCGGTGCATAAGCATTGCGGAAGTTATACCGCAACGCAAAAGCCGCCACCTTATTTAGATTATGTTTCTTTCTCCCATGTTAGCCGAAGACTGACTGAGGTGAAGTAGGAAGAAAGTAGGAAAGAAATAAAAGAGTTGGGGAAGAAGTCAAAGCATAGTTACCGGTACGATTTGGTGAAGAGGGGAGGTAACAGTGCGGTGATGGGAGCCATTAAGACGATTGCAGCAAGGGTTCATCAGCTTAAGTCAGGACATGCACTGATAGCGAAATAGCTATTGCGGATCGGAAAAAGAAGAGATATGAAATGCTGGTGGTGCGGGCATGAATATCAGACAAGAGACCACCGTTTTAAGTGGTGTAAAAGATGGAAACGAGAACAAAAAAGGCTTTGGGTTGATGGGCAAGAGGGGGAGGATGGGTATGAGGGCGTTGAAAGAGTTTTGAAGAAGCCAAAGATTGCATTGCCAATGTCTCTTGTTTTTGCAGAAGAAAAATGTTCGCAGGCGTTGATGGATTTCTTATCCTGTACAGATGTCAGCAGAATTAGTGGAGTGGTGGAGGAGGCGGGGAACTCAGATCCCGAGGAGTCGTGTGATGGGGGGGGTGTAAAAGTTTTGATGTTGTTTTTGTGTGGCGGTTTCTTTTGTTAAGTGGGGAAGAGGACTTGTGACTTTGATTTTGTTTCTTTATGTTACGGAAGAAGTGGGGAGGAAATATGTATGGGATATGCCATGGCCGCTAGCGGCCGAATGCAATATGATTTCAAACAAACAAACACTATATGACATGCGATCTAATATGCGATCTGCGAGGACAACTAAAAATTAAATGGGACATACAGGGGTAAGAACCCCTGCCTGTGCGACCACACCAAAGTGCGGCTCTCCCCATACTTTTATGTATCTGCCCTTGCCAATGCCGAAACTATGTTGACATCGGCAACCTCCGCATCCAAATGTAGACTACTCGACTATTTTTCAAGTTCCAAGTATAGATGACATGTCCTTAGAAGACCTAAAATGACTAGATCCTGTTGGCCTCATGGAGACTTGACGGTGGCCTAAAACTTACCTTAATTCTGACCGGGTGACACCATTTTCCATTCGCAGGTAGAAGTTTTCAACTGGGACGATAAGGCTGTTTCTAAATATTAGAGACCAAAACTACAAGCGCGAAACTATGGGAACATCAAGCAAAACAGATTAAATATCCCCGGCCCAGAACTAAGTAGATCTCTAAAGTAGTATGCAAGTGCCTCCGTATAACCCAACCAATAAAAATTACAGAACTCAAAACACCAGCGGATACCCAACAAAACAACACACCAACGTAGTTTTCCTCTCATCGTACTCATTTGCTACATTCTGCTTCATTTCTCCGGTGTAGAAGAGTCAACCAGTTGTGTTGATGTTTGCACTAAGGGTGCATTCAGATAGTGACTGCCTGTTGCCATGCGGAACAGCCCCGGAGGGAGCTCGCACTACCGACTGTGATGGAGAAAGTAGCACTGGAGGTTAGTAGAGAAGCCCCGGGGTCCCATCAATGTCTTGCAAAGTCACGACGGAGTCTACTTCGGAGGTCTTAGGAGCCCGGGGTGGCGACGAAGAGGCTAGACGGTTGTACAGCTATTGGCGGTGGTAGCGGATTCCGACTGTGGCGGAACGGCTTGGGGTTCAGCACCGGATTCTGTTAGCGGTAGGATTATATCTAGCGGAGTACCAATAATTTCATCTTCATTCTATCACAGTTGTAAGCAAGCACCTCACTGAGAGGCCGAGGAGATGCACTGACTTTCTGCTTTCCTCTCAACATTTTATACCCGAAAACCCCAGGCGCAGCAACAAACACTCCGATAATCGCGACTACCAGTCCAGATATGTTAACAGCGTCATTTGAAATCTCGTTACTCGGCTGGATGTTTCCGATCGGTATGCCTTGTGTGAAATGCACCAGCACTAGTAGATAAAATAGGATGTACAATGTATGGCCTAATGGGTGAACAGGTGTGTTAGCTCTCGTCTTGTATTATTTTCTCCCGGTATAAGGTTCACTCATGAATGGAAATTTGTACCGTGAGCTCGATGGCTGCTGCGGTAGCTTTTGAAGCCGCAGCGGTAGTCTCGCCGGACACGGCGAGTACGGAGGTGGTTCCGTAAGAGTGTGTGGTAAAGATATTCAGAAACTGATTAAAGGTTTTACCCCGCTTGTAGAGGTTGAGGTTTGGTTCCGGATGGTTTGGTGTGTCGTGTGTGAAAGGGGAGACAGTACAAGAATTATGGAAAGAAGCATCTGATGGAGTGGCCGAGGACGTAGAAGTGCTAGTAGACGGGAATAATATTAATACTTCCTATGTGCCTCTTCAAAGCTTCCACCCGAACAACAGGCCAATTGCGGCAATTACTACTCTGATACAAGTGAATACTAGTCTAAATACACTGACTGGGTCCTTCGAGTTCTCGTTTCTCCGATAGAAATTTGGTTGCGACGAGATTGGTGTGTAGATCCACTGGTCAGGGATAAGATTGCAACTGTGTACACTAGTCGGTTCAAGAGGATTGCGGCAACTTGTGTAATTTGGTACGGCGAGTACTCGATACATAACCGATACACAAAAGACGAACCTTGCCAAACTTGGCAATACTGGGTTGTGTGGTTACTTGGCCCAAGAAACAGTGACATTGCTAAACCTATCCTACATCCATGGGCATTGCGACGCACATTGTACAGACACTTGTGCTGTATAAAGTTTTTGTACAGTGTGACTCGACAGGGATCTGCAGCCCCACATATTTATTTGCCCCCTACATCTCGGTGTCAGCCGCATCCATATAGATAAACTTACCAAATCGATTTTCGATACCCCCTCCGCTACGTTCTGTTGAAGTGAATGCGAGTGTTGAAATAGTGATGCTAGAGAAGCTTGATTGTATTCTATCTAAGAGGGCCACAATGCCAATATATATGAAAGTACAAGTACGGCTGAATGCCATCAGCCCGTATCAGAGTCAACAGTCATCTCCGGCCATACGAGACATCTCCGTCTCTGGCCATACAAGACATCTCCGTCTCCGGCCATACGAGACACCTCCGTCTCCGGCCATACGAGACTCACCTCCGGCTGAGACCTGTATATGCAATAGCGAGTGTTGATTGTATGTACAAGTCAAGAGAGAAGAAGCGAGAAGAAGGGAGAGCAGAGTGCGAAGTCTAATGGGGCAGTCATGGCGTGAAGTCTAAAGAGCCGGTCACGACCGTGAGCCCTAGGGCTTTCAGCAATACGTTCATCAATCACTTCTAAAATTTTCACTATTCAATTCTCGCAAATCCATGGGTAATCCTCCGTGGGAGTGCCAGACTGCAACTAGCACAACCCGGCAGCGCGTTTGTTGTTGTTGTTTATTCATACTGTATGCACTCTTACTAGAGTATGACAGGACCTAATACCCCCTCCGCCTCCAGGCGAGCCGGCTAGATGGCGGAGCTCCCCCGCCGCTACCCTTCATCCCCGCTGACAAATGCAAGCTAAAAGATAGACAAGAACAGAAAAACAAAAGAAAGAAAGAAAAGAGCAGATATATGCCCACTGCCACCGCACCCCGCATGCTCTCCGCACCTTAGTCAAACTCTGCGCCCACTCCGTATCTCCATTCATTCGGGTGGGAACTTCCTGACTTCAGTAGCCGCCTGGAAGTCCACCACCGCTTCATCGGATTCTGCCATGGAAAACAGCTCAGAGACCTGCACATGTCGGCATCTGCCCTCTTTCCAGCCCGTCACCTTTCCCCCGCTTTCCAGAGTGCATTCTGCAGGTCTCTCCACTGGCTGCAATGGCAGAAGAGGTGCTCCCATGTCTGGGCCGCTGTGCTTGCAGACTGCCAGCATTTATCATCCTCTCTGTGCCTGAACCGTTTAAGGTAGACTCCAGTGGGTGCATGCCGGCAGTTTAGCAGGGAGAACCTTGTACCCTGCAACTTCACACTTGACATCAGAACAGGTCTCTTGGTCCCCATCTTGCCATTGAGTCTGTAGCTGAAGAGATTGCTGCATTTGTCAGCCTCCCACTTTGTCTTGGCTGCTGATCTTGCCTTGGCAATTCATCTAGCTCTATTCGAGGCCAAGGTGGATGGCCTCTCTATCACCATACCTCTGCTTGCGTCCCTGGCCAGGTCCCCCTGGTGATCAGCTTCTTCGTTTCTTGGAATGCCAGAGTGACCAAGGACCCGGTGGGTCTCGGTTGCGATGCCGTCGCCGAGTAGAGGTCGTGCTCTTTGACTACTCTGCCTCGGCAATCGCTGCTCAATTCACGGCGCATGGTGTGTCGTTCATTGAAGTGCGGCTTGTGAGGCACTAGAGGCGCTAAAGACAGCCACAATTTTGACTCGATACAGTTTGGTGTTGGCAACAGGTCCGGGCAACCCGCCAGCGGTCCAGTTTTGGGCCGGTGGTTCAGTTCGGTTCGCTTGCAGACCCGGCCAAAAACCCGACCCGCTTTGTCTTGTCGGGTTTGTTACCCTGACTGGACATAAACCCGCGAGTTTTCGGCCAGGTTGGAACCAGACCGCAGTTCCAACTTTAAGGTTCTTATGTATTTGCGTCCAATTAAGTATTTGAGTTCTCATTATATCGTGACACGATCAGTGAGTAGATTGTGCAGTTCTGGCCACTCTTTCACCTCCCGCTGGCTGATTTGTGATCCGACTGACATTCGTCGAGTGGCTGGGATAAAAAGGTAAATTTTAAGCGAAATTAGCGGGTTTTAGATTGCGACTCAAGGAACATTGGTCGGATCAGATATCTGAGATTGGGAGATGAAAGAGCGGCGAGAACTGCACACTCTACGTACTGATCATGTCATGATACGATCAGAACTCAAATACTCAATTGGAGGTAAAGATGCGATGTTGAAATGCCAGGTTTTTGGAGGTAAAACCGGCCCATTTCCAATGGGCCGGGTTTTTCGTGTGGTGAGACCCGTGGCCACAGTCAGGTTTCGGGTGGAACCGGATCCGGAACCGACCCGGGAATTTGGACCCGTTGCTAACACTATGGACCATACCGTTGCAGTCTTTCTCTCTTGTTGACTATCTCCCCGAGCGTGAGTCCAATCCCCCACAGCGCAAGATCAATGACCGTATTACGTTCAGCACCCAAATAACAGCGTCGGGTCCGGCATTCATTACCCTGCTTGCACACCGCTGCTGCTCCCACTCCCCCATACTAAGAGCGTGATCCATCTGTCCACCATAATCTAACTCTCGCCCTGACTTTTGCTTTCATCTCTCCTGCCCAGCGTTGCATGATTCTCTTGGCTGTACTCTTGTTTTCCAGAATAATGGTTTTGACCACTACTTCTTGACCCAGGGCGAGCCAGCTCGTGTATTCAGTTGTGTGGCCGTGCTCATGCTCTATCTCAACAACTCAGTATATTTGTGTGCTGGACAAAGGGTCTTGGTGCACCTCCTTTGGATTGCTGCTGAAGGTACTTGCTAGTCTCGCTGCGAAACGTCGCTCTCTGCATTCACAGATTACTGGCGCCGGTCTGAACCCTGACTCCCTCATTAGCGTACCTCTTGAGGTCATGGGTAGTGCACCCAGGACAGATCTGGCTTGATGATTGAGGAGAAGCTGGAAGTCGTCTTGCCTGCCTACTTATTTGGAATCCAACCAGAGCTTCAACCCATACCGTGCGACTGCTTGGATTCAGGGTACTTGGATAGCCGTTACGCTCTCTGGTACAACCCTGAATGTCTTTGTGAGGCTTCAGAGTCTTGCTTGTGCTGCCCAGGCGTTCTTCATGCATCAGTGGTCATGCTCCTTGATCATCAGGTGAACGTCCATCCAGACGGTGAGCCAGCACATTGCCTGTTTGACACACTGTGTGGATGGGTTCCCAACATTAATCTTTTCTGGCAGCTGTGCCAGAAGGCGTTCTTGTGGGCACCTCAGCGCGAAAACAGAGCAGGATCCATTTTTGCAGTATTGAACTTTGGCCCTTGTGTGTTTGCCCACATGATGCTCTTCGCTGCGCATCTCTCGAGTATCGTGATGACCTGATTGGCATTGCTTTCAGTTGCGACGGAGCCAAGATCTTCTACACTCCATAGCTCTTCAACACAGATGGACTCTTTGACCCATTTAATATGTCCTGATATGTAGATCACAAAGACAATCAGTGAAACAGGTGGGCCCTGCCAGACCACAACTTCCACTGGGTGTCTCCCCATGGCATTACCCTCGATTAACTTCTCCACTGTTCTTTTTCAGAGAAAGCTCTCAGTCCATCGTGCAAAGTTTCCGTCGATTTGCCTGACGTTCATCAAGTCGAGCAGCATTCTTTTTCCCACACTTGGAAAGGCTGCTTTAATGTCCATGAGAAGCATGCCTGGTATGTGGCAATATGTACCGGCAGCAGGAGCTCTGTCTACTGTGATGGCCACTGCACCAATCGCTCTTCGTTCTTTTTTACGTCTGAATCGTCCGTCGCTCTGTAGACCTCTTCTTTCAACTTCTTCTGACAGCAGCTCAGCAATTACTACTTAGAAGACTTTTCGCATGTAGCTCAACAACGATCAGAAGCAATACGCCATCAGCTGCGTACAGTCATCTTTTCCAGGCTTGCAAATCACCACGCTGCTAGCTCGTTTCCATACTCCTGGGTGTCTTGAAATGCGAATGGCCGCGGCCTTGGTTGGCCTCTGAATCTTCTCATGGTCCCACTTCCAGAGCAGCCATATGGCGGCAAAAGACCGCTTGTCCGGCCCAGGTGCATTTCTGACTGAGTGGAAATATAGGGATGATTCATATGCTTACTCTGTGACGCGTGTGTGTGCGCATGCTGCATGTGGTACTTCATAGTACTGGTCCTCGCCATTCCGAGGACCAGACTGGCACCTCAGCATCTCCTCCTTCACCAGTGATAAATTTGCTTGCTGGCCTTCGCTGTGTATGGAGGCCTCCACAGTCATGCCTGCCCGAGGCTTCACATATTATGTTGCTCTCCATATCTCGGCCCCTCCTCCGGGTTGGAAGTACTCACTCCAAATTTTGCACTCGGACTGTCAAATAGACTGCAGGAGTTCTGCCATTGCCCTAGAGGCCTCTTCCGAGATCCGTCTCCTTTTGTTGTCTTTTCCCACCACCTTCCTTCGTTCATTTGTGTTGGCATTCCACCACCTCTTGTCTTTGCTGGAGATCCTGATTGTCATTGCTGTGGTGTCGAGAACGTTGTACATTGCTCCCTGACACCATGTGGCTGCTGGTTCCACCTCGTCTGCTGTACACTCCGCATCCAGGTGACCTCTATCATTCGCTAACTGCATCCACAGCAGCTCCGCTGCCTCAGTGTCCTCCTCCGTCATTGCAGCAGTGTTCCACCCTACTACCCTTTCATGGTCCATCTTCTCCCGCCTGTCTACTTCCACCTCCCATTTTATAACCTAATAGTTGCATGCTGTGGCGCGGTCATTGGCCAGTATGGCCCATGTTGTGATTGGTTGATTTCCCAGCACCAGGTTGACGACTGACTTGCCTTCATGACCTTCGCTTGTCCAGTGGTGGGTGGCTTTACCATCATTCCCAAATTCCTGTCCATTTTTGTCAATCACATCTTCACAGAAAGCAGCATTGGGCTGCACTTCTCATCTTGGGTCCTATCATATGCTATGGGCATTGAAGTCTCCAGTGTGGACAGTGCTACCCTGCCCAATGACTCTCTGCCAGTTCAACTTTCGCGCTGGTAGCTCTCATGAATGCCTATTGCTTTGATCGTAACCCTTGATGATCCTCGTTTTGGTTTCCCCTCTCCTTCCGACCTGAGCCACAATGACATTGTCATTAGCACCTGGGCGTATATCCGTCCGCACGCGAACAACCAGGTCGCTCCCTCACCGTACAGCCGTGAAGACTCTATTTGTTTTTCTCATTCAGTATGCGAGATGGTTGATGCCAATGCTTTCTTTTTCGCTCATTGGATCTTGCGAGCCCACTACATGCGCCCTACATTCAACTCGCGTGTCCAGCACCTTAATGGTCTCCTCAGATGACCATGCGCAGTTGTGCTGGCTCACTCTCATCATGGGTAGTCAGGGCTCCAGCTTCAGTTTCAGTCGCAATTGTAGTCGCAACCTCAATCTCAGTCTTGGTCATCATGACCTCTCTTGCTCCCCTGTTGCCTACCCTTCCTCCACATCAGCCATCTCCTCTTCTCTGCTTCCCCCATCTGCTGCCACTCCTCCCCTGGGTCCAGGACCAAGCATAACTCTGTTTGTTCCCCTTGCCATGTGCATATCTGTGCTTGTGGGAGCCCGTTCTGCTGATCCCGTCACTCTGCTCAGCCGCGGCGCAATGGCGGCTTCGCCCTGTATCATGCACCTGCTGCTGAAAGCAATATGATTTTCTTTGCAAAGTGGGCACTTCACGAGCGTGTGGCCACAGAGTGATCCCTGCTTTGCCGGACACCCCACTACATTGCATTCGTGGTTGCTTTTCCGTTGATTCCCTGAGTAGTAGCCACACTTGGGCTTATTGCCAGACTTCATTTCTATCTGGCCTCAACCACAGCAGAGCTCACACAGAGTGTCAAGATCCGCATGTATGTATGCCTTGACTCGGTACCACACTATCACCGTCTTGACACCTTTTTTGATTCAACTCTGTGCCGCCATGCTTCCCTTGATGACAAAAACTACCAATCACACTGCGATTTCTCCGTTCTGCCTCCTCTCCGTGATTGTGCAGAGTTTCGCCAGCCGTCGTACCTTGGTGGGGATCACTACGCCCCTGTTCTACACTTCAAATTTCTCTAGCCTCTTCTGCAGGCCTCCTGTGCTTTGTCCCATGAACCGCACAAGAGGTACTGGATGGATTATGAGCCCTTCCCAGGTCTCGTTCTCTTTGACATCCACAACTCAGCTGTTGACAGTCCTTCCTGCTGGGATGATCATGTGGCAGTACCACCGAGCCATGTCCGCTGTTGCATTGTGGTACGTGATTGCCATGATTGCACCTTTCGCATTCCTCCTTGTGTTTATGATCCTAATGTATGCTGCGGCCTAGTGGTGGAAAAGTGCTCTGTTCATAGCTGATGCAATTTCAGGGACCATCTTATTGGGGAGTGGCACACTGTTGTCTCTCATTAGGATTAGGCATCTGTCTGCCATGCTCTGGCCTGTTGTCGGGGCTGGGGCTGGGCTGGCCAGCTTTTTTTGGTTCCATGGTGGGACTGTCTCCCATGGTCTGGTGGGTGTCGGTACTGATGTCATTACCCATTTAGGCATTGCTGTGGCTCTCAGCATTGTTGTCGGTGTTGGTCTTGGTACTGGTGCAGGATTCAGCTTTAGGTTGGTGTTCGGTTTCGGCATTGCCATTGCTTTGAGCTGCCTTCCCGGCTGTAGAGGATGGTGCTTCTCCGACTGCTTTGGTCCACGTGTCTGGGTCAGGTCTGCGTCAATCGAGGCCTCCAGGCCGACACCCTCGGTGTCCGGAATTCATTCATCTCTCTGGTCCGGTGCTTCAGCAGCCACCAGTCTAGCGACCATGTCCATGATGCCCATGCCCCACAGTACATCATCTCGGTAGTACGCGTCCTGCATTTCCTCTTTTTCCTCAAACCAAGTTTTCATCCCTCGCCACTGCGTCTCCTGCAGTACACTATGCATCTCCAGCATGTCTGCCATCTTGGCAATGGTTCGGTAAAGCTGTGCTAGTTCGCAGGCTTGCTGCTGACCCACGTGCTGCATATGGCTCTTCCAGTCCCCGAGGGCCCAGGCGATCGCCGGGACCTCACTCCTCCCTCTGCGCTCTCTGTTCTCATGTCTCTCCATCGGTTCAGGTGTGGCTTCGCCCACAGTCTCTGCGGCGATGGGTGTCACCGGTGTCACCATCTCGATGGCCATAGCCATAAGCGCATCGCGTCTCCCATCCACCCCTTCTCCTGTATTCAGGCTGCTTCTCTCCCTCACTCTGACTTCGGTCATCACTTCTGTAAGGCACACCTCTTCCAAAGAAGTCCTTGACATTGCTTGCTTGCTGGCCAATGTGTCAGGTTGATTGCGTTTTTTGCCAATACTTAGTCTGAATCCACCACGGTCCATGGATTGTTGTGTGTCCCCTCCTCCGGCAGTCCACCAGGTGCTGGGAACCTCGCCCCGGGGTCAATTCGACGTCCAAAATCGATCGCCACCGTCCGTATTCCACTTGCTATCGTTGTTGTCGACTTAATCCGCTGTTTCTGTTTCGCCAAGACTTTCTGAGCTTTGGCAGCGCGTTTTAACTGTACGATAATTATTACCATCTTCGTGGCTTGTCTTGCTTCTCTTGCACACAGCACATCAATCCTACTGCAACATACTACCCTTCGTAGAAGAGCACGATGATATTGGCGGTGTAGAACTAGCGGCCACGATTATTAGAGGCAATTGGCGTATTGGGATGTAAATTTTGCAGTCGGGAGAGTCAAGAAGGTACTTAGAGGGATATATCGATCGAATACTCGTCACTCGTGGAGTCAAGATGAATGTAGTTGACTGGTACCCCACTGCACAATCCCCGGGCGATCAATACAGGCGTCGAACATCACCGCTATTATGCCGCGCCGTCTCCCCGCCAATCCAGTCGACTGCGATCTCTGCCGTCGACCAAGTCATAGTACGAGGTTGCAGGGCGTTTCCCGTACTCACCACTAGCGTTACGTGGTCCGCCACGGACATCTAGTACTGCGGACTCCTCCTGGCACCACAATTGCAGCTACGCCAGCGGATATCAGCGACAGGAAATAAAGTAACCATGCGTCATCACCTCCAACTGCGACCGTGCCCATTATCCCGCATACACTTCAGACCGTAGGCAGCTTGTAGTTGATAGTACCTAACAGGAGGGAGTTTAGAACGGCCTTAAAATGAATAGCGTTACTGTGCTCTATGTTATTATGTTATGTTTTGCTGTTTCCTACAGCCGGATTACCAGGTGGCCAGGAAAGAAAGAGGGTGATATGAGTTCTCCTAATTGATATCTTCGTCGTCCGTAAATGCCAGGTCTCGCCTTGTGCCTGTGCTTTAGAACGTGTAAAATGCACCTTGTGAAATTAATTTGGATACCGCTGCCTTTGATTTCATCCTTTCCGCTCGTGTTATCGAAATCAATATTATCATATATGCTCACTCGTCCAAATTGGGAGAGAATATTCACATCTTTCATACCCATATCATAATTTCATGATCTATAATATCAAGAATGATGTAGTGCGATGGTGTGTTTCGTATAACGCAGGAAGGACGATATGAGATAAGATGGTTTCGAACTTTCCATTCAGCTATGAAATAATACGTCATCCATGCTCCAAGGTTATCTGCTTGCTTGGGCTTGTGCTTGTGCCTGCTGCGCTCCTGTCGGCGTAGGGATGCGATCTGTTTTGCTCGTGTGGTGGTACGACTGAGAAGGACACCCCTGCAATGGAACACCTCATTTTTGAACTTTCTAACAAATCCACAAGGTGTGTCTGCCACCAGTTCTCTCTAGCTTAGTTTATGCAAGAGCTGAAATTCGCAAGGCGGAAAAAGTAAACGCAGGAAATACCTATTTGTTCAACGACTCACGCTAAAACTCTACCACGTGGAAACAGAGGACGTTGAATGGCTGGTTGTTGGGATGAGGCATTAGATTTATGCACTACCCCGAATTGGTGTTTGAGAGGGCTTCCTGTACTGTTGCACAAGCACTAGTGCTGGGGGCTCTACGTTCAACAGGGTTAAGTCGATACTTTACATTTACTTCCACTGTATTTATTCTTCCATCTGCCCGTCAAACCCACTACCGCATCTGCTGTTCCACTGCTCCTCCCACAGGTTTAACTGCCGCATCTTCCCTAACTTCGCCGCCGCTGCCACCATCATCTAGTCAATAACTTCAAAATCCATACAAATGGGCTGTTGCCACCTTCAATTCACGGGTAACCCTCATATCCTCGCAGAAAGGATACCATAAATGTAGCTAACACACCACCGCGTCACAGATGCTTTCGCAATCTTTCTACTTGCTTGCCTAGCACCCTGCGCAGCGATCCCACCTCAACACACAGCACTCAACAAGAGAGGTGAGGGTAGCGGTATCGGGGTGGGAGGGCTGGCGGTTACCACTATCGGAGTGTTGATAGCCGCGATTGGGCTCTTCTTCGGTTGGAGGCGTTGGAGGGGATACGAGGTATGGCTTTATACCCCGCTCACCTCAGATCTAACGAATGCTTATCAACCTTTTAGTGTCGAGATAGTGCGGCCCCTGATGTGAGCGTCGACAGTCAATTGAATGAAATCCCGCCACATGCGCACCGATCTCATACGACTCCCGAGCTTGACGAAGCCGTGGTGCAGCGTGACAATCGACAGAGCCCGCAGCTTCTCCACCCGTCGCTGGCAATGCCTGGGGTGCCACCGCAAGTCCATTTCATTCCCGGTACTACATATTCACAACCAGACTCCGTTCGTGAAAGTATAGGCCATAATCACCAGTATAATTCCCTTCCGCGAACTTCAACATGGCCCTCTGGCTCTACAGAAAATGTAACTGGCAGTCTATACGAACGTTGATTGGGTAGAGGTGTTGGTATTGATAGACGGGAGTATGATATGTCGTTCTGTTTAGATGTTAGTTTTTGTTTTTTTTTTTTTTGTTTTAATCATACTGAATTCACTGTATCTAGAGTATCACAGTACCCCAGTCCCCT
>Ga0307515_10004798_pt1 | contig 27678 bp, 19 predicted proteins | sample 17_EM_MG_FD_194513 | JGI IMG/M metagenome (GOLD analysis project Ga0307515, IMG submission 194513) | Populus trichocarpa ectomycorrhiza microbial communities from riparian zone in the Pacific Northwest, United States - 17_EM | ecosystem: Host-associated > Plants > Roots > Unclassified | place... | reverse complement strand
ACCGGTGGGGACCGCAGACAAGGTAAATCTAAGATCGGCGGCTTTTTGTTGAGAGGGGGACGAAAGAGAAAAAAATTGGATTGTGTTCGATCCGAGATCAATGTCTGCCAGGGAGGCGTGGGAGAACGTTTTTGTTTTTTAAAATATTTTTATTTTAAAATATATTAAAAATTTATTTTTAATATAGAATATCAAAATACATCAAAATATTAAAAAATATATATTAATTTAAAACAAAAAAAATTAATTATTTCAAAAACAATTTTTCACTGAAAAACATACAGGATCTAAGTGTTTAAGGTTAAATGCCTTTATGAAGATAGCAAGGTTTCAGGTTCCACATGATTGTTTATCATATATAAAATGATTTTTTTTCTAGCATTTTAATTTTAAGCTGCTTTTTTTTTCCCTTCGCTTGTGAAAAGTAAGGAGTAAGGATTACTACTCGAATAAAATTCATTTTTTCCCTTCGCTTGTGAATTATTTGTCGTAAGATTTATCGTTGCATGCTTAGTTTAGGTGGTAAAAATGTTATTATCTAGGATTTGATTTGGAGAAATAATTTTTTTTTATGAATATACTAACTTTAATTTAAATGTCATACTTAAAATTTGATCTGAAAACTATAGTTTTAATATAAAAAAATGGTTTAAAAATACTCCAACCATTAAAAAAAAAACAATTTCAAATTTGTATATGGGAAATATTTAAAATCTAATGTTATATTACATGCTAACAATTCATGTATATTATTTTATAAATATTTAGTCTTCAACGATTGCACGGCACAACTTAAGCCAGAGTCTCAAACCCTTATTACGCTAAGAATTTATTTTTCTTAAAACAAAGGAAAACCAACTTGACTTCTACATAAATAATTTTTTTCAGCTCCAACCAGCTTTTTTAAAATATTTTTTATTATTCCAGAAAAAAAAAATATGAATGCATAATTCTTAAAATGTTAATAACTTTCAAGCAATTACTAACAACAATTTTATGGATATGAACAGAAATATAAATAAACATTGTTAGTAATCTTATTAAAAAAATATAATTAATTTTATGAGATTTAATTCACTATTCTATTTAACACATTTATATATAATTTTAAATATTTTTTGAAATATTATTTTTAAGAAACGACCAGAAATAAACCGATTAATTGTCAAATAAAAGGAGTATTTTATCGCTGCAAGACAGAAGGTAGCGTGCCAGGGTGCTCTGTTTTCTCTGCAATGTCAACCTGTGAACCCAAAACGGTGGTAAAATCTGAAGTTGTATGGTTCTCCTCCCCACTGATCAATACGTGCTACAGCTTCCTTTTTTCATAGAATACGGCTCCTCCTTGAAAATCTCTTTGGGATTATATCAGCTACACACACACACACAAGATGAATGAAGATAATTATGCAAGTTAAAGTCAATGGCAGAATTTATAAAGGAGAGATCGTGTTATATTGGGGGTCCCAAATGCTGAAATATGGGGAAGGAATCAATGATACAGTTTTGAGATGCATCTGTTTGTGAATGCGATGTCACTCACCGAAAATTAAAATACATCTGTGGGAGAGAATAAAAAGGAAATTAAAGGGAAAGAGATAGGCCCACAAAAGGAGCAGCATCAATGAGGCATGGTGGATTAAATGGCATACCGCCATGGGAGGTGATGATGGCTCCATTTGGTTATCTTCTTTTCCCTACCCTTTCGATGCGCAAGCTGGGCTGACCCTCTTTCTTGCTCACTGTTCGTCCCCTCGAACCCTCTGCTGTCCTCAAATTCTCTTATCTTAACGTTAAAACTTCAGCTTTATGGCTGTTTTGGGCCCACTTTTGCTTTCTTGCATTTGAATATATTCCCAATATCGGATGATCTTCTATTTTATGTTCCTTTAATATTTTTTTTTTATTTCAGTAGCGTGCAAATTTTTTGTAAAGCCACTACTTGTAAGTATGATTGATTCCATTGTTTACTCATGAATTGCAGAGTATTTTCTTGTTTTTCAAAAAACAAAAAACAACATGGAGAAGAAAAGCTATAAAATGTACAGAAATATTTTCAGCAAGTTTCTTTTATCTTTAAAAGATTTAAAAAACTACTGAATATAAATTTTGAAGATATTCAATTTTTTGAGCACCCGGCACGGCATGTGAATGTGCTTCCGATGCTGGGTTCTGACCCTCTTTCAGGTCGGTTGTTTCTTTGCAGAGGGGTTTGGAAAAAAACATGCTACGAAAACAAGAGCCATCACTGTATTTTTGAGAAAAGTAAAGAAAACAATAAATTTTTTTCCCAAAAAATTTAAAAACCCGAGTTATTCCAAATTTGTCCATGCAAAAGGTATTTGAATTCGTTAAGTGAAAGCCATTGCCTTGTAAAACCAGAGGAACAATTTATGAACCTTTTTAAACAACATACAAATAATGATGAGGAAAATAGCATTAAATGGTACGCAGTTTATACATGCAAAGCATCAGCAAAAACATAATGTAGATGGGCACGTAAGATATTTGAACTTGTAATTATTTAGTTATTAAAATTTTAATATCATATTAAAATATCATCTTATCTAAAAGTGTAAATTATTAGGTGAAGTTTCAATATATAATTTTATATTATTCTTTAATACATACCTTTAAGTGAAAAAATTTAGACTTGAAATTTGCATATATCCATACTACATGATGTTTAATTAATTTTTTTTAATAAAAATGATTATATTTGAACTCGTGATCATTTGATCAAATAAGGATCAAATATTATATTAAAGAATCAATTCAACCCAATAACTTTAAGCTATTAGATGAAATACTAAGATATAATTTATATAAATTAATCTCTAACATATACTTATGATTATTATTGTATATATGAAAGCGATTAATAACAAAATATTAAAGAAATTAGTAGTCGCGTGACTATCCTTGGATTTAGGGAAATTATTTTTAGAAAGATGTTGGCAAATTATTGTCAATTTTCTTAGTTTGTGTTATGTATTTATAATTAAGAACTTTAGATTAGTTAGTCTACATAAATAATAACGTTAGTACATTAATTATTTGATTAACTTTTTTGTACATTTATACGCATTTGAATCTAAATAAGCATGGGACATAGCCATGATCGATCATTACATAATATCTGTAACAGTTTATTACATTTTAACCGCAACTGAAACCATGTTTTAATCAAGACCATTCCAGGTTTAGAAAAAACATTTGTCTGAATATACAAATATTAGAAAACCACTCATGTCAATACAATACATCTTTCTCAATTGCAATTTTCTTAGGGCGAAAGACGCCGCCGGCCCTCACACACTACCCCAGCAATAGCAAGGAAAAAAATAAAGAAGAAAAGAAAAGGATGGGAGCACGGTGAGGTTCCGGGAACTCCATTAGAATTAGAGCAGAGATCTCATATTATGACAATGGTAGATTACAGTTTGACAGCTAGGAAAGCTGCTTAAAACTTGTTATTAGTAAGCTAGATCAAATGATCATTTTAATAATTACTGTGATGATGGGGCCAGTAAGAGAAATATTGCTGTCAGCTCAAGTCTTCAAAAAAGTTATATCAGAGAACTGAATTGCCCTCGAACGAGGATATACTTTTGACCGCTCCTATTCAATGGGATATTTCCGAACTTATCACATTTGTTATCCTCTTTCCCAAGTCAATAAAATCATGAAGTAAGAATAATTATACTGATAATTACTAGCTAAAGTTCTTCGTTTAGATATATCAGTAACCTCGATCCTCTCACTCTGCAGCAGGCCTCTAATTCTCGGATTTTATTCAAGTTTTTTTTCTTTTTTCCCTCCTCAAACTGTCTCTGATTTGCACATTTTTACACATATGTTTACTGAGATGCAAAGCTAACATTGCGGCCTCACAAAAAGGGAACTTCATGAGTTATGAAACCAATTTATTATTTCAGCAGTACTTAATTATACATATTGATAAGAGTATAATTATCATATATATATATATACATAATTAGTCTATCCATATATATATGGATAGGCTAATTATCATGCGTGCTGCCTTGCTTGCTTTTTCGAAATGAAAGAAAAGGTGATTCCTTTTGTCAAGGGCGCACGCATGGGGTTAATCTTCGAAGTTGGACCGTCTAATCGACCTATAGTTAATTTACTGTTAACCCTCACAGGTAAAATGATTCTTATCATTGAGTTTAGGCATGCTCTTGAGTAGACCATGCACCGAGGCAAGTAGTCTGTCTCGATTTCCAGTTATTTGAGGAACGACTGGTGGTGTTTGAGTTTAGGTATTTAATAAAAAGAATTTGAAAATAATTATCACATTAATGCTCATACGCATAATGTACGAATCATGAAAAACTCTTAAATTATCATGATTTACATAAACGTGTGTGTATTTATATATCAAATTTTTTTATAAGTTTTAGAAATTTGTTTTTTTCCCTAAAGCTTTTAGTTTTTTTTTTTAATTCCGGTGCTGCCATAAGGATTGTGAGGGTTTTTTAAAATGTTTTTCATTCAGAAATGCATCAAAATAATATTTTTTTTATTTTTAAAAAATTAATTTTAATATCAACACATTAAAACGATTTAAAAACATAAAAAAATAATTTTAAATAACAAAACCCAAAATTTAGCAAAACAGCCAAACACCCCTTAAAATTGACTTGATCAAGAATGGTTATAATAAATAGTTTTTTAATTTATTTTTCAAATTTGTACATAAAATAGATGTGTGTGCGCTTTTACAATAATTCAAAGGCAAAATTAGAACTACGATTAAAGTAATTACGTTGTAGATTTCGTTTCCCTGAATTAGGGGAGAAGATGGGGAGAAATATACCATCAAAACAAGCCAAAAAATAGAGGGTGTGTGACTTTTGATGTAAAAATAAATTTAGAAACTGAAATGGATAAAAAGAAGGAATTGAAAGAAGACCAAAATGTCGTCCATGGCACGCCGGGCAACACCCACTTTATATCACTTCCCACTAACGAGATTTTTACAGAATCCAAATGATTGGCCATGCCCTCCAAGCCCACGTCTCCTTGACTGCCTCTCCCTCTCCGATCTCTATCTCTCTCGTGAGAAAATGTAAAAAAGTTGGCATAGAAAACAAGAGAATTTCAAAGGTCGTTTTCAAACACTGGAAGATTACTCCCTTGGCGTGCAAGCTTCGCTGGACTAGGTTCTTGTTGATAAACAGTATTAATCATTGTTCCTAATAGGACGGTTCAACTACTAATTAAATTAATATTTTTACTTGATGATCTCGGATTCGAATCTGGTTATAATTGCGGTTAAAATTCAGGGCTAGGAGAGAGCTATCTGTTGTGTTTCAACCTTCAGTGAATAAGAAGAAAAGAAAGTACATTAATGATTCATTAAAAAAAAAACAATGTATTTATCGTACTTCATTTGAAAGAAGAAGAAAATGTATACTTTTTATTTTCAAAAATACTAATGGATAAATAATTGAGTAATTAGTTTTGAAAATCAATATGCATTAAATGATGCTTAACGAGCACTGTGCTGAAATTGGTAACATATGTTTCATTGAAGTGGATGGCTTGGATAGATGTTGAATGTGTAAGTTACGAGATTTTCTTCCTTCTGCGAAGCTTCCTCCTTTGTCATTTGTTGTTGCGATCATCTTTCTATACTTTAAGTGGTATGTTCCTATATTATGATTTATGATTTAAATTTATTATGAAGACAGAAATCTGAATCCTGACTGCCTACTTGATATATACCACCCAATTGAGCTTTGAAAGCCAGGATTTGACACAAAAAAAACTGAGGCAAATATCATGGAGGGACAACACAGTATCCAAAAGGTACTTTAGATATTAATCTATTATTATTATTTCTGATTTTCCCGAGAAACGAAATTAGTACAGTGTTAGGAAATGCATTTTGTTGCACATACTAGGATATATGTAAATTCTGGTAAATTAATTCTCAGAATTAGCACAGAATAAATTCTCGTTTATTCTGGTAAATTCTGCTGCTTTTACACTTTAATAAATGAAATCAGATCCTGCCCTTACTAGGATATGGTAAGGGAGCTTCATAGCTAGCGGAGCAAATCCTCCATAGATACATTAATGTCCTGCCTTACAAATTTAATATAAAAATAAAAGTTCCTTTGCTTTTCCCCGCCTCCTTTTGCATTCCACCTCCACGTCCCAAATTTATATCTGAGTCATGCTTCTGTAATTTTCAGAAGTGAGATGTGGAATAGGAAAAATAAGCCAGGGAAAATGATCGGATGGGGAGAAAACAGTTTCCTGTCTAGTCTCATTATCTAGAAAAACAAGTAAACTATTGTATTATTTTTTCAGACAAAAAAGAGGAGCAAAATATAGAGGAATTTTCTAAAATGATACTTGTAGAATAAGTTTAAGTTTTTATAACGAGTAATTCTGATATCATCAAAGTTTATCCAAATATTTATAGAGTTTAATCTTCGAGTTAGAAGATAATATAAAATCATATCATATACCTTGTTTAATAGTTTAAGTTTTTAAACGAAGTAATTCTTTAATATAATATCATCAGAATTTATATAGAATTCAAATATTACCATCTTCATTTTTTTCTTTTAATTAAATATTTAACAGCTCAAGGCAGTGGTTGTTTCACAAGTGTGTTATATAGGAATTAAGGAGGAAAATTTCAATTGAAATACTTGGAAAAAAAAAGGTACAGATATCTTGAAACATGCAGGATATGGCAAAGATAAGGACTAATCAATATTAAACCAAGTGTATCCATATATGTAAAGAGGTCAGTAACTGCAGATACAGCTGATTTGCAATAGCTAATGGACCTTGAATAATAACTTGAAACATGTATTCTTTAGGCAAATTATAATCCTGTTACGCTAGGCTCTGCACTGACATAGAGTTAGGTACAAAGAAATTTACTGTACAATTCTTAATGCTAGTAGACTCATGAATTGAAAAGTTGAAGCTGCGGGCTGTCTTCACCAGCAGAAGCATTCATTGTGTAATTCAGAAACACATCGTCAGAGAAAGGGATAAAGGTAGTAGGAGTAAAACCAAATTGAAACCACAGATAGAAATCTAGAACCTTTGGACCTCTTTTATGCGATGCAAATTAAAATGTTTAAACCATAAAGAACTGGTGTACCTCCACCACCATCGATAGTCTTCAGCAGCAAGCTGAAAGTAGGTCAAAGCCACAGTAACCAAAGCAGTCGTCATCAGCAGAAGCGTGGAGAGAAGTAACAGGAAGCCATATGTGGAGTAGATATTGTAGCCCCAAGCACTAGCAAATATGCAGTACAGCTCATTGAGAATCAAACTGAAAGGAAGAAACCCTGCCAACGCCATCTGAGGTATAGAATCCCTATACAAACGCATTGGAAGAATGGGTTTTGGACTCTTTGTGGCGCGGCACGGAGCCTGAAACTCGGCTTTGCAATTTTTCCCATCAATGCCACACAATACGAGCAAAGGTCATGCAACTAGCATCCATGTAAGAAAGAAAGATGAACACAATAGTGCCAGAGGCTAATGCTGCAGTTGCTTTGTAAACAATTGCGATGGTACTAGGGTGTATTTTTTGGCGTGTTTTTTTTTGAAAAATAATTTTTTTAATTTTAAATTAATTTTTTATGTATTTTTTAATCGTTTTAATATATTGATATTAAAAATAAATTTTTTTAAAATAAAAAATATTATTTGAATGTATTTTCAAATAAAAAATACTCTAAAAAACAAATATTATCACAATAGAAACACTATTCAAGAGTAAGAATAAAGTATTTTTAATAATTTTAATATTATGATATAAAAAAATTATTTTAAAATAAAAAATATTTTTAAAAAATACATTGGATTGTAATGTTAAATATACTCTAGATATTAAGTGGTTTTGTTTGATAGACATCCCTGATTTTATTCCCACTCTTATTTTTTGTTTTTTTTTATACTACCTTTGCTACAGTGAAAAAACACAAGTCATTAACTCATTCAAATGCTTCTTCTTTTTTTGTGTATCTTTTAATTTTTCATTAACCTCTGATCTATCACTACCACGCTCTCATCTAGTTGGGAACCAAAATATGCGGAAGAACAACATAAAGAATTGGACTGTTCCAGAAAACATTGATGCTGCTACCAGTGCTGGATTCGCGTTCATGTGCAGTCGGTGGTTTTTAGAATTTTTAAGTAGTTATTTTTTAAAATATATTTTTAAAAAATATATTAAAAAAATATTTTTTTATTGTTTAAAATTTATTTTTAATATTAACACTAAAAAAAAATTCAAAAACTTTTAAAAATATTTTTTAAATGAAAAAACAAACACAATCTTAATTATACAAGACAAGTAGAACCTTACTTTAACAGGATCTTGTTTAGGAGTGCGGCCCGGGATATGTGAAAGGTCATTTATTTTTTTGTATAAAAATAATTTTTTTATTATTTTTAAAATTTTTTAATATACTAATATTAAAAATAAATTTTAAAAAATAATAATAAATTTTTTTTTTAATATATTTTTTTAAAAAAACTCTAAATATCAATGGAATCACACCCACAAACATCCCAAGCTCTCCCTCCACCCCTTTGCTACTAAAGTTCTTTTAAGGTTAGGTTATGTTAAAAAGACTTGAGATTTTTTAATTTTTTGAGTTCAAATTTTAAAACTAGAAAAATTATTTGAATATATCAAATATGCATTTAAAAAATTATTTGAATAGAAATTTAGTTTTTATTAACCCACAGAATAAAAATAACGTTAGAATGTCATCATGAAAAAAAAAGTTATTCGATATTACTAGGGAGCAGTAATTTATTGATGTTGAGATGAATCGATGTTTCCAAGTATATTTTCTCAATTATTAAAAAAATAATAATAATTTATCAGGATAGTTTTTGATGAAAATGGTAAAATCTAAAAGAACTTGTGAAGAGAATGGATTCTTATTAACCAACCAACCAACCAACCAACCAGAAGCATCAAACGGCGATGTGCTCTGAGTACAATATTCGAATAATTGCGTGCAAAGGTGAAAGAAATATTTTCCGAACCCTACAAATCAAATCACATCGTATGGTAGAAATTCGGACAATTTCATTATAATAAAGAAGCAACGTCGTCAGACAGTTGACGACAGTATTCTCACTGTCTTATTATCCGTTTAGACCCCATTAATTTGGTACTGCAGATTTGTTTTACTTATCAAGGATAAGAGAAAAGAAAAGGTCAGGTCAGACACTCTCTCTACTAAAACAACCAGTTTCAGTGGAGGTGGAAATTGAATGGGGAGTGTTACAGAAGAAGAGGGAGTTTTACTGTACAGAGTATTGTCGTCGTCGTCTTCCTCGTCAGCTTCTTCGGATGAATGGAATCCAACGGACACTGTGATTTTCTTTGGGTTAAGTTTGGGGCTTGGGATTGCGTGCAGACATGTCTTGCGTGGTACCCGAGTCCCTTACACTGTTGCTCTACTCGTCATCGGCATTGCTCTTGGATCCTTAGGTTATTAAATGTTTTGTTTCTTTTTAATCAATCATAATTTAGTTGGATCAAGAAAGAAGGAATTATCTCGATTGTTGTTTCTTTTGCTGTGCAGAATATGGTACCAGTCATAAACTGGGAAGGATTGGGGACGGAATCAGGCTCTGTAAGTTTCATTTTATTAAAGCCTCGATTGACTGAGACTATTGTTTGCGATGATAATTTAGTTGATGTTCCCCCATTGTAATTGAATGATGCAGGGGCACATATTGATCCTGACCTTTTATTGGCTGTTTTCCTTCCTGCCCTTCTTTTTGAGAGTTCCTTTTCAATGGAAGTCCACCAAATTAAGGTTTCTCTCACTCCCTTTTAAACATTACCAGTAAAACTCCTGCAAGCTTTTTGTAATTCATCAGGTTCGGTATGAGTCTAATGGTTCTAAGGTGAGGAAAACCGAAAGTTGGTTGCTTATGCTTAAGGTTCGATGCTTTGTAGTTCATATTTGATCAAACAACATGACTATATTGCATATTTACTGAGATCCCATGTTAGATAAACGTGATTAATTGTTGGACTTGAAATCAAACATTATCTGGAAGTATTTGAAAATTTGGTACATTTGTACATAGTTTCTTTTGGCTCTTTGTTGTACCTCCTTGTTATTTGGTTTGTTTCCCTTTGACACCTCATTATGTTCTTAATTCCTCCGTAAGAATTTTGGTGCTTTTATTGCTTATATTGCCTGGTTAGTGTAGCTGTGTGCATTTCATCCTCTGAAAATTTAGGTTTTCTTGTTCTTTGCATGAACCAACTGCTTTTTGACAATTTTTCTATAGAGGTGTATGGCACAAATGCTTCTACTTGCCGGTCCTGGAGTTCTGATTTCAACATGTTGTCTTGGGTGTGCTTTGAAGGTACCCTACAAGGCTAGAAATTTTTTACATGCTATAGTCTGCTTGTTGTAAAATTACTCTGCAATTTTATGCTGCAGCTCATTTTCCCATATAATTGGAATTGGACAACCTCCTTGTTGCTTGGTGGACTTCTGAGTGCTACTGATCCTGTGGCTGTTGTTGCTCTGTTGAAAGAGCTTGGTGCAAGCAAAAAATTGAGTACAATAATTGAAGGAGAATCCCTAATGAATGATGGGTATTTAATTTTTATTGATCTTCTATGTTTTCCTGTCTGACTGTCTCTGTAGATAACTTGATAAATCTGAGTAGGTGAAACCAGCAAACTAACAACATATGCATGTCTTTTTCTGTGAAAAATCCAGTCCTACTACTTTTTATATCTCTGGTCTTCTTTTAATGCCTTTAATTTCTATGTCCAGGACAGCAATTGTGGTCTATCAGCTATTCTATCGGATGGTCCTTGGGGAGAGCTTTAACTGGGTTTCCATACTCAAATTTCTAACTCAAGTCTCACTTGGAGCGTAGGTGCCAGTTACCTTTAATTTGCACTGAGCGAAGGATTTCACTCTTGAAATGAAAATCTTTTCATGATTCAGTGTAGGCATTGGTATTGCTTTTGGAATTGCATCTGTTTTGTGGCTCGGGTTTATCTTTAATGACACGGTGATAGAGATTGCGCTGACACTAGCTGTGAGCTACATTGCCTACTTCACTGTAAGCTCCTTTCCAAACCAGGATGCCTTTGAAATTTATTTATTTCCCTGTCTGAATGGCAAGCAAAATGTTACTCTCCATATTAGCTAAATATCTTAGTAAACATTTTTTGAAGTCTACCATTCTCATATGAGTGCATCACAAGATCTCTTATTTAAATTGCAATTGATAATCGGAAAGCTTGAGTTTTGCATTCCAGTAATGAATTCCATATCTACTTAGTCAATACACTTCCCCTCTGTTTCTCTCCCTGTGACTATATTTGGTCTCAACCCCGTTCAGATTTTTTGGCTGGTTTTACTGTTTCTTATGATCTTTTCTCTTTTATCTTTTGTCTAAAAACTAGGCTCCAGTATCTGTTAATCCTCATTATGCTTCAAGGTGGATCTCCTTGTTGATTGATTAACTTGATTATTACTGCCACTCATTTATTATGAAAATAAGAAACTAGCTTTCAATGGTGAGATTCAATGTCCAGAAAGTTTCATAAGGATGGAGCCATTTTGGAGGTGCTTATTTTCTCTTGTTGCAGCATTTCTCCATGCAACAAATTATATTGGTGCCTTATTTGCAATTTGAAGTAAGAAATGCTTTGTATGAGAAATTTGATTCCTGTCTGGCGTGCTGTGGATTGTATCAAAGGATTTAATATCTCTCAATATTGAGTCGGAATTGGTGTATGATCGGCCTGAATGACTCAAAAGGATTCATATACTGGAACCCAACTAGTTTGGGCTTGGTTGTGTTGTGTAATCTTTATAATTTATAGGCATTTCCATGTTTTTAATCTTAATGGCCAGCTTATGCATTTATGTTATTCAGCATATACATCTTGTTCATTCATTATCAATATACAGTTGAAATTGTAATGGCATACGATGGATTGAGAAACTTATGACACTGATCACATTACTTCCTGTCTTTTGTGCACAAGAAACTTAACTTGCATTTTATGTGGTAGGCTCAAGAGGGTGCTGGTGTTTCTGGTGTTTTGGCAGTGATGACTTTAGGAATGTAAGTTGATAAACTATCAATAATTTCTTAGCAACTTGGAGAAATGGTTTGTCTTGATATTACACTGGACAGGTTTTACGCTGCAGTAGCCAGGACTGCTTTCAAGGGTGATGGTCAACAGAGCTTGCATCATTTTTGGTATGCCTAGTTCTTATCTGTCACACTTAAGGACCCTATCTCTCTGTTTAATGACTGCAAAGATGAAAGCAATGCATGGATTCTTCTATAATGATTAAGTTCTTTAAGAAAGAAGAAAATGAAGAGAAATCAATGGTTGATTTCTCCAATAGGACTCAAAACAGTCATGTAAATCCATAGAAATCATCTGCTTCATATGATGAGATAGAGGTTTTAGGATATTGTAAAAGTTTTGATTATTAGTGTGGGTTAAATATTTTTTGGGACTATATTTTGTAGAAAACAACATCTTGTACCAATCTGTACTGTTTACTTTTAAACATCGATCCACTGTTCTCTAACAGCTTGAATTATTTTAACACTAATGAAAAGAAAGGTGAGGTAAGAAATGAGAAAGATAAAAGTGGAAAGGAATCTTCCAGAAGACTTTCAGATCGAAGTAGCTAAAATCTGATTGTATGATTGCCAGCTTAAGGGGGAATAAATACAGTGACAAGAATGATCTCTCTTAGCTTCTATGATTAATATTTTGAGATATCCTTTATTTGTAGAAGGAACAGTGACATTAGTATATTGCAATAGGTAATAATTTTATATACATAGGCTCCAAAAATTTTCAGAGAAGTTTGTTTGAGAATGTTGGGTGTTTGATGCAGACTGCAAAAGACCTGAGATGCTCCACTTCAAAAATTAACACAAGGTTTATTTATTACTTGCTGCTGCTAATGTAATTTTTTTCCCTAAGAGCCATGGCAGTTATAAATTTCTGACAGTCGCCACAGAAACTGAAGATAACAGATATCTTCTGAAATTAAACCTAAAAATAATAGTCATCCACTGTTGCCACAAGAGCATGTGTGGGATCCACAATCCCAATGAATGCATTTCTTGCTATCATGTGAATGCAATTTTTCAACAAGATTGTACATTTAATCCATTTCACCCAATTTTTCTTCCAGGGAAATGGTTGCTTATATTGCGAATACTCTAATTTTCATCTTAAGGTAAGAAATCGATTTAGCATATTTCTTAAGCCGTTGCTATTCTTCATGTATGCTTGGATGAATTTGACTTGTCGATTTATTTTTGAGATTTCAATGATTATGTCATTGAGATAGACAAAACATAAAGAAAACCAGAAGGCATTGATTAAACTGTTTAACATCATGAAAAGACACATGAAGCTTGTGCTATGCAACCCACCTTGACTCATAGATCCACATTTGATTTCCAGATTGGGAGTAAGATCAGCAGTAAATTTTCGTTGTGTTTGTTATATTTAATGCCTAGATTAGGCAAGAAAGAAGACAAAGGAATGTCAATCAGCTCAAGCGAGGGAAGCAGTGTGCTCTACTCTTTCAATGATTAAATTCTTGAATTACATTTGGATTTTGTCTTTGGTGTTTCAATTATCAGAACAAAAAATCTCCTTTTAAGTACATGGTATGTTTCTTCCTAACACTATTCCACCTTAGAATGGACCTTTAGCTTTAACAAAAAGAAATCATCGGTGATGGTTGGTTACTGAAAATGTGAATTTGTTAAAGAATACTTGCCTCTTTGGCTTAGGGAAATAAGGAAACATTATCATCCACTGGATTCAACTGCGCCATGAGATTGTCATAGTCATCGTATTCCTTTGAGTTCAATACTAAATCATTGTCATTGGGTATCACACCAATGGATGAGGCAAACCATTAAAATATTTTTTTCTGCTTATATTTTTTTTTCCAGCAAGTTATTTTCCAATTAAATAAACATATCTTATTGCTATTTTATAGTATATTTGTAGGTAATTGTGATATTCATTAAAAGTTTGATGCTCTTTTCCTTTGCAGCGGCGTTGTTATAGCAGAAGGTGTTCTGAGCAGTGGCAATATTTTTCATAACCATGGTATTTTTACTTTTAAACTACATATCCTTGCATGGGCATACAATACACCTGTTTTCCATTTTTCAACTTTGCTTTCCAACAGCATTTGTGCATGACTGATTTACAAATCTGCCTATGATGATTTAATTGTAGCTAAGCTAGAGCTAGGTCAAAAGGGTTTGGCGATGTAGCAGTGGATGTGTTTGCTTTTTATGAATTGGTTATGTGTTGGAATATTATGCATTTATGTTAGAATATTATCTAATAATTATGAGATTGACTTGAGGCTTAATCCATGGGAAGTAATTCTATTTGCAATTTAGGTGTATAGATTGTGTATAAATAGCCATGTACACCCTCAAGTTACATATACATAAGTTAATCAAGATTAATATTTTGGGTTACTTGTTTCTTGAAGTTTTCTTACTGTTATTCTACTTCTCTAAATTCTAATAATAGTAAAGCGTTTAGATTTTTACAGGTCGATTTGAAGTTCATTAACGTTGATAAATGATAATGGAATATATTAATGATTCCCATACCATGTGGCCAATGGTGGAAGGCCACATCATGAACATGTGAAAACCCATCCAAAAAGTCCTAAAGTTCTTCAAGACCATTTCTGATAAGCTAGCATAGCTTGAAATCTACTTAATTTCCACTATAAGGGTGCAGGGCCGTAGAAAACCAAGTTGGCTTAGTATACCTTGTGGCCATGGAAGAAGGGATTGGAATTTTCGGCTTGTGCCTTTAACCGACCTAGTTCACTTTCCATGTGCACCATGGGCACTCCAGCTAGCAACCACCAAGTGGAATCCTGATAACGTGGGACTGGGGATCCTTCACCATACTAGCCACCAAGTCATAGAAGGACCAGTGTCCTGCTTTAACATTCTGGTCAATTAAACATCATTTTAGGCATCTCAATCTCCATTATAAATAGTGTTTGAAACACTGATTCTGCTATCAATTAGCATCTAGGTCACTACAGTACCTTGAAAAAGTTACTGAAAAGACTCATTCTTCCTATCTCAAACCACCTATGTCCTCTAATCCTTGCAGCGAGTCCTTTTCAACTGCTACATCTGTGGATGTCTCGCACTTGAGCTGGTCCAGTTTCACCTTTGATCTCTCTTCCAATTGGTTTTATTAATATACCTCTTAGTTGATCACTGACATGTAATCTGCTCATCCTACTGAGCATTCTCTCCATGCACAGAAACTTTTGTACTATTATTGTCATGTCTTGGTTGTCTAAAGGAATCTTATGCCTTGCAGAGGATGTCTGGAAATTTGATACTTAAGGTTTATTTCCTGATAGTGTAAGCATTTTGAATTGAACATAATCATCTTGTCTCATAACATCTACATCCTTTTGAGGGTCTTTGGTCAGATCTTAACCCAATCTCTTATGAGTAAAAGATGATCCACGATTTTTTTCAAAAGAATTTTTTTTTTCCCACTAAAACATAATGAAATTATAATAAGTAAAAAACATGTACTAAAGTAAAAAAATTCAGTTTCACTGCATATCAACTAAGAACTCTTTCTAGAAGCACTATAAATAGATCATTGAGTACTCTATTCCACAATAGTATAAATTAATTATTAAAAGTGCCGCTGTTGTCTTCCATCCAAACTCTAGGCCTAGTCATATCTAAATATATTATTATTATTATTATTATTATTATTATTATGGTAACAAGTCTATGATAATCATGAATTCTTGTTGGTGATGCAATTATGGTAACAAGTCTATGATAATCATGAATTCTTGTTGGTGATGCATTAATATTAGATTTCTTAAGAGTAAACTAGGGATATGAAGATTCTTACAAACTGACATGACACTTGTCATAGAGGAAGTTCTTAAATCATAGTGATGCAACTTTTAGCCTTTAATATGATAATTCTATGTCTGTAAATGCATCCTGGTTTTGTTTCAGGGCATGCATGGGGCTACCTATTTCTTCTGTACATTTTTGTGCAACTATCCCGGTTTGTAGTTGTTGGAGTATTGTATCCATTTTTACGATATTTTGGTTATGGTTTGGATTGGAAGGAAGCAACCATTCTCATATGGTCAGGTCTTCGAGGGGCTGTTGCATTATCACTTTCATTGTCTGTCAAGGCAAGCAAGTTTTTTGGATTCAGCCATCTATTAATTTTGTTTTCTTTTCCATGCTGTTGTGACATCACATGTCCATGCACTCTTTGATATAATTCATTTGGATCCTTATTTTATGGCTGAATATCTCGATAATGACCATGAGATTATAAATATGTGAGTAGTTTTCTGAACCAAAAGTTTCCTCATAGTTCCCATGACCAAAGACTACTTACATGACATTCATTCCAAGCTTATAAATGATTGATGTCTATTCAAAGCCATATGAAGAAAATTGTGTCTGTAAAGCTTCTATTATATCTTTGCAATTTTTTTTCCATATAATTTACTTCTAGTGATTTTACTTCTTATATGTATCAGCGCACTAGTGACAGCTCAATGTATCTCAGTTCTGAAACAGGAACCTTGGTGAGTTCTATAAAAATACATGCTATTTTATTTATTTGATCCTTGACTTTCTATTGGTCAAATTTATGCATCAGACAATATTAGTAGTCTAGAAATATAATAAAGTGTATTAGGAATCTATTGCGTTCTCTGTCAAATTTAGGTAGCAGACTATTTTAGCATAGCCAATTTTTGCAAGTTGATATATGTTTTATTATTCTCCACCTTTACAGTTCGTTTTCTTCACTGGTGGAATCGTACTTCTGACTCTTATCGTGAATGGGTCAACAACACAGTTTATTTTACATCTTCTAGACATGGATAGGATATCAGCTACCAAGGTGAGGTTTACATTAATGTCTAGTTATTTAGGATTCCATACTTTTAGATTTTTTTGGCTTATTTCCTTTTAAGCTAGTCATAGTCAGGAATTATTGCATTTCATATCAATGGGAGTTACATTTGTTCTGCTTGCACATGAATTTAGCTTCATAATTTGTTAATATTTTACCAGGGTTTGTGTGTCCGTAAACGAGTATCTATCATTATATTTGACATAAGCTGACTTTATGCTTGTCAAACGGAATTTGAATTTATAATGTTCCTTCTCATTGCTTTGCTTCTTCTTGGTTTCTCCACTTTTCTCACTTCCATTTGATATTTCTATCCTAAATAACTATTTATATTTTGCTCTTATTGTATTTGTGTTGAAAATTATGCAAGTTAAGGATGTATCCACTATTGCTGAAAGACACCAAAGAGGCACTCTTATATTTTGATGAAAAATTTCTTTATCTGTAAATTAGTGAAATTATTACTTATTCTATTTTTTATTTTTGTAGCTATTTACTTATTTTTGTCATGTGTGACATTTTATCTTCAGAAGCGTATATTGAACTATACAAAGTATGAAATGCTGAACAAAGCACTAGAGGCTTTTGGTGATCTTGGAGATGATGAGGAACTTGGACCTGTCGACTGGCCTACAGTTAAAACATATATTGCAAGCTTAAATAATTTGGAAGGGTCATTTGAACACCCCCATAGTGCATCTGAAGCTGGCAATAATTTAGACCCAAATAATTTGAAAGATATCCGCTTACGCCTTCTAAATGGTATGTATGCTGTTTATTGTTACTCTGTTTATTATTTTAATTGCTTATGCTTTTTCTGTGGTTGGTCTGGGTCTTTGGCAAGAGAAATAAAACCTTAAAATGCCCTGCACTTTTACTTTATCTCCAGAAGAGAGGGGGATTTTGTGTGTTTGGATGTATATTATTTTATTCACAGACTAAGGAATTGAGTTAAAAATCTGCTAGTTTGTAGAAAAAATGCCTGAAAGTTTGTGTAGGATTTAATTTTTGCAGAACTGAGAACTATCGGTTAGCAAGGGAACTAGTTTGGAGTTGTAGAAATAACAAAGTATTTCTTAGATAGTGAGAACTGTCACTTCATTTTTGAAGGGGAAAGCAACAAAATGAAAGAAAGGAAAGGATAATCAGGGTGTGGTATAAATGAGAAGGTGTTAAGCATCCATTTTTTAGATTAACACCTAAATGGAGATGGGCACTTTCTCTAGGTCAATCTATCATGATTACCTAAACACAATTTTGAATAACTATACACAATTAGAAGTATTAAACCAGACAAAATAGAGGAGAAAGAACATTCAGCTTTTTGGAAAAAAATTGGTTTCACAAGAATGATGCTTTAAGCTACCTAAATATCCTCTTTGAATGCAGTACCAAATGCCATGCGGTTTGCCTAAGGATTTCATTTTAGATTCTATGAAGAAACTCAGTTGTAATTCTACTGTCTTTTATACAGTTCTAGGAAAAACTTCGAAAATGGATGTTTCCTCTGGAAAAAAAAAAAAAAAAAACTATATATTTTCCAGCGTCATATTGTAACAAAAATTCATAATTCATACAAGACCTAAAATCAGAAGGGAGAAAGGAAAAACTTGCATCACATCAATCACTAATTGCATGGATAATTGAAAGGACAAAGAAGTACTTTTTAAGGTGCAAAAGCATCCTCCTAGATCCAAATACCATGTCCATGTGCGGAAATAGCAACGACCATATCCAATAAACAAATGTTATGAGCTTATAAATCCAATCAAAAGCATGTTATGCTATCTAGTGGATGGACAAAGAAGATGCTGTTTTCATCAATGCATCGAAGTTCTATTGTGGAACTTTTTTTTTCATTTAGCAGACAATCATTATCAATTTCTTTCTTAAACCAATCCTTGCTAAAAATATGCAAGTAACTTGATGATTATAGAATAATTTTTCATATCAGGAGTCCAAGCTGCTTATTGGGGCATGCTTGATGAGGGAAGGATAATGCAAACAACTGCAAATATTTTGATGCAATCAGTAGATGAAGCAATCGACCTGGCTTCCCATGAGTGTCTATGTGATTGGAAGGGCTTGCGATCCAATGTTCATTTTCCAAGTTATTACAAGTTCCTTCAAGCAAGCATTTTCCCTCAGAGGATGGTTACTTATTTCACTGTGGAGAGGCTTGAATCTGCATGCTACATTTGTGCTGCATTTCTACGTGCCCATAGAATTGCACGGCGGCAACTACACGACTTTATTGGTAAATTGGGTACATTTCTAATAGACAAGATTTACTTGATTTAATACTTTTTTTATTAAAAAAAAATTAGTTTTCTATTTAAAGTTTTCCTTGAATGCAGTCTGTGGAGCGTGTTATATTTTCTATTAATATAGTTGTCTGCAGGATTAGAAACTATTAACCAATGTGCAGTTGCAATGCATTGTAAATGTGTTAAGTGCCTGGTTCTTGTGTGCCGCTCTTTCCAGAAGAAAATTGAACCTTACATGGCCATTATATTTGCTATAATTTCTTTTTCTTTCTTTTTTTTTTGGTTGATTTTTCATGCATCACAGTTTACATCATTTTGTAATGGCTATTGCACACAATCTAACTTTTCCAGCAATTTTCTTTAATGAGATGTCTTATTTCAATTTCGAGGAATCTTATATTTAATTTGCATTTAAAGATACTGCAACCATGCGTAGTAGCCTTGACCAAGGCTAAGTATGATCTAGAAACTTAATGTATCATGGTGATTCAATACTTTTTGCATGAACAGATTGATGACAACATGGAAGATAGATTTCTACTGTTAGTTTGTGTATATTTCAGTTGGGTTGGTCCAGGTATGACAACAGAGTTTGAGCTGGTCCCTGTAGTGGAAGAATTGTTTAAATTTGTCATGACTGTTCAATTACTCAGTGCATGAACAGACTGATTACAACTTGGAAAGTAGTGGAAGAATTTGTTTATCATCATCTGATGTCTGTGGCTAAAATTGTTTTTTATTTGATTTAGAACAAATCTGATTAGGAAGAGAGATATAGAGTGCTTAATTATAGCTGATAGTTATCAGTTACAAGGTCTGAAGGTAGAATGGCATGGAGAGGGAGATAACAATCGCAGATTTTTCTTATCACAGTCTAGTGTGAGAATAGCTTGGCAGTGAATCTTTTGGGGGGAAATGAAGGAATTCTGATGGGGAATGAAGGACAACAGTGGGAATTAGTATTTGTTTATTCACTATTATTTAGGAATATTAGTATTTATTATTTAATATTCAAATTAGGATTCTAGTTTTCTTATGGAATTAAGACTTATTAGGTTCTCTTATTTTGTTTGGTTTGGTGCGTATAAATAAATAAATAAAATACTAATTCCCAATGTTGTCTTTAATTCCCCATCAATCACTCATTTAAATTCACAGAACTACCTCCAGTAGACAGAATCTTAGTCCGTAGCTGGACATACATGGAATACAGTTAAAAGCCAGTCAGTATACAAGTTTGTAAAGGTATGTTGCAGTGATACAAGTCTATTTTCTATGTTAATGGTGAAATTGTTCTAATCCCTGTACAGTTTTTTCCCAAATACATCTTACTAAGACAGTCTTAGTGCTGCCATGGCGGAGGTAATACTTGTGAGGTTATGAAGGTTTTCACATGCTGTCACAAGATTGTTTAAAGTGCCTTACAATGTTGATTTGTGGTCTGCCTGGAATTTGCAACTTAAATATTTGCGTAAGAGTTTACATGTCTGAAGATGTATTAGATGCATTTTCATGGAGTTGAAGTTAGTCTTATGGCTCATTCATTGGCAGATTCTGTTTAAGTCAAAATTGAGTTCTGCCTGGATCCTTTGCTGATTGTTTTATGAAATACTTGCCAACCTTAAAGCATGTCCCAGTTTTTCTTAAAAAAAAAAGAAGCTAGAATTAATTGGAAACTGGGATTTTCATTGGCAAATGGTGTGTTTCAAAGAAGAATTTAGAATACATTTAAGTTAATCTTGTAGCTCTTTCTTAGGTAAATGTACTTGGAAAATTTCTACATTTTACTCCTACTTTGCTTTCTAGTTTTCCTGCAGTCAATCATGCGCCCAAAATTCATAGACTTCCATTCCACAAAGTAAAAACTGAAGTTGTAGTTCATGTTGAGATTGTTGCTTATTCTAATGGTAGATTTTAGAGGTTTCTTCTCATGTCATGCAGTTGTCTCTTTTCCAATGCAACCTGGATTGGAGAGGTTTATTTTTGTGGATTCTGACTATTGGTTTATCTGCAGTCTAACTCTTTGAAATCAAGTTCCTTTGGGTAAAGGAAACAACTAGTAATAGTCAAAGGAAATTTAGGATATTTACTATAGGAAGATAAATAAAAATAGATTAGAATTAAAAATTTAATTTTGGCTCCTTAACTGGTTTTATTTTATTGTTCTACTACTGCTGGTTTCTCTGCAGTCAACTCTTTGAAATCAAGTTCCTTTGAGCTAAAGAAAATAATTAGGAACAATCAAAGGAATTTTAGGATATTTACCCTAGGGAGAATAATAAAATAGAAACTAGAATCGAAGTTTAACTTCTGCTCCTTGACTTTGGTTTCTATTTTATTGTTCTATTCCTAGTTAGGTGTAGAAACCTACTTGTTCTGAATGAATAGTCGTTCCTAATCCAGTTGGTTTTGGTTTGGAGTCTCTTGAAGAAAACCCTGTTACCCATACCAGTAAGGTTGCTATTGATCATTAGCTTTTGAACATTGAGTCTCATAATTGCTGCCAAAACCTCTATGGTCCATTCTCCTCTCTTCTCGCATTAACTCTCTCTGCTCCCTTAATTTTTTTTTCCATCTTGGTACTGCACTCAGCCATTTCCAGGATGAATTGGAAAGTCAACTTTATAGGAGCTCTGAGATGCTCTGCGATACCTGGATCATGATAAATGATAATCTTGGTTTTGGAATGATAAATAGTAGGTGGTCATACTCAAACATAATTCCTGCATGATTTTGGGTTGGGTAGAAGAATGTTGTTTTGTACTTCTGTTGTTATAATGTAATTGGGAAGATATTTTCTTTTGGAATAAACATCTTCGTACCCCTCTAAAAATATTTTGAATGTTAATAACCTGAGTTAAATGTATGCTCAGTGGCTTCTTGTGGAGTGATACATTTATTTTGTTTTGAAATGGCATATTTGTTTTCTATGTATCTATAGTGTAAAATTTTGTGAGAAGATTGACTTTTCCCATTTATTTATATTTTTAGGTGGCAGTGATATTGCTTCTATAGTCATTAACGAAAGTGAGGCAGAAGGAGAAGAAGCAAGAAAATTCTTGGAAGATGTCCGTGTTACATTTCCTCAGGTTTGTGAGTTTAACTGTCCCTATCTATCTGTTTAGTCATAATGAATTCTGCTTGAATTAGGTAGGCTGAGGCCTGTGGGTCATCGCATTTGTTTCATTCATATGGTTTGAATTGGTTGGTGGTGGCAATTCAAGATGAGTTTATTGTTGATACAGGTTCCGTTTGGTATGACTTTTGCAAATTGATTTAAGTTGTTTTTTAACTTTTGACTTATGAAAAAGTTGTTACAAAATCAAGTCCAAATTTTGTTTTAGTCAAAAGTTAAATTTTTAACATCTTACTTACATTATCTCCCTTCGTAACAATGCTTGCTTTGAGTTAATTTTTCATAAGTTACTTATAATAAATAACTTTTGAATTGTAAACCAAAATTCATCTTCCATAAGCCATGCCAAACAGAACCATGGCTTCTAACTCAAGGATACCAGAACACAAGTAATTATTCAATGCTTTTTCAGGTTTTACGTGTTGTGAAAACAAGACAAGTAACATATTCAGTGCATAACTTGCTGTGTTAATTTTTCCAAACATACTTCTAACTTTATCATTTTTGTCTTAAGTTATTTAAAAAAAAAAACTTTTGAGTTTTTGAATTATGAACTAAAAGTCAAAAGTCATCTTGCATAAGCCATGCCAAACAGAACCATGGCATCTACACAGTAATTAGAACACAAATAATTATTCAATGCTTTTTCAGGTTTTACGTGTTGTGAAAACAAGACAAGTAACATATTCAGTGCTGAACCATTTAATTGATTATGTCCAAAATCTTGAGAAGGTTGGGTTATTGGAAGAAAAGGAAATGCTTCATCTTCACGATGCTGTCCAGGTAATTTTGGTTGTCCTTTTCAAATTCTACATGCAATTGTGGGCTTTTGTAATCTGAAGTTAAGATATTTATATCTTCTAATGCAGACTGACTTGAAAAGACTTCTAAGAAATCCTCCTTTGGTAAAGGTTCCCAAAATAACTGACTTGATTAGTGTCCATCCGCTCTTGGGAGCCCTTCCTTCTATGGTGCGTAAAGCCCTTGAAGGTTCTGCAAAAGAAATAATGAAACCATGCGGAGTGCCCCTTTACAAAGAAGGCTCCAAACCAAATGGTGTCTGGCTTATTTCCAATGGTGTTGTCAAGGTAAATAAAAGTTTATATGGCAAGTTTGGTATTTGAGGAATAAGTCAAAATACCACTCTTGGTTTCCTTGTTAACAAATTTATCACAATTCACAAGTTAAAATTATTGTTTGGCAGTGGACAAGCAAGAACATTAGGAGCAGGCACGCACTGCATCCAACTTTTACACATGGGAGCACACTGGGCCTGTATGAACTGCTAGTTGGGAAACGTTGCATGTGTGACATAATAACAGATTCTGTGGTACTCTGCTTTTTTATTGAAAGTGAGAAAATACTTTCGGTGCTAGGGTCTGACCCTGCAGTTGAAGATTTCCTATGGCAGGTATGATGATACATTTTGGTTTAGAGTAACTCATTTTTCCTCCATCCATGAAATTACTCGCATTGATTAAGATGAATAAGTCAAGAGTTGGATGTTTCCCAAAACCATATTGTCTAGTTGCCTTGTAATGCCCCTAATTTGGAAGAGGGTAAAATTTCTTCAGTTATGTTAAGTGAGGTTATTGTTACTTGAAGCTATATTCCTCTTTCCTTTTCTCATGTGGTGTTTCAGGAAAGTGCAATCGTTCTTGCCAAACTCTTGCTTCCTCAAGTATTTGAAAAAATGCCATTGCAAGAATTGAGAGTCCTTGTTGCACAAAGGTCAGTGATCACCACATACATTAGGGGAGAAACTATAGAAGTGCCGCATCATTCTCTTGGCTTTCTATTAGAAGGATTCATAAAAGCCCATGGTTTCCAAGAATTAATTGCATCACCTGCAGTCCTTTTGCCTCTGCAAGGAAATCAAAGCTCTCAAAACATAGAGATATCAGGTAATTTATGCTGAATTTGTTTAAAAAATAATGGATGATTTGTCTGTTTTAGTTTTGGAAAAATTGCAAAACAGTCCGTGAGCTTTTGGTGCTTCTGTTCTGCTTGAAACTCTCAGTTACTTTGGTCCCTTGGACAACCACAGGGTCGCAGGCAGACAGAGACTTACACCCTGTTGAACCATCAAAGAAATTCCCCCTTTTCTTTTCTTTTCTTTTGGTTTTTTTGGTACACAAGAGACCTAGAGGTCTTGTAAACACCCAAACCGACCCCAACCCAAGAACCTATCATGGCTCAAACACAGGACTTGCTCAATGAGCACTCTCAAGCCACCAATTGCCAGAATGGGAATGTTTGCACTCTGGATAACATCAAAAATAGTCCTTGAACTGTCTGGAAATTCCTACTTGAGCTCGATTTTTTCCCCTATAGTATTTGAACTTCTAATTTTTGGTTAAAATAGGTCCTAAACGAATGTTTCTTAAATACATTAATGCAGTGATTGTGATCATTAAATGCTTTTTTGGATGTTAATGTCTATATCCTCTGCATCTGCGCAAATGCATAATCCATAAATGAAAGTACAAACTTTTACTGAAATATTTGACTCAAACAAAATACCTTAAATATATAAGAGACTTTTGTCAAAATACTTCACTCAGAACAAAATATAAATTATAAATAACAAACATCCCTTAGCTAGATTAATATCTAACTATTCTTGGCACTTTATGCAAAGGTTATAGCATTATGCCACTCAAAAACAAAATAGCTATATCACTCCTAATCTTTTTAATGACCTCTCCTCACTAGTTTTTATATTTTTAAAAACTTGCTAAATTAATTAATTTCTCAAGCCATATAGTAGTGCCTGTGGAGTTCTTTTGTTAGAGGGTTGGAGATTAAGAGGAGAGCGACAAAGAGGCCTGGAACTTAGCTTGATATTTTGGTGGCATAATATGTTACTTTTTTCAAACATGAGCAATTTTGCAACTGTTAGGGTTGATTAGTTGGTATAGCTTTGCTCTATGGTTGTCACTGGTATGGTGGTATAGGTATTGGGTGCTGTTTTGGTTAATTCAGTGTATGTATCTTGGTTTGGAAGTTTGATTTGCAGTGGTTTGAAATGATTTTGGAGGATAGGTGGCCTTCATTTGTTTTGGACTAATAAATCAATAGTAACAATGTCATTGATGTGACACCTATTGGTGCTACATCAGTGTCTAGATAAGCCTTTCCAGTGATTTGCTATTTTCAACTGTACATCCATTTTGGACTCGATTTAAAAAATTACACACGATGGGCTGTCATAGATATCAGTGCCCTAATGAATGAGTCAAGTATTCGATGAATTTGTATTTAGATTTATAAATTGTTTACTGTTAATCATAACTTACTTAACCATCATGTAAACAGGTTATTGATGTGTTAAGCTACTCTAATTCAACCATGCTCTTTTTGGTTGATGGGTTATGACAATTAGAAGGTACTTGAACTAGGTCACTGATTCTGATGGATTACAGGTTCCCAGGCAGCCAGTTTCTCTCATCAAGGATCCCGATATCAAGTTGAGGCGAGAGCAAGAGTAATCTTTTTTGACATTGCAGCATTTGAAGTTGATGGTGCTTTGAGGAGAAGGCCATCCTCATTAGCATCAGTTGATCGCCCCAATAGACCTTTAACTAGAGAGCATGGTGGTCTTATGAGTTGGCCTGAAAATTTCTACAGACCAAGGGAACGTAAGCCAAACTGTGAAGGGACATATCGACCAGCAAATAGCTTGTCTGCAAGAGCAATGCAGCTGAGTATCTTTGGCAGCATGGTATGTTCAATTGACATCTATTTGCAAAGATATGTTCCGAAGCACCTTTCGGGATCATTGCTGGTCAAAAAATGGATGTCTGGAATTTTTATATTGATGGATGCAGGCTCGCTGGCTTTATTGTTTAATAAATTAATCATTCAGGCAACCATTTGATGTCGTTCATCGTGCCTCCATGCTATGAAATTATATAAGAGGGAGCTCGAAATTATGTCTTGTGGCAATTAGAAATCATCACACGTACTTCTTGATAGTGGAACTTTACCATCAAATGTCCTGATTCTTTTTAATTTACCGGCTTCTTGTTTCATTTCATAAGGTTGATATGCGGAGGCGTGCCCACAGCTTTTCCAGTAGCCAAGTAAAGCGATCACACAGCATGTCAGTTTTAAGAATGGCATCGTTTCGTAACCGCCAACAAGTTCCTGTCCCATCAGAAGGAGCTACTTCTGCAAGGATGAGTCTTGAAGTGAGAAACTTGATTGGAAAAACTCCTGCTCCCCAACTGCATAGTGCAGGCACAAATGAGACTCACACCATGGATAATTACAGTGATGAATCTGATGCTGAAGATGAAATCGTGGTAAGAATTGATTCACCTAGTAGGCTGTCATTCCATCAGGAATCTTAGTTTGTGTTGTCAGTGATCTCTAGTGTGATTATTGAGTTTCTGTGGCTTTCGGGTTTTTTATGTTAAGTGAGTTTGTATATAAAGAAACAAAATAAACAAGTTGTGAAGTTTCTCTAATTCAGATCTAGTAAGTTGATTCTTCACATGTTTTTTTAACGTCAGAATGGGGATTTGCTTCCAACATGTTTTTAATGCAAATCACAAAATTGATACACATATTTTATTAAATAAATTAAAAATAATATGCACTAATAAATAAATAAATTATTAACGAAAACTAAAGACTAAATTAAAAAATTATATATATAGATAGATAGATAGATAGATTTAGATATTTAATTTTATAATATGAATTATAAAACTGGTTAGATATAATAATTTTATTTTTTAAAATTAATTATTCATGCTAAGGGAATTTACTGAATAAGAATAAAGTGAAAACATTATGTAGGGTTGAAAACAAATTGCTAATATTATAAAAACAAATGTTACAATCTTATTAAAAAACCAAGCAAAAATTAAATGCTATTTTGTTGAAAAAATATCACAAATTTTTTTAAATAACTTATTTTAATTAATTTGAATTAAAATTAAATATATGTCATGTTGAGGATCCCACACATTCATTTAATTAAGCTTAGTTTAATTAAAAATAAATAAAGCTTTTTAAAAAAATAAATAAATAAAGCTTTAAAAAAAAAAAAAGCCAACACCAACTCCAACAAAAAAAAAAAAAAAGCCCACAAATGAGGGCTTGCAAGGTCAAGCTTGTGCTCTTAGATTTTTTTTTTTTTTTTTTTTCGTTCATATAATAGAATGGATGATATGTTATTTGTTTTTATTTTAAAAAAGATATTGTAAGTGATTCACTGCTTACTTAGTTTTTGACCAATGAAAAGGTGGCCA
>Ga0307515_10004797_pt1 | contig 27679 bp, 20 predicted proteins | sample 17_EM_MG_FD_194513 | JGI IMG/M metagenome (GOLD analysis project Ga0307515, IMG submission 194513) | Populus trichocarpa ectomycorrhiza microbial communities from riparian zone in the Pacific Northwest, United States - 17_EM | ecosystem: Host-associated > Plants > Roots > Unclassified | place... | reverse complement strand
GGGTGTACGGAGATACAGGGGTAACGGAGGTGGACTGAGCGATGGGGAGTACATATTCGGGAGACCCCGGGGTAGATAGACATCATCTCATTTTCATCTCATCTGGATCCACGCAATTGGGTGGATTCTCACGGCCGGGTAGTATCATATCTTCTCACTCTTCCTAGGCTCCTCGAGCTAGAACCTCCAATTATGCTCAACTACCATCTGTGGCCAGATTGACGGTATGTATATATATAGAGATACTTAAATAATGCATGCCATATTATCAGGTAGCGAATCTTGTGACTGTAACAAAGACGAATATGATAGACGAAATGCCTTGTGCTTATGGAACCCTGCATGTGGCTTGCGGACCGATTTACATTTTGCTGATGTACCCAATGAACCCATTCCGACGTATGGTCACAGTTGGCCACAACGCCACAGTGTTCATTTACAATAGGATACCGACAAAGCGAGAAGAAACGGCAAAACCGCGATCGGAGGGCGATATGCAACGCGACGCGTCATATTGGCGCCGGGCGCGGAGTAGTCTGTCACCGGGGTGTCTCTGATGGCTCTGACGGAGCGCGTCCACTCTGACGGAGCCATTCCGCCCGGACGGAAATGTTTTTAACTGATGTTGTATGGCCATTCCATCGAAGATAGAATTTCGACTATGAAATGCTCAGAATAGCTGAAAGTGACTGTGAGTCTCTCAGCGAGAGTGCAGTGTGAGAAGTTTACCTCAATTCGCAAAGCACAGCGGTAGATCAGGTGGTATACAACCAGTGCACAGACAAATGCTAGTGTTTGCAACAGGTCCGGGTAACCTGCCAGTGGTCCGGGTTTGGACTGGAAGCACGGTTCATTTCGATTGCAGACCAGTCCAAATTTCTGACCTGCTGCCTCTTGGTGGGCCAACTGGTACCTGTACCGGTCAACCTGCGGAGGTTTCCGGGTTTCGCTGCACCCGTCGGTTTCAATCTCCGGTTCTGCTTTTCAGGTTGTTCTATTGATGGTTGCATTCAGATATCCGACTGCTAATTGCAAAATATTCAATTCGGTACGTTATTGTCTTTGTTTGATGTATTGGCCGCCTTTATAATCAAACAGAAGAGAGATATGCTCTCTGACCCATCCTGAAAATGAGCTTCAATACAGCGTCCACGATCTTCGGTCTTGCATTATGGGTAGGACAAGAAGTACGGGACAGCCACATTGAACGTTCCGGCAGTTGTTATGCCACAAATGTAAAAGTGTGCAACTGCTCCTGCACTGACAACATTTGGAGAACTTATGTAGACACTTGATATTGTCCCCGGGAAATTGCAAATGCCGCAAGGGACTACTCGGTAAGGAGGTAGTCGTATGGCGCTAAGTTCTGGGACACATCACGCTCACATGCGTATTGAATCTCTCCCACCCTTTGTGGTACCTGATATCTCACCAAATAGAAAATTGAAACCTGTTCAACCTGTAAGCTTTTACCCCTGCATATAGCCTCCCTAGCTAATTACAAAACACAAATTGGATTCAGACGAAGAATTTGAAATTGCTCATTCATCCGCAGCAGATCAGATGCGCAAATTACGATTTGTAATGAAGTATCACCATGAAACGTAATCTGTGTACATATTTTGCTTTGTGTCAACTTGTGCTTGATTTCAGTGACCAAATTGTGAGACATAATGATTCATTGGTGCATGTGCAAGTGTGATACCGGTCATACAATTGTTGTAGACCCCAAACCAAGTTGATTGATGATCAATCAACTTAATATTGTCTTGCCTGTTGCAGTTAAGCGACAACACTAAAATTGTTTTAGAGGCAAAATTTACAAACAAAATTTGAGTTAGTGATGTCATATGAGTCATAGAAGGAGCGGTCAATGCCTAATGCGAATCTGCACAAACGACCACCGTCATGCAGCACTCATCCACACATCCAACTGCATAACTCAGTGCTCAGACGTGGTACATATGGTCAAGATTTTGAAAATTGCATATGGTAGGTCATGGAAATTGAGAAGAAGGTGCTGGATCAAGAATGGTGAGGAAGTTGGGGTGAATTGATCAAGGATTAGTGGATGGATTTACATGGGGTAGATTGCCAGCCAAAAGTGCTCAAATGTGACAGCGCTATGTCATCCATCACTCAGATATTGTTTGTAGCGGTGGATCAGAAATTGAGAGGCCACAAAACTTTTGGATGCAACTGAGTAGTTCATAGAAATGATACATTGGCTGTCAATAATGGCTATATGATTATTTATATACAATTATTGACAATACAATGACTGTTAGGATGTGTTTATGGTGAGTGTCAATGAAGTGTCAATGATTTTCCATCTTACACATTCGGCAATCAAAGGGCTGCATCATCACATCCTTCCAAAGTGAAAGTTTTGGTGGTTGTAATAGGTAAAATGGACAGTGACACGCTCGTTACCTCATCCTCAGGATGAGTCTCAATGGAGCGTCAACAATTTTGTTCTTGCATGTGCATTATCCAAAGGCTGTGCAATGAGAGTCACCCATAATCGAAGTACTGGCCGCCTTTATTGGCTATATTGTTATTGACAATGCTGCTACCACCTATAATGAGTGTCAACGGTGTGCGAACCATTCTCGTACTGGCATCTTGCACAATCGAAGGGCTGTGCAATGGGAGTAGCCCATAATGGAAGTATGGACCGCCATTATTGGCAATATTGTTAGTGACGATGCTGCGACCACCAAAAATGAATGTCAATGGAGTGTCAATGGAGCGTCAACAGTGCATGAATGAGTTCTGGTCTTGTAAGTAACGCATTCGGGTAGTAATTTGCCCACTGTTATGCATAACCGGCGTATTGGCAGCCTTTATAGGCAATACTGAAAGCGACACAGTTGCTGCCACATTCTCAATCTGAGCGTCAACAGAGCGTCAACCACTTATGGACTTTTCCTTTGCACAATCCAAGGGCTATGCAATGGGAGTAACCCATGATCGAAGTATTTGCCGCCTGTATTGGTAATATTGTGTGTGACAATGCCGTAACCACCTAAATTGAACGTCAACGCAGCCTCAACTGAGGGTCAATGGAGCGTCAACAGAGCATCAGTGGAGCGTCAATGGACCATCAACAATTTTTGGTCTTGTATGTGAGGCATTTGGGTAGTGATTTGCTTGCTGTTACGCATAACCAACGTATTGGCAGCCTTTATAGGCAAAACAGAAAGCAACACAGTTGCTGGCAGGTTCTAAAAATGAGCGTCAACAGAGCGTCAACCATTTATGGTCTTGCATCTTGTATAATCCAAGGGCTGTGCAATGGGAGTAACCCATAATCAAAGTATTGGCCGCCTTTATTGGCAATATTGTTAGTGACGATTCCACTACCACCTAAAATCAGTGTCAATGGAGCGTCAATGACTGTTGTTCTTGCATCTTGCATAATCAAATGGCTGTGCAATGGGAGTCAGCCATAATCGAAGTATTAGCCGCCTCTATTGGCAATATTGTTAGTGACGACGCCACGACCACCTAAAATGATCATCACCGCAGCGTCACCGGAGTGTCAATGAAGCATCAGCGGAGCCTCAATGGAGTGTCAACGGAGCATTAACAATTTTCGGTCTTGTAAGTAGGGTATTTGGGCAGAGATTTGCTCGCTGTTATGCATAACCAACATATTGGCAGCCTTCATCGGCAAAAGAGAAACGGACAAAATCACTGCCACACTCTGAAAATGTGCGTCAACGGAGCATCAACGATTTTTGTTCTTGTAAGTACGGTAATTGAATGGTGATTTGGTCGATGATATACATAACCGACTTATCAGCAGCTTGAATAGGCAGCACAGACTGTAACACGGTCACTGCCCCATTCTGAGAATGAGCAGCAACGGAGGGTCAATGATGTTTAGATTTGCATCTTGGGTAATCTCAGTTCTGATTGGTTGCAGATATCCATTGATGAGATATTGGCTGCCTTTAGGGGCCAAAACAACAGCGACATGCTCCCTGCCACGGTCTGAACTTGAGCGTCAATGGAGCGTCAACAATTTTTGGTCTTGTGTATGTGGTAATCAAGGCATCACACCGATATTCGAGGACATAACTGAACTATTGACTGCCTTGATAAGCAAAAATACAATAAATCAAAGAAAAACACGGATTCCAAAATAATCGATATCCCAGACCGCATATCATGCAAACACAAATTATCGGCTGTTAAATATGCAATTTTGATAAGATACTATACTATTCTCAAACTGCAACACTAAGAGCTTAATATGAATCAATAGATGGACCCGCTGGGCAACCTGCTCACAACCCACCCAAGTCAGACAGGTTGGGAGATTTCGATCGAACGGTTCCCGAGTCGAAGGTTCGGGTGTATTGTGAACCCCCATCCCCATTATGGCTACTGATTGGTGTAGACCCGGACCCGCACCAGATGTGATGGTCCGGAACCATTGCTAAAACTACCCAACACTAATATAATCTCTGTGTGGTATGGCTGCCAGGGTTCATGACCACTACACTTCCTGGATCTCAAGTAGTGTAAGTAGTTAATATTGGCCATATGAAATTGGCAGTTGTACTTGTTAGAGTAAGATGTGCTGGTCAGAACAACTTGTCAGAGCAACCTGTCAGAGCAACCTGCCAGAGCAACCTGTCAGAGCAACCTGTAAGAGCAATGTGTCAAAGTGACACTGTCAATACGACCTAGTCAAAGCTACCATGTCAAAGCGATTGTGTCAAAACTACCTGTCAGGGCGACCATGTCAAAGTGACCTGTCACAGTGACCTTGTCACAGGGACCTGTCAGAGCGGCCTGGTCAGAGCGACCCATCTGAGTAACCTTGTCAGAGCCAAGTTGTGAGCTCTGGGCATATTTTACTCACAACTGGGCTCAGTATGCGATTGATATGGATGAATCAATTTCACTGACCGATTGTAGTAGTTTACTGTGTTGCCAGGACATTGAGTAGATAAATCAATGTTACGGACTCATTGTTACGGTACTTGTTCGGCCTGCAGGTCAGGTGTGACTTCAGCTGATCTTCCCAAATGTATGTTGCGAGTATGTAGTATATCTCGGTAATGGAGTACTATCGTAGCACCATCACAGGTACTGGAATATATACTGTCAAACAGCATAGATTTCCACTTTCTACCCTCGATCATCTCTACTTAACCTATAGACAATGCCTGCTACAACTGGCCACTTGTTGTGATGGCTCAAATGGTGCGATCCCAATGATAATTTATCGGTTCAGGAGACAAAGTGTTGGGCGGCTACTCTACCTATCGACTGTGCAGCCAAGCCTATCAAATGAGTACCAAGTCAAATCCATATTCAAAAGCATTAAAGCATCCCTGTTCAGCATCCTGAGTTTCTCTAAGATTTCTAAAATGAATACACACTCAACACAATCTTGAGCCTACAACAGGGTGGCATGGATATCTCATTGAATAGGACTATTGTGTATCAACACTGGATATTAATTTTGTTCACTTCTTTTGGTTGATGGGAGTTGGTCTTAGCTTTCATTGATAGAAAGGGATTACAGGTTAGTGTAATGTCACAGTGTCCCTTCAATATGGTTTCGGCAAGTCCCAGAACTATTGTTTATTGTCACCTTGACTGTAGAGTACTGGCTGGGCAATATGCTTGAAGAGCACTTACTGGTAGAGATTTCGCATTGTTAAATGATGAAGACTTGTTGTTCACCAAGCATGGTCAGGGCAAACTCTTTGGAGAGTTGCTGTCAGAGCAGTTGTCGGGTTATCATCAGAGTTGTTGTCAAAGGGCTGCTTACAGAGGGCTTCTGTCAGGGTGGCTGCTGTCCAAGGACTTCTGGCAGAGTGGCAGCTGTCAGAGTGGCAGCTGTCGGAGAGCTTCTGTCAGAGGGCTTCTGTCAGAGTGGCTGTTGTCAGAGAGCTGCTGTCAGAGGGCTTCTGTCAGAGTGGTGGCAGTCAGAGTCAAAGTCAGCGAGTGAATTACTCCATTCATCAGTACTAATCATCAATAAAACTCGAAACCTTCCAGACAGAAAAAATGGTAACATATCTCAATAGCAACCCAAAACGTTGGGGACCAAATCCGGAAATCTCAACCCAGATCCCAAGAGAGCTAGCCCAGAAACCCAAATCAACCCAGAGACCCATGAATGAACCCAGCATGAATTAAATGCAGCTCCAAATATGGAAAGTAGGGAAAGATTACCAATTAACAAATATTCATCAGATAGTTTAATTGACCAATCACAGCAGACTGGAGTACCTGGGGGGAAATCTTTGCAATCAAGGTATCATATACGTAATCGGCATCAACATCACTATCCATACTGCCAGTGTTCCGGTGAACCCCAAGCGTAGATAGTATTGGTGAGTGCTTAATGCGCTGAGTTTGTTCAATCAACCGATCAATCGTGGCGAGCTTAACCAATCCAGTTGTCCGTTGTGTCTGCTGCCGACCAACGCAGTGGACCTGCGACCATGCCTGATGTTCCATTCAGTAATTTATGCCCTGTTCTGACCTGACGGAATTTCGGCAATTATAATGTAGGTTCAAGCCCTCATTGCTTGTCAGGTAGGACATAACAAGGACCCTCACCTACCCGTGGTTGATAAATGACTTCTTCACAGAGCCACACGCATCGGCACCGATTGAGCTATGGATTCCAAAATAGTTGTAGCCTAAGAGGCGGTGGTACTGTATGCGGGTTAGTGATATTGTTATACAAGGAGTCAATGTCAGAGTAAAATGTCAGATTTAAATGTCAGAGGTGAAGTCAGTGGCAGAAAGAGGGAATGAGAAAGGAGTGCTAACCTGTGTGATGAGCCACTGATTTAGTGGTGAATATACCCACAGAGTCACTTTCTCTCCATTGTCTTTTGCTGTCAAGGTGGTCCAGAGATATTGTTTGCAACTTTGGAGCCCCAAACCGCTATGCAGACTTGATCTGACCCTATGTCATACCCTTGATCTTCTCAGCCGGAGGTATTTGGTGCTTCTGCCCTTGGAAGGCATTTGCAAACTCAGAAATAGCCATCCTTACCAAGATCAGGTTCGGTCTACCTGAATCAGCAGCACCCGAAGGCAATGTCCATAATTGCTTCAATGAAGACATTTCCCAATTGATCAAGAAAGGGCCAATAATCAGTGCGCTGGATATGACCCAGATAATCCCCCAATGAGGGCCAAAAGGCTTTGTCTTGCCCATCATTGCAGTCTGGGTGGAGGTAAACCATGGGATTCTCCCTCTGAGCCTCTCAAAGCTACCATCTACTAAAGTGATGTAGAACAGTACAGCTCCAGAGGACTTCGTGAATAGAGCAATCTCGGTGGTTACCTGCATCGGAACGATGTTGATGATGGGTCTTCAGTTCTTGAATGGGATATGGCTCACCATTGTTTGCCACGGTATAAGTGGGCATAATATTGCAAAAGCTCACTTTGGAATAGTTTCATTGTAGCAGTGCTGTCTGATTACTATATCTGATGTTGTTGTTGTTGTTGTTGTTTATTCATACTGTATGCATTGTTTCTAGAGCGTGACAGGACCTACTACCACCTCCACCTCCGGGCGAGCCGGCTAGATGGCGGCGCTCCCCCCCTGCTACCCTTTATCCCCGCTGACAAATGAGAGCTATAAGATAGACCAGCCCAGAAAAGAAAAGAAAAGATATAAGCCCACTGCCGCTGCTCCCCGCACCTGAGTCAGCCTCTGTGCCCGCTCCATACCTCCAATCATTTGGGCGGGAACTTCCTGACTACAGTCGCCGCCAGGAAGTCCATCACCGCTAGATTGCACTCTTCCATGGAAAACAGTTCAGAGTCCTGCACGTGTCGGAATCTGCCTGCTTTCCAGCCCCTCACCTTTCCCCATATTTCCAGAGTGCATTCTCCTGGTCTCACCACCAGCTGCAATGGTGGACGAGATGCTCCGGCGTCTGGGCCGCTGTCGCTGCACACCACGAGCATTCATTGTCCACTCGGTGGCCGAACCATTTTAGGTTGAATCCAGTGGGTCCATGCCCGCACTGTAGTCGGTAGAACCTGGAAGCCAGCAACTCCACGCTCGTCATTGGAACAGGTCTCTTGGTCCCCGTCTTGCCATTGAGTCTGTATCTAAAGTGCTTGTGCACTTGTCAGCCACCCACTTTGCCTTGGCGGCTGACCATCCCTCGAAGATTTGTCAATCTCGATTCAAGGCCGAGGAGTATGGCCGCTCGATCACCATGCGTCCAGTTGTCTGACGGGCAAGGTTTGCGTGGCAGTCTGCTTCTTTGTGTCTGGGGATGCCCAAGTATCCTAGAACCCAGTGAATCTGGGTTGCGATGGCATGTGTGAGAAGAACCTGCAGTCTCCGATTAATCCGCCTTGCTATTCACTGCCCCGCGCACAGCTCTAGGCTTGCTGTTCATCGAATTGCGGCTTGGGAGTTGTTACACACTGCCACCATTGTCACTCCATTCTTTTGCCGTGTTTGTCTTCTCTTGACTGTCTCCCCGGGCATGAGTCCAATCACCCACAGCTCCGCGTTGAAGAACTCCATCCATCCAGCACCCAGACGACTGCGGTGGGTCCTCCATTCATTATCGTGAATGTACAATGCTGCTGCTCCCACTCGGCCATTGCCAGAGCGTGATGCATCTGTTCACCACATCCAAACTGCTGCCCCGACTGTCACTTCCTTCTCCGTTGCCCAGCATTGCACGGCTCTCTTGGCTGTGCCTTTGTCATCGAGTAGAATGGTTTTAACCACTGGTTCTTCGACTGGAGGCGGCCAGCTCATGCCTTCGGCTCTCTGGCTTTGCTTGTGTTTTATCTCGGCCACTCGGTGTTTTGGTGTGCTGGAGGAAGGGTCTTTGTGCATCTCCCTCAGCTTGCTGCTGTATGCATTTGCTAGTCTTGCTGCCCATCGTTGTTGTCTGGAATCTAACATTACAGGTGCGGGTGTGAGCCCTGACTCCCTGATTAATGCCCCCCTTGGGGTTGTGGGCAGCGCGCCCAGGATGGACCTGGCTTGTTGATTGAGGAGAAGTTGGAGGTCGTCTCGCCTGCCTACTTCTTTGGGATCCCACCAGAGCTCACTCCCATATAGTGCAACTGCTGGGACGCAGACTACTTGGACGTCCAGTATGCTCTCTGCTACTACCCCGTATGTCTTTGTAAAGGTTCGGTGTCTCACTATACCTGATGTTTGTGTGGCCATTCTTAATTTCCCCACTTCACCAATTTGGGGCAACATATTTGAGTTCCAAGTCATTGTTGTGCAGTAAACAAGTGATCTGAATTTGGGGTCTTGCTTGTATGTATCTGCAACTGGCATGAACTCGGCACCAGGTTCAGTACCTGACACATCACCCCTGTCCATGACCCAATGGTCATCAAAGTTGAGAGCATAGTCCAATGTATCCAGCTGCAGCTGTAGTGTCAACCAGGATGAACTCTGCAGAAGAGGCGAGATCTAGTGCAAGTATTTGACGCCATTTACCCATGGGGTTGCTGTTATCATCCATTTGAATTGTGGTTGCAGACTGAGTATATAGGACAGCATATGCATATTGTAATCGCAGGAGTCCATGGTAACTATTGTGTCATTAGCCTTGCTAAAGTTGCCAATTGGGGTCCTACTTATGTTCAACCTGTGGGCCTGATTCAAGTTAACCCAGTGATATATGCCAGGGCGCCTAAATTTCAAACCATCGATTTCCTCTGTGTTGATCCAGTGTCAGAAAGTCTCAACGGTCGAGATCATGATTATTTTCCATCGTTTGCCATGCAGAATAGCTCAACAGGATGTCCTTCTCAGGGAAGAAGTACTGTAAGGGAGATGTGAAGTTGACTCACAGAACTTACTCACAACAGCGTCCCATTCTGCCACCATTGGTTTAGGGCTATTTCGACAATAGCTTGAAGTCGTTATAGTGGTGTACATACCGGTTATATAATAGAAGTAATGTTGGGAGGTGTACCACCCACCATGGGTTTCATGACCCCCTGCCATGCTTCTCACCCTGTTCAGCCTTCAGGTTGTGGTCGTTTATGTTGATCTCCTATTTGTTAAACCCTGGAGGTGGATTGTTGGTTTTTTGTACATAGACATTAACCTGGTGCCATATTCAAGCCAGCGCTGTCAGAGTCTGATGATTGTTAGTATGGCAAACAGTATATCAAGGGCCCAGCAGGGTCAAACCTTGCCAGTACCACAGTCGTCAGCCAATCAACCACCTTTTGCAAAGCCATTCTCCTTCTCTGTGATCGAATTCACTGCATCAATTTTGTGAGGTTGTAGCTTTGTGGGTGTGTGGCGAGGCTTGAAAGTTCTGCTCTCCATTGTGATGCCTAACACTGTGATTGGCTCCTCCAAGATTTCTCTCCGAAATTCTTGGTTATCGATCAGCTCCGCTAACCTGAGAGGAAATACTAGCTTCACTCTAACAATCTGACAGCAGCTGAGCTCTGACAACAGCTCTGACAGTAACTGTGACAGCAGCTCTAACAGCAGCTCTGACAGCAGCTCTGATAGCGGCTGAGCTCTGACAACACCTCTGGCAGTAGCTCTGACAACAGTTGACAGCAGCTGAGCCCAGACAACAGCTCTAACAGCAGCTCTGACAGCAGCTCTGACAGCGGTTGAGCTCTGACAACAACTCTGACAGTAGCTCTAACAGTGGCTGAACTCTGACAATTGCTCAACGGTGACAATGACAGTGACTCACCAGTTCACATCTGCACTATCCCCCTGGTCCTCCATCTGTGCTTGTGCATCGGGGTTATTGGCTCTCTCTAGTTCCATTAGGGCAATGTTGTTGAAGTCAGCGTCTACCTGATCTAATTCTTCCACGTGTTGAATCTCCAAATCTTGGGCCTTTAATCCTCCAGTTAAGCGGGGGGAATTACTGCATGGTGCATTGTTAATAATCAGCATCGTCCACAGTTCGGAATCGTCCTCCGACATCCCTGCTTTCTCTTCCTTCCCTTCCTTCACCTCTTCCTCCTCCTCCCTAACATCATCCAATTCATTGCCACTGATTTGGTTGGCGGGATGGACTAGTAAGATAAAATGTAGGTGTTTGCGATCATCCTCCACTCATTTCACCATCATCGTCTATGTTTCTTCCAGGTTGAGGGGGTTAGACATGATATATTCGATGTCATTATTGGTCTCATCCACCATGACCGTCTTATTGTTGCAAACAAATGGCACCACCGGACGACGTTCAATACCTGCGAAGGTCAGACCATCATCCCAGCTCGAATGGTTATATGGACTGTTAATCAGTTCAAATCTGCACAATGGAGTGTCACCCTGACTGGATGTTGTGCTCGCCAAACCAGAGTCACAAACCCTCAAGTATATTGCTGGCTTATATTGCCGATTAATCCAGGCAACACGTTAGTCATAACACTGGGGTGCATTAGCATTCTTTGTGAATACTTCCAGAACTCGAGGTCTTTTCAGCTTTTCTGCAATATCTACTGCGTCATCATCTTCCATCCATGTGATAAAATGATCAATACGGTCTTCTCTGGCTGTTTGGTATTGATTTCCAGGTGAGGTGCCTCTCTCAACAGAGTGTCCCGGTGAGCTGGTTGCACTATGTTTAGGCCTCTGGCGGTTGAGATCTACCAGTGAATGTGGCGAGGGATGGTGTGCACCATTCTGTCCAAAATACGGTGCCAGGAGGGGTCTACCAGAGCTGTGAATCTGAAAAGGATCGAATCTAGGCGACGGAGCATCCCACTAAACTGCGAAATCTGTATTTGACAGCGTCCCAGACCATACCACTTATCATGTAGTGACTCTCCGAGTGGTACTCCGGCCCTGAGCTACCAAATCTCCCCTATGTGACAATCCGGTTCAGCTTGAAGTGGCCAATGTTGTGGACCCAGAATGATCATCTCCGGTGCATTTGATCGGTATAGTAGGAGAGAACAGAATTTACTCCGATGAGGAAGGTGATGTGATCTGCGTCTTCGGTGTGAGGTTTGTTGCAGTTTTTGGCATTGTAGCAGGGCTCATAGCGGTCTTTGATTTTCTACCAGGGCTTGGTGGGGCTTTCTTGAGTGTGGTGGTGGGCCTTCAAGTGACTCTTCTCTGGCAGCATGAGATGAGTCTTTGCATTGTATGGACATCATCATGATTTATCTTTGCATCAGGTGACAGTTCAATGAGATCTCACACGTCGTCAGCATGCATCTTGCAGCTGTCGGTAAACCCCAATTTGTCAGTATGATGTCAGTTGATGTCAGAGACTCTCTGTCAGAGAGTCAATGTCGGAGACTGAATGTCAGAGACTCAATGTCAGAGACTCAATGTCAGAAACTCAATGGCAGGGATTCAATGTTAGAGTAGAATTTACTAACCTGGTCATGGGTCATTGTTGCTGTTTTTTCATACTGTGGGCACTCTGATTGTAGTAGTGCAGAGTCCCATATCCCCTCCGCCTCTGAGAAAGCCGGTTAAATGGCCGTGTTCCCCACCCGCTACCCATTGTTCCCTGCACACTGTAGGGCTGGTAATGGGATCTGAAACCATAGCATTGTGACCATGCACTGCACCTATGATTTCAGGAGTGATACCACTGCGCCACATGGCCAGCCATTCTCAATTTGCGTCTTTGTTCTGCCTTGCACCTGGGTGTACAATGTGATGTTGGTATATGAAAGGATAGTGGATTTGTTGTGTTGAGTTTTCCATTCCTGGACCGCTCGAAGGCCTTCAGTGAATGCACACCAGCTACTCACATCACCTATGTGCTGGGTTGTAATCTTCAGCATTGAGGCACAGGATTCTTGGGTCCAGATCAAAATGCCAGTAGGCCATCATCGTGGGACTCCTGGTGTTGCCATTATGATGGTTGTTCGGCGGAAATGAGGGTAGCTGAGTGGATATGAGGATTGCTATGTGGATATGACAGTTGTCAAGTTAATGTTGATTGATCTAAGTGAATAGGTGAGGATTGTATGTGTCATATACAAACTAGCACTACTAGATGCACTCTGACCCATGCTCCAAGGGATGACCACTCCAACACACAATGTCCCAGTGATGCGAATGTGCAAGTAGATCTGGTTGAGAAACCGCCACAGATTAAACTGAGGAAGGTTTCATGAAGTATAATGCTAGTTAGTTGTTACAAGTCGAATAGATAAGATGCAGAAATATTGGAGGTTTCAATGCTGGCCAAACACAATGAGGTTCGGAAAGTGAGGGGTGTGGTGTAGACATGCTGATTGGTTTATGCCCAAAACATCGGTTCACACTTTTCCATTGAGGGAAGCTGAAACTCATTCATAGAAGCAGAACTTCCCACACATGGAATCAAGGGGGCTAAAGATAGTGTGTGGCAGAACAAACATCACAATGCTAGGCTAGCATACTAGTCTGTTTTTGACAGGCTCAATAAACAACATTGGGCTATGCGATGGGAGCCTGGCTACGATGGTTTCCAGGGGCAGTGGCACTCAATCGCAACCTGTCACTGACCACAATGCAGTCCTTTATTTGCACTTCATGTGCCCGGGTCTTTTCTTGATGAAGTGGCCTCACTTGTCGCTGCCATTCAACACATGCCCGGCCTCACCCAAACTCCACAAATCATTCTGCATGAGACGAGCTAGACTATTAACTCCAAGACAACATTCCCCCATTTGATGATGATACACATAGCCAGCGACCTGAGACAGAGATATTACCAAATGTGTATAGCCCCAATACATTTCACAGTATGAGTTCAGTCATGTGAGGATGATGACTGGGACCCCCTTGCTTTGTTTGCTTCACCCCTACAATGGCAACTTCAAGATTCAGTTGTGCATACCAACCAAGGTAAAGCTAGACTCAACAACATTACCTAACGATGACTTATTGTATCTGATGCCAACACAAATAACCGTGATCTGCGGTATCAACTCATTGCGGACTTGGAAGAAATGGATGGATATGGATGCGGGTGGGTGGTGAGTTCTATAAATATTGAGACAAATGGTACTGTGTTCTGGTATCAGAACCCCATTGCAGGGGTACGATATATCCTAAAACATCTCCTGTGTAAGAACCATCCATTGTATGGATTGTTAAAACTAATGGATTCCAATGGCGAATGTATATATGCTGAGATGTGGACCACAGATCGGTAGTGGAAAATGCAGGAAAGTTTCCTTCTATTGTCAAAGATTGTGTCCAGAGAGAGCATACCAGAGAGAACATGTCAGAGAGAGCGAGTCAGAGAGAACATGTTACAGAGAGCATATCAGAGAGAGCATTTCAGTGACCACCAGAGTCGGAGTGTCAGAGAGAGCATGTCAGAGAGAGTGTGTCCAAGAGAGCATGTCAGAGAGCATGTCAGACAGCATGTCAGAGAGCATGTCACAGAGGGTGTCAGAGAGAGTCAGAGTCAGATTGTTAGTAATTGCATGTTAGAGTTTCATTGTGTCAGAGTGGGTAGTGTGTCAACAGTGTCAGCTCCAGTGTTGACAGGATTTCACTTGATATTAGAACCTCATTACTGATTGCTAACGCATCCTAGGAATCTTTGCCTGATGGATCAACAGTTGTCCCCTGCATAGTCAGCAGTGACAAAACTATGCTGTCTGTGCTAAACAGGGACAAAATGGCTTGGCAAGTGCATCTTAGTATGGGCAACCTCTCTAAGGTGAAGAGACGATCAGTTATGACAAATGGATTAACACTAATCAGTCGTTTACCGAAATGTCTGAACAGATCAAACTCCCACACTAACTGGTTCGCCTATCATGAACCTGTTGCAGCAATATTGATCGCTCTAGAGGAGCCATTACAGAGCAGAATAGCAGTTCAGTGTGCAGATGGTCACACTCATTACTCAATTCCCTGCATTGAGCCATTCCTTGAAGACTACCCAGAGCAGTGCACGATAAGTATGGTGGAGAATGGTTGGTGCCCTCAATGTGAAATATGTCCGGATGACATAACCAGCTTTATCGGCAAATTGGAAATCAGTATGAAAAATACATGCAAACCTCCCAGGCACTGTGGTTGACCTCACCGGTGCTCCTAAGTAATTCGAGATGCTCCCTGGCTCCCCTGGAGGTATGCAAAGTGCTCTCAGACTGTGCAAAAGCATTCTCACATGCTCCTGAGAGCACCTTCAGTTATGGAGGCACGTTCAGGATGCTACAATATTTCACACATAGGATAGTCAAATTTTGGAGCAGCTGAAACCTCTGCACAGGTCTGGGGGAGACTTCGAGAGCAGAAGTGACCTCTGCGCAGGTCTGCGGAAGACTTGGTGCCATATTCTCTCACATCGGTGGTGCTTAGGGTTCCATGACCACAAGGCACTTCATCTATCATAGGGGTCTTTGTTACAGTCACCGTATTCGCTACATCATAATACAGTGTGTATTATCTATCGAAGTCCCTCTATACATATGTACATATGGTCAATCTGGCTGCAGATTGTCCTGGGAGCATAATCGGAAGACCACCTTGACAAGCGAATTGAAATAACTTAGGGATGCACTTCGAGGCTGTGACTGTGTGAACTGGGAGATGTACTTGGAGGCTTTGATGGAGTGAGTATGGAGATGCACATCAAAGCCGAGATTGAGTAAACTCTGAGATGCATTTGGAGGCCATAATCAAGCAAGTCTAGAGATGCACTTGGAAATCATGATAGTGCAAACTGGGAGGCAGTGGTCGAGGGAGTTAGGAGATGCACTTGGAAGACATGATCGTGTGAATTTGGAGGCTGTGATCTACCAAGTCCGTGGATGCAGTTGCAGGCCAACATCAAGTTGAACTCAGAAATACACTTGAAGGGCCATGATTGAGTGACTTCGGAGATGCACTGGGAGGCTGAGATCAAGTAACTCGGAGGCACACTCTGAGGCCATAATCCAGCGAGAATGGACATGCACTTAGAGGCCATGATGGTGTGAACATGGACGCCATTCTTGAGCCAGTTTGCAGAGGCACATGCAGGCCATGATCGTGTGAACTTGGAGGCTGTGATTGAGCGAGATTTGAGAGGCACTTACAGGCCATGATCATGTGAACTTAGGGGGCATGATTGAGCGAGATCCTAGATCCAGCTGGAGGCCACGATTGATTGAGATTGGTGGAGTACGTGGCGGTGGTCAATCTGGAGGCGGTACATTGGGTGGAAGGCGCAATAGCAGCTGAGACTCTATTTATTGGTTAACTCGTAATAATTGCAACGCAGTGAGTTGAGTATTACAAGGTCTGCCGAGATACTGGAGACAGGGTGGGAGTAGGAGACAGTCGATCGTGGGATGATGCAGTACTCGGTGTAAGCAGTTCTCATTGTGTTCAGTACTTGGTGTATGAAGTACTCGGTGTATACACTACTCGGTGTATGAAGTACTTGGTGTATACAGTACTCAGTGTATGAAGTATTTGGTGTAGGCAGTACATGGAGTATCCAGTACTCAGTGTATTCAGTACTCGGTGTATGCAGTACGCAGTGTATGCAGCACTCTGTGTATACTGGACATTGTGTATTCAGTACTCAGTGGTAACTCATGTTGACTGCTTGGAGTGATAGAGAGGGATGACCTAACTTCGTATTCTCAGGTGATGGTAGAGTTGAGGACAAGAAACTGAGTGATCAGAGGAGAATGAGGAATTCATCATGAGAAACTAAGACTAAAGAGGATTTCGGGCGGGAGTCAATTTATCATACCCGATATGGCAGGTAGGACTCCTGATCTGGTGGGTAAATACACTGATACAAGGTCTTCTGAAACCAAATCATGCAGGTTATACTGCTGATGTCACATATCTGCTCGTATCCTCCATCTCATTCCCATCATCATCCCCCATCTCTCCATGGTCTTCACAACTTTTATATCATCATCGAACCCAAAGTATAGTTATCACTCATTAACTCTCCATGCCATGATCGTGAGTTACCACCGAGTACAGTATACACAGAGTCCAGAATACACTGAGTAAAATACACACCAATCTTAACATACATGCAAGAATGTCTGTCTTCCCATTATTCTCATGATGATGAGTTGACTAGTGAATGTAACTTCAGCTTCCATCGTGCCTCCCTACATGATCGACCACCACCAGCCCGCTCACCATGAGAGCCCAAAGGCAAAGTCACTTCATTACATGCCCATGGTTGGGAGTTACCTCATTGATGAAGAGTGTCTCAGCACCTGGCGGGCCTCCCATCGACTGCCTCCAAGTACTCCCCCAATCCTGCTCGATCACGGCCTACATGTTTGCACCATCATGGCCCCCAATCCATCTTCAAACTCGCACCATCTTGGCCTCCAAGTTGGCATAATCATGGCCTCCAAACTGTATCCCAAAACTTGCCCAATTATGGCCTCCAATTGGATCTCTGAGTTCAGTCAATCTCAGCCTCCCGGAGCATCTCCAAACTAGCTCAATAACAGCCTTCATGTGCATCTCTGAGATAACTCTATCTTGGCCTCGCCATGCATCTCCAATCCAGCTTGATCACGGCCATCAAGTGCATCTCTAACTTTACCCGATATGACCTCCCAGTGTATCTGTGAGTTCACACAAATGTCATTTTCTGGTTCACCTCAAATTGCTCTCAAGCACCTCCTGTAGCCATTCCAGATACACCCTGTGTAGATGGGTAGCTATATAGATACATAGATGAGAATACAAACTGAAATCATGAGTTTTAAAAATCAGTGAATGATACGTAGTAGCTATGATTTCCAGGCACACCAGCAGCATTCCCAAAGAAGATGTTGTTTTTGCCAGACTGCTCTACAGTGATTCGAGGAGCTCCCAGGGTTGTTGCTGGCGCTCCCGGGGTTGTTGTTGGTGCTCCTACATGCTCCCAAGCTTGTTGTCGGCGCTCCCAGGCTTTTCGCTGGCGCTCCCTGGTGCTCCCAGGTGTAGCTGAAAGCCACTGAATTGGTCCAGTCAACTCTGGGATTTGACAACTCCAGGATTCTAGTCCTACAACTCCCAAACACTCCGAGAAGCTCCCAGTGACATAAAACATATTGCTAATGATTGCAGTGCGAACCTGCAAAGTTGTTTGATGGACTGCAGGCAGTTGGTGAGCTTTATTCGAGGTATCGACTGAAATCTAGGTCACTGGAAGATGCTCTTGGAGGACTTTGAGCACCAGGGGAATGCTGTCATTGCACAAAGTAATGAGTGCTGGGAAAGAGAAATCATTGACAAGCGCTAGTAGGAGTTAAGTGAATTCCAGGCCCAGAGCAAGCTAAGGTGAAATGAGAAGATGTCATGGAACAAATGCAGCCAGCCGGAATGGCAGAGGGCCAATATTTAGGGATACAACGATGGCATAAGACAATGGTCATGTGGTGTTGGGATGATTTACCATCTTAAGGAAGTGCTCTGAAGTATTGCAACATTCAATAATACATCATTGTTGTGTTGCTAAAAGATCGGTTAGTAGTGTGTAAGATCATGAGTGAGGATTTGGAAGGTTTATTGAATCATGAGCAATTTTGGGAGGCTGACAGACAAACTGTATAAACAGAGAGGTTGTTAGTATTGGAGGGGTTGCATTTATTCTGTCTAAACTCGTTCTCTTGCATATTAAAGCCATAGAAGTTAATGAAACATCATCTGATCCCATGGTCTTGTCTCATGCTACGAACTTCATGTTTTAGTCATTATGAATCACATTTACCTTTCCAATTGAATCTGCATGTGAACCAGCCCATTTCGATCAGATGATGTTTCAAACCATAGGAATGGGATGAGAATTATGTATAGTGGTGATGGTAATATAATGTATAAAAAGGAAGTTGTCTGATGTATTGTGATGTTGGATGATATGGTGTGGTTGTCTTGCAATGAATGTTTGAAGTGTTGTGTAAAATCATCAAGGAGGATAAGGTCGGTATATGAGAGCACACAGACACTTTGTGGGTGGTGGCCAAACTATATATAAAGACATATTTTTCGGTATTGGATTATTTCCTATTCTTTTCTCTTTAGTTGATCTGTTGTATAGCAAAGCAATAGACAACTTGTGTATAACCTTGACACTGTTGATTGTGTACTGGATAAGAATATCGGTTTCCGGTTTGACTTCAGATTACATTATTGTTACAGTTATCATCTGCGCCGACTGCACCCAATATATTGTATTCCACTGATGAGTGTAATATATACAATTCAAACTGAGGATGTATGATCTCAACACAATGTGGTACCTGAAATAATACCAATAACAAAGCACTGGATAATCTGGAGGCAATTGAAAAGGCATCTAATTATTTCAAAACCACTTCTTTGCATCTTGAAGGAGAATGTGCACCATATTCATCATGAGTTGACTTTGGAATAGCAAGTACAATTGCAGACCCATGTGGCAAGGTAGATGTTACTATATGCTTTAGGAGTATATAGGGTATACTAATTGAAGCTAGCCAGTTTTTCATAACTGTTGGAAGATATTATGGATCACAATGACCATTCTAGACAATCCTTTACCAGTTGGAGACTGGACACTTAGCTGTATTCATTAATTCTCCAACAGCTGAGAATCACATTTCTACCAGATCTTGTCTAATATCCGGCAGAGTATTCAGAGTCTGACCAGAATAACATATCATATGAGGCACTCCTTCAAATCTCAGATAGAATTTTTTTTTTCATAGTTTACCTCTATCTGAAAACAAGATGATATCGTTCCTACTTTCTGGCCTGTTACATTATGTGAACTGGTGTCTAGCAATGTTTCTCGATGATCATGTCAATATTCTTTTATATACCAAGAACTTGCCTATATGGATTAAACAGACATGAAGCTCAAATTCCAAGATTCAACAAATCTCTTGCTCTTCCCAACTACTCATACAGTGTATAAGACAGTTTCCAATGGTACTGTACTAGTCTTTCATTTAATCACTCAGAAGATCTGGGTATTGAATGAACAGTACCATGCATTTACTGCCTACATTCAGCTGGGGCAAAACAGAGTTCCATGTACATGTCGACAGAGTATGGAATCTGGTGGCTGTGAAATCTAAGCACAGGATCTCCACCAACACTAGAGAGTCACCAAAATGAGTGTTCTGTACAATTGGATCTGTTGACTGAGAATCACCACTTCAATATTGTATTCTGGTCTGAGAGTACTGGAGGACCATATGGAAGAGCAAATGGAGACCAGAGACGGTTTGTAGTTTGTGCGGAAATGAATTCTTTAATCAACAAATCATCAGGATGGTGAATTCATAGTGGGCCTTTTGAAACATTGATTCCATATAATCTTATCCACTGATTCAGAACAGTTAAAATGTCTAGTTAGAATGTACCTCCAGTGAATAAATAAACGTTTGCTCTCTGCCGAATGCAAGTTGATGAAGTGTTATTATGGAACCTGTTGTGTCTTAAATTAATATTTATTACAGTGGGATACCATTGGGCAATCTGGAGTATCAGTGACAAATAAAAGCTGAAGTGGATTAATCAGCAGACATTGTATATACTAAAATATGGCTGCATTTAGACAATGAAACTGCTCATGTACTAGGCATGATGGTCAAATCATGGATAGTTGATACAACAATATTTTCCAATCTAAGATTAACTAATTTAAACTCCACTGGATAATGTATTTGTAGTTCTCAGAATAGTAAAAATGTAACAAGATGGTGGTTACAATTAGAAGTTTCCTATGAACTTTATCCGATAATACTTTGTCATGCTGGAATGTTAGCAAATACTTCTGCAACAGGGTTTGCAATAATTTCTCAATGCCATATGTAAGGTGTACTGGAAACTGGAATCCTGATAGGTATTTGTATTTTGAATAAATCAAATCTGTGGAACAAATTAGAGCCTGGTGGACTTGAAATTTCTGTATACTGTTTTTGGTTTCATTGCAACTAATTGTAAAGACCACATTCCAATTCGACAGGGAAATAATTGCTGTCCAGATGATCTATAGTTCCAATCCGTAATCATAAGATGTAATTTGGATATTTCTGGCTTCACTAAAACTGACAGAGTACAGCATTTTCTGGCTGATAGATGAAGTTTAGCAACTTCACAGATTCACAATCCAGTCAAGTTCGATGATTGTAAATTTGACACTGCAATTAAAGTTGCTTCATTAAGTCAATATACAAAAGCCATGATTGATTATTCATGTATGATTCCATTTTTGGCACACCCCTGTGCCATATATCAGCCACCAAAGCAGATGTACGCAGTTTGTACTATACTTGAATAGTTCATTATATTTCATTTCCAGTATACGATCTTCCACTGAAATTAATATCAGGTAATAGTATCAGCAAATACACATTAGCAACTATTAGACTCTTTATGTTCTATTACAAGTGGCTTTGTCTACATGGAGTATACCAATCACCCAGTCTATGTATGGTTGGTATATAAAGGCCACAGCAAAACTGCGCTAATTGTCATACTTGTTATCAATGGCACCATGGAGAAAGGCAGCTGCTACATACTAATTGTTCAGTTCACAGCTCTAGCCTATCATTAATTTCACTGAACAGGATATTGATTCAGTAGTATGTGTGACCCTATGCTTCAAGATCCTCAAATAGTTTCAGCAGTATGCATACCATCATTATCCCATCAAGGTTTAGAGAACTCTGCTCAATAGCCAGTCTCTCCTAAGGAATAAAGCAGATGACTGGGATCTCCTGCTCACCCCATATACCCCATTTTCTTAGAGAGGCATGTCTTCTAAACTCTTCTAATGTAGAGTTCACTGGATTCTCCCTGAATTGTATGTGTTGGCCTTCAACAACCTAATGGTACAATAGATTATATGGTCCAATTGCTAAGTTGAGAGTAGTATGAGAGAGAATCTTGAATATAAGACTCTGTTCAGCACCTTGGTAGATACCTGACAACTGACACCCACCCTATTTGCTAAAAGACTGAAGTTTGTAACAAATCACAAACTGGCAAATCTGGTTTCTGCCAACTTCTACAACCCAAGAATATAAAAAAATCAAATTTTCACAAAGGCCTGAGCTAAAAATAGACAGCTTTAGAGAGTGCAAGTATCTGTCAATATAATTCCACCGTACAATTCTGGCCATTGCATTGAATCTTGTATACCAATTGAAGACTCTGTGTACATTAATTCCCCAGAACTTGTTGCAATTATTTATCTATCTGCTGTCAGATTATGCCCCACTTTATACTAACATTATTCTATTTTCATCTGCCAATCTAACATTCATGTTAAGTGAACAGTGTTATACTGGGAATTATACAATATTTGTGGGTTCCAAGATGTACAGCATTGTATATCGTTGGCACTATATCAGAATTTGAGTGAGTGTTTATAACCACAATACTAGAAATCTAGATATGGATAAGAACAGGTATCAATTTGATTACCCCCGAATCTTCATCTTATCTTAATGTTCTTTTCATACATTGCATGATATTATTGTTTACACAAATTTTCTCCCTTAAGTAATTGTTGAAATTTCAGTAGAATGGTAAATTACTGACCCAATCGAGATGAACATATACAAGTAACGCTACGATTCTAATATTCCCTTATCTACTGCTAATATAGCAGTAGAATCATAATCCAATTGATTATAACAGAAATTGGGTGTCTGTACAATGAATAGTGTACATACAGAGATTTAGATTTATCTTCCACAAATAAGAATGTCTTTTTGAACCCTTCTAACTCAACCGTCACCACTTACAAAGATTTTAATTTGATCTAAACTGTCCAAACTCTTGATATGCTGAAGATGGAACAACTATACTAAATTTGGTCACTGCAAATGCTCAATTAGCTAGACGAGTTACTATGTCAGAAGGAGTTATATCAACATCCAAAAGAAACAATCAACTTCTCAGTAGTCAATTTGGCTGCCCCCAAAAGTTAGTTACTATTCATAACTTGTTAATATTACATATTCCTTTTGTACATCTGATTAATGTCTAGGTTAATTAACTTTCACTAACTGCCAATTCTAAAATCATTAGTGTATTTGACATGATTGCTATCATTAAGTGTTAGGTATTATTAATTCATCCATTTCAGTATACCAGTGACTTTTTTAATCACTATACAGTACTGGCATTTATAATGTAAATATGATCTACTCAAATCAACTCTCTTGAACTCTGTTAAGGCTCATCTCATGTTGCATTCTACTTGACCCTGATCCACTTTCTTGTACTATATTCCCATTATTCTATTGCAGTTGATACCATATTTGCTCTTCTATACTGTCTTTCTACATTCTACAACTCTAGCTTTACTTATCTATATAGAACCATAAGCCAGCCAGGTGATGAATCACCAATAAAAGAAGAATCAGGAAGTACAACATGTGGGAGTACTAGTATTCAACAAGACAGCAAATTGTCTTTGTCCATAAAATATTCGACTTCTTGCCTTGTGTTTGTGCATTCCATTGAAGGCAGCTAATGTCCAGAATGTGATTTTCATATTGAAGCCAAATCATAAAGATACTTATCAGGGGATGAGCAATAGCAAATGGGAGAACCTGGCAGAGTTTACCATGTTATCAAACATTAATAAAGACCATTGGAATTCACCAACTGGAGGCTCTACTTCTAGACCAGAAACACCAGAACCAAAAAATATATGCTGACACTGTGCAACTTGCAAAAGAATTGAGCTGTGCCAATAATTTCATAATATGCCCTCCACTATCAAATTCCCACAACGCAGCTGGGGCGATGGCCCCCCCATTGCTCAAACTCCCAAAGTCAACCATCAACCAATTATTGGAGTCTGACCTCGCACCCACTCAGTTGCTTTCAGTACCAACATCCAGTTAAACCCAGTGTATTCAGCAACCAAAGACCAGTGGTGGCCAAAATGTTATCCTGTACAGTCAAGCTACAAAGGGGGTTTAGAAAATGAATATGTAGGCAATGTTGTTCTCAATGACGTATTGATGACTAATTGTTGATGTGAAGTACTTAATGGTTAAGCAACCTTGAATGTGAGCAATTGAACCTTCAGATCATCTAAGGATATTGGCAGATAGTCCTGTCCATGTTTCATTTATACTTGTCAATCTCCTGGTAGAACATCTCACAATGCAGATCTGCAAATATGAGATGCTATACATGAATGATTCAAATCAATGCACCTCTATTATACTTACAATATTCAATATACCATGGTGAAAGGTGGAGCACAAAGGTATAGAGCCTATCATCAACAGTCCACTGTAACTATCAGAGTATCCAATGGAATTTGTTATGAACACTGCAGTTTTCCCTCCAGGAACATTGGAAGAGGGTGAGAGGATTTATTGGAACACCTGGTCATGAGGAACCACACAAAATGTATCAATATATAAATACAGTGGGAACAGCTTTGGGGTTGCCTTAACTGAGAATTGTTATGGCTGTTAATGCGGTACTGCAATCAGTTATTGATATTACCGCCGTGCCATGGCACAATACGGGTTTATTACTGTGAGATATGGGATTGTATGTTACCTTTGCTTACATTTTTACTGTTTTCAAGATATTTTGCCATCTCATGTGTGAGAACCTCAAGTTATGCATATGATTTTTAATACGAATTCAGATATGGACAAGATCGTGTTCACATACATGATTTGAGAAGGTACAATCGCTTGTTATATCAGAGCAATTATGCCATTAATCAACATAAATGCTACTCTTGTGGGGTAGAATCTCATTTAGCAAAATATATACACAATGCTCAACTGCTCTTCCACCACTGCCGCCTGTAACTCTCACCTCTCCAGCAAAGCTATCTCGAACTAACAAGGTCGAAGGATACTGTTTAAATCAGAACGCATGTTGGTGTGAAGACAGGGGACACTCAAGACTTGTTTAGCAACTAATGGTAATGTGTATGTACTGAGGATAACATTGTTTGACTTTTATATCAGCTGTAAGCAACCATCCCGAGATGATCGATATCTCTCTTGTGAGATTAGTACTTCAACACTTCTGGGTATTCATCGCCACTCTACTGTGACAAGTATGGCTCTGATATGGTCTGACAATCCCAGTCTGATTAATGTGGCTCTGATAAGTGTGTCTCTGACATAGTCTCTGATAATTCTAGATATGAAGGTAGGCTCTGACATAGTCTCTGCCAATTCAGACTTTGATAATGTGGCTCTGACAAGTGTGGCTCTGACAAGTGTGGCTCTGACAAGTGTGGCTCTGACATGTGTGGCTCTGAAATAGTCTCTGGCAATCCCAGCTCTGATCAACATGGCTCTGACAAGTGTGCTCTGACATGATCTGACAAACCCAGTGGCACTAAATGTGAGTGACAAGTGTGACTCTAACATGGACTCTGGCTCTGACAAGGTGCAACAAGTGGCATAGACAAGTACTGGCTCTGGATACCAGGAATCCCCGTTAAGATCAACATAGCCAGGCCATCCAGTATATCATGTTATATTATTCCAAAGATGTGTACTGGTTTGGGTACGTATTGGCTATCCTCACTGCTTGGAACCAGGAGCGTGACTGTCAGAACCGAAGAAATATCAAGATTGCGTTGTACTCTGTGTGGTGCATCTCAACCCATTATCATACCATGAGTTCTATTTGCCATTCCAGACGATAAATTCTCCAAATCCTCCACTAGCAATAGGTCGTGATGTACCAGCTGCCATATTAGACTCCCATAAGCATTGGGATCCCCTGTATTGATTCTATTGCTAACACGAAATGCATATAGCGGTTTGACAGGGCGATATTTTTGTTGATGAACCCAACTATTCTTTCATGGTGCAAGCTCTACTTGTATCAAAAAATTGTTGAATCAATTGCCTTGTCCACCCCACTTCTCCACTCATGTTGCCTTTGGAACTACAACTGCATGTGGATTGTTGTACCCCAGTAGAGTGACAGTGATGCCATTCACTCGGTGTATTTTTTTAACGGAGAATTGAACATACACATGATTCTGTGGTTCGTAGGTCTATACTGGTGCCCATGTCCACTTGAATTGGTGAACAATAGGATGTCAGAGGATCAATAAGAACTGATATGCCAATACCCTCTGGAAATGACAGAGTTGCAATCGCACTGGATTCGCTCATAACCCCAGTGATGCGAGGTATCAAACGAGGTGATAATTTGTCAGATGCTGGAGAATCCTCCACAAGATGCTTTCTGCAAATATCTGCCTTCCAAGAGATGGGATCTCATTTAACAATATGTAGTAGAATACTGACTCACAACTTCAGATGGAAAAGAGGCATTTCCAATTGTATTATCTGCCAAATATAGTGACCCATGTTGAATGAATGGTAGTGATCCAGGATGAAGTTCATATGAAAGACTCCAGATATTTCAGTGTCATTGTTACTGGGAGAGCCCGTTTCCCCAAAACATTCAATATAGTGGAGTAGTGAATGAATTTTGGGTATCATGCTCATACTGTGGCATTTGCAGTATGGTCGACAGAGGTGGATTTTGCTACTGATGCCACTAAGCTCATCCTGTAGGTATTAAAGCATAGGTTTGGTGAGGAAGTGGTAACTGGCAATCATTATGAAGTCTGTAAGAGATTTGATGAACATAAAGTGGTTGAGACTCTGTTTAGGAAGAGGTGCAAGCGCTGGAAGCTAGACCTTGACCATGTCCTTGTACTCTGGACCAGTCCATTGTTTCACAAGGGTAACGTTGTGTCCAAACTGGTGTATGTCACAGATGTGAGGAATTATGGAGAAATGTACATCTATCAGATCCAAACCCATTTCCTAGCCATGTATATCTTTCAGAACACCAACAATCCATTCCCAAGTATGGTCTTTAAACAAGCCATTCTGCTGCTGGTGCAACCGTTCAACACTCATGCAACAATATATCACAACCTGCATGGGCATCGGCGAAATTTGGACAGTCAGCAAACCTCCACAGCACCACCTCCTCAGCAGCTGTTGTTGACAGATGAACTTATTGTTGGGGATGGCAGCGCCCGAGCCTGCAGGCAAACATCAGCAAAATGCATTTTTGTCACTGGAAGCCTCCAGGAGTGTCTGCGAGGATGTGGAGTGTAAACTTAGAAGTGTCAATTTCAGGGGAATATCAGACCCTTTGAGGGCATTATGGCTGGCCTTTGGAGTGACTGAGATCTCTGATGACTGGTACAGGAGTACCATTGGAGGGATTGTGATAAGTTTCAGAACTCATCACAGCGTCAGAGAGAACTGTAGGTGCACCAAGGAGTGTCGCTGAACAAACACGGGAATTAGAAACAAACTCTAAGAGCAATCTGGGTTCTTATGGATGTTCATTGGGAGGACTGCAAGCTATCTGAGACTCGTTGGATGTACACAAGCAATCGATCACCCTCAATGGCCAGTACAATGTACTGCTTATTGTTCATTATCACTTCTGAATCGTACTAGCTAATATCTTCTTCATCATTCTATGTTTTTGCTCTCTTCATTAGTGAACCAAAGAACAACGCAAGTCATTCAAACAGAATCACAGGTACACTGAGACAATAACCTAACTAAGCAATGAAATGATATCAATCGAACTTGGTGTCAATGTCATCCACCACTTGTCTCATATCATCACGGCTGACAAACATCAGCAACGACCCTAATTTCCGTCTGAAACACCCGGGTGTTCCGGACGGCTCTGACGGCTCTGACGGAACCTCGTACACTCTGACGGAGAATTACACGCTACCCGTCGCCCAGGCGACGGGTC
>Ga0307515_10004796_pt1 | contig 27682 bp, 27 predicted proteins | sample 17_EM_MG_FD_194513 | JGI IMG/M metagenome (GOLD analysis project Ga0307515, IMG submission 194513) | Populus trichocarpa ectomycorrhiza microbial communities from riparian zone in the Pacific Northwest, United States - 17_EM | ecosystem: Host-associated > Plants > Roots > Unclassified | place... | reverse complement strand
TCGTGATGAGTCATGTTATTCTGGTGACGATTGTAGGATCTTGGCGGGGTGTGCCACCCACACCTCCATCTCCTTGGATAGTCAGGAAAAGGGAACTCAGAATGAAAGGTGAGAAGCATGCTGTAGCATTGTTGATTAGCTGCCTTTGATGAAGATCTTGATTGCAATGACTTAACAAGCATTCATGGTTCACAATTCATTCCGTCACTATTTGGCGTTGCAAACATACCAAACAACCAAATTCATACTAGCCATACACAGAGTCATTTCGCTGACACAATGCTTTTTCCAACACCAGATGTCTCAATGATGAATCCCAACATTGGGAACTCTCAACAATGCCCTCTATATAGGAACATGAATGATTACATAATATAATACATCAATCACCAGACAGTGCATTAGGAACAAAATATTCTGTTCGGGGAGATTGGCTTCGTCGGAGTGAACACCCTCAGTCACAGCCATCAGAGTCACCCCGTTGGCGGATTGCTCCTCGCCTGTGGTCAATACAATGCATCCCGCTGTTTATCACCCTCCGATTGCTGTTTCAATGTTTCTTCGCGTTCTGTTGGTCTCTTCTTTTCAACGATCACTCTGGCATTGTGGCCAACCGTAATATTACGTAGGAATGGGATCAGTGGGTACACACTTGCATCAGGATTGGAATGCAATGGGTGACGCGGCAACTAGCTCTCTTCGCATTACTTCTCCCTGTGCGCAATATGCAATTCCCTCTTCGCCAATTATACACGTCATTCCGCGTCGCCAGATGTATGTAGCTATTGCCTATCCCTCGCTCGGTCCGTTCATCACCTGTCCTACTACATGCCACTATCTCTTGAATTGCATGTGCGCAGCCGATGATATGTCCCACCCGGAAAACGTGCAAAAAAATGGATGCCCATGCCTTGATCAGTTGTAAAAATTTTAAGACAGGATCCAAGTTACCAGAATTTTCAACAATTGTAGTGAGCGGTTGGGCTACTCAGTACTCAACCAAGGCTCCATCCTCATTTTGGAGTGTGATTTTGAATAGTCATTGTAGTTGCCAGGGGAGACGCCCATCCAGCGCGCCCCAACAACTCACCGGGCGTTGCATTACCTACACCCTGTCGTTCCGTGGATCAGGTCCGTGCAAGCTCTTGCTTCCTGTTCATCGACACATCTGCGATATGGGTTCATCATGAGTACCCCCAACTTGAACCATAATACGGTGGTAAATACTGCGCTCCATTGGGGGCAGTTGTACATTCAATATATAGGTTTTGGTACGACTCTGCTGCTTGATATACTCCTGTGTGCCACTGAATATTGCCACAAGGTGAGTTGGGTATTGCATTCTGTTGACTACTGCTCAGAAGTCATTGATCATAGGGTCAGGATGCTTTCCATCACGGCCGTTTTGGGGTCCCACGAATTCGGGGTTTGCATATGACTGGGGGCTCAGGGGGGCAGCTTGAAAAGCACACGCAGGGAGGACTGTGCATGAGGCAGTGCTGAACTCCTGACACTGAGCGAGGGCATAGAGATTGGGCTCCCAGACTTTGAAGCAGACAATGCGATGCTGACCGGTGATTACTTGTGGCATGTGGTTGACATTGTGACAGGAGGGGTTCCAACCGTCGTTGAGGTTCGTATTATGTGGTTGTTTCAGTCTCGTGGCCGAATACTGTGAGAAGGCTCCGTAATGATGAGTCTTTTCAACCCTATGAGACATCAACTGGATCTTTGGAAAGTTGAAGTCGGCATCCAACTGCTTCGAAACACCTATCTCGTGGCTGATAGAATCCATCCAGGCGTTCAATTTGAGCCGCTTCTTTGAAGGCGTCCAAGTTTCAGCATTCATTTCCTTGTGTATCTGTCGCTTCTTTACAAGTTCCGTTCTCAGGGCATTGTCTTTCGCCTGCACCTTTTTGCCGGCTTGCCCGAGTAAGGAACCATCTTTGAAGGTGTGAAAACAATGAAAGGCATCCTCCATGTAGCTCAATGTTGCATCATGCTGAGATATATCTCGAGCATACATATAGAATTCTACAATGCAGCTGTGCACTCAATTGGGTGATTGCTTATAGGTCTCAGACCAGAGCTTCCGCCTCGTCAAGACTGCTTTACAACTCCAAGCAGGTACCGGTTCGTTTCCTTCATCTGCTGCCCAATCGATTGAGAAACTTCTTTCGATAACTTATCGTGTTATCTCAGGTTGTAGTAAGCAGGCTCCGATATCCAGATTACATTTTACATGTTGAGCCGTTCGTGAGACCTCATGAAGCGGAAAATCCACTTCGGGAGGTTGTCAAGGAAGACGATCTTCATTGTATGGAGGTCGCTCACGATACAGGGAATATTTCGAAACATGTTGAATCCTCAGTGAACATGGCGCGACAAGAGTTCCGCGTTCGCTACCTTGGTGATGACATTGCTCAGTGTTCAATATAGGTTGTTATCCCGCTTGGGGTGTTGCTTGTCAAGAGGGACATAATCTCCAAGTTCGTTCTTTGGACACTCGCACCAAAAACAGACATGTCGCTCCAGATGAGGTACATGGCTATACTCAGGGCAATCTCCAATCCATGCTGCTAAAACCGGGTTGCAATGCCTGACGTTGCCAGCTGTGCAGATGACGTTGTAAGAGATGCTCCCAGAGAAGGGATTGTGTTAAAAGGTGAAAACTGGAGTACTAGCCGGAGTACTGCAATCAGCACGTCTTGGTTGGTTTGCCACTGATCATCCAGCCGCTTCTCAGGAAGATTGCAGTTGCTGATGGGAATCGGCAGGAGAGCAACCATTCAGATGCAGTGCGTTGAGGTCATCTTGCAGATCTTGGAGGATAGATTGCGAAATGTTATATAGCCAGGCCACTCATTCTTGTCGCCAGCAAAATTGGAGAGATGTTTTCCGTCTGATCTGAAGATGAAGGGACCCAGTGTATGCCCCACTCTGAGGGTTGAATAAACGTCAATTAGCATGTCATTATCCTGCAGTATTGCTCCAGACCTGTGTTCCTCGCCACAAGTCCGCGGTGTGCATTCTGGTATAGAGGCATCTCGGTGATGCATTGCTGTTGAAGCATCACTGAGAGTCGTAAATTTGTTGTTTAGTGTACGCTGGCTGCAGCATCAACTATCTCATGCTTCGGATGATGCCTCGATCCCAGTATTCATTAGGGCGTTCATGAATGTCATTCCATTTCATATCCTTGAGAATGTATAGTTCCCACTCCCCAGCAGCCAGTTCATCTGGCATGCAAGCCTCGAGCTTCTGCACGCCAGCCCCGTGTTTGAAGTTTGGGAAACGCAGAATGGTGTGTCCTTCGTTCAGCATGTTGTCATAGTACGTCTTCGTGCCATTCTTCTAGATCACAAGCTGTGTATAATTGTAGTCTTCACACTTCACAAGCAGGTAGTAGGGATTGTTTGAATGATCGTCCCAAGGATACCCTGAGTGTGGCGTTCCAATGGCTGAGTGACATAATCGCTCAGCGGAGCACCAGCACTGGCATATGGTTCCGCCTGGGGAAAGGTGGATTAGTCTCCAAGTCTGCGAAGTGTTCCACGTGTTGAATGTACGGAAACGTGTCCAAGTCTTGCACTGTATCTGTGTTTGCGTTGAATTCACGACACTGAGCGGGTTCAAAGTGTCAGGGCGCACTGCAAACAGTCAGATTTTTCTGGAGTGGACCGTGAAGATATTCAGGAGAGTGTAATTTCATACGATGAAGTCGCCAGCAATCAGAATTGTACTCATTTCGGCATGAAAATTGCCCGGAACGGAAAACGGTGTTGTCTGGTATTGTCCACAACCCGGAAGGAGTGGAGCATTCACTCTAGACACGTACGATAGTTGGTGCTGGGCCTGAGCAGTCAGGTGTCGGGATACACTCAAGATACTGGAGAGTTCGTTTCAGCCTCAACACCGTCACAGGGAGATTTGTTACAGATCAGGAGTTGCTAAAATACTGCATGCATGATGTCCCATATTACAATGAATAAATAACACAAACCCTTAGCGATCCAAACACATCCTGACGGGTGTAATAATCAATGCCTGCGATGAATAGACTAGAACATAGGAAACAAAGAAGCCCACAACCCTAACCCAAACGAACATCACACCTCCACCCGTGCCTTAAATAGTGCCTTGAATGTATAGACTAAAACCAAGGAATCTCACAAGACAAGAACCCGACTGTAACAGAATTGTACACCACCGCTGCAACGCCAGGATTGGTTCACTCCTCCCCTACCGAGCGATCCGGGCGCACCTCAGGGAGAGGGACATTAGGAAAAGGGATATCGGGCAGAGAGAGGTGGAGGTAGAGGGACATTGGGGAGATTGTCACCACCGGCCAATTCGTCCAGTAGCTGCCACTCAACATCGACATCCGAGTTGTGTTCTGCTGCCACAACTTCTCGCACAGTTGGCGCCACTGCGCGAGGTTTTTGCACGGTCAGAATCGCCAATAACTGCCAGCCACAGAGGGTATAAGTCTCCGGAGTTCGTGTTCGTGGGGGAGGCTCCCTGGTTTGTCACCGTGGGGCAGGCTCTCGTGGTTGTGGCGGTGGGGTATGCTCGCCCATCTCTCCTGGCCATGCTCAGGTCGAATAGGTGGCTGATTTCTACCGTGGTTTCAACAGCGTCAGGCGATGTATTTACCATCACTCCATGCCCAATTGTCCGAGGTTCGTCGCCATCATCCTCATCCTCCTCCTCCTTATCCTCGTCCTCATCCTCATCCATCACCTATTCGAACTTCTCGTCTGTCTCCTCTTCATCGTCCTCATCTTCACCATGCCTTTCCATATCCACATTGCGGTGTAAATCAACGCCGTCCGGTGCGTCCACATTATCCTCCATTCGCACATCCACAGCGGAATCGCATTCTGAGACATACCCGCCGTCCGACTCGGTAGAGTCGGTAACATCATCTGACGATATTGTCACAGTGGGTGATGTTTCCTGTTCTGAATATACCCGCTCCAGTTAGCCCTCCGGGTCCAAGTTTGTCTCACACATTCCCTTCGGCAACTGCAAAGCAACAGCACGGGAGATATCATCACACCCTTCGGTGTGTTCAATAATACCTTTGCTGTTACCATTACCCTTCCCCTTCCCCTTCCCTTTCCCATTCCCGTCCTCATTTGCCTTCCCTTTCCCCTTCCCATCCTTTGTTCCCTTCCCTTTGGTGGTCCCTTGCTCACCGCTCTGCGTGTCCTCCTCACTCCCGCCATTGTCAATGTTATGCAATTGACAGCAGGGCTCCTTCAACCGCTAGGTGCGCCATGATCAGCCAAGTTGTCATCATAATCATCCTCGTCAATTGTCTCGTCACTATTCATTGGTCTAATGGCCAGGACGTCGCTTAGTTTGTAATGCCGGCGGCATCGCGGCTCGATCTTTACAGAGAGATCGTCGCTACCGTACAATGAGAAACACTTAACGCTGTATTTAACCTTCCCTGAGCTGGTTGTCTGTGGAGTAGCGCAATGGACTTGATTCCTGAATACATGCGGGTTGTCGCACCTCCAATTGTTCACTTGGTGATGGCTGTAGTGAAACATTTGCTCCATGTATGAAAAGGAGGCAGCCCACCACTCCCCAAAAAGCAAACTCCTGCTTCTGAGGTGCGGCCACATCCGCTGGAATTGTGAAACTGGCAAGTCCTGACTGGATTAAGAACGATTCTATCAGAAAAGCGGTCCTATGCCCTGCCATCCTTGACGCCGCCAACATTGTATGTCTGTTGGAGTCAATGGAGGTGTTCCAGGATGAATCCCTGTATATGGTCCCATTCCAATGGAAGGCGTCAATTTGAAACCGATGTCAGCATCATTGCCCCAGTCTTTCCCATTCGTTTGTTGCTGCCTTTGGTGCCATGTGTGTGAGTTGAAGTTGAATCTACATCCGAAAAGGTAGCTTTATGATTCAGTTGTAGTGGAATGAAGGCCAGGGGGAGAGTACAAAGTGGTGAAGGTTATCGGGTGTGTTTTGGAACGAGAGGCGTCATTTTGTGCAAGTCATGTGATGCCAAGATTAGGTTCCTATCAGTGCTTATGTTACAGGATGAACAGAAAAAGGAGGTGAAGAAGGGAAGATGGGATATATATACGTGAGTTCTGGGAATTTCTTGGTACAAGGTTCAACTTGTGAGTTTTGTTGGTTAACGAACACCAAATGGCCCAGCCTCCATCTTCGACAACCACCAAGCACCACATGAACGACAAGCATCATGAACAAAATTAGTACTTTTGTAGGGGACAGTTTATGTTACCGGGTGTTGCTTTTGCCTCACACACCATTTTCCCACTCAAACGTTGTTCATCTCAGAGCAACCTGACTAGTTCCCACGTTGCCCCAACTGTGTGATCATCCAACACTGCTACCAATGCCTAGCAGCGGAAACAGCACACGCAACTGATGTCACTGGATAGAGAATGCGTCCTTGATGACTTTGCAATACTTTTGTCACTGCAAAAGGGGGATTTCGACTGGGAATCTGAAGCTATACACAATCGATTGTTCAAAGTATTGCGCCAACAACAAGTGCAATACTATCAGAATTGTGCCAAGAAGCCATAAACATCCTTCAAGCGGTGCCAATAGACCTTCAGACGTTGCTGTAACTGTGAATATCGATGCTGAGTTTAATCTGAGTTTGATCTGAACGCAGTTAACCACAGAATTGTTAGATGTTCCATGGATCTTGTCACCGAGTATTGTCAGGGATTAGATCCTAGCGCGGTCCACACTGCACCACCATTTGTTGTTGCAACCCTTTATGGTCGATCAAACATGAGTCTACCTTGCCTGCCATTGCATATGCATGGACAGGCAATTCTTCCTACTTTCTTAACGTCGAGCATCTATATTGAACTATGCATTCCCACTGCCATCACCATGACACTTCTCTGGCCATACAAAATGTTTGAAGTCTTAATAATCACTATAAACAACAAAAGTGTTCGCCTTCCGGCAATTCTCCTTCCACCGGCCAAGAGCTGCATTTCCATACTGGATGGTGAGAGGGATTCTTCTCATGGAGAGAGTTCCGTGGCATCTTCAATCCAAGGTCAGAACTCTACCACCATATCTTCGCTGCATCATTCTGGCCTTGCACATATCAAACAACCGGTGACTTCCACCCCGTCCGCTACACAGCGACAGTCAGTATATTCTCCAACTGCCATGCCCGGAACAAGCAGTCGAAACACACCAGGAGCCGGAGGACCCTCAACGCGTCTCGCTGTATCCAGCCGCGCATCCGGCACTGTTGTCAGACCCACTCCTTTCACCGGTCTTGAACACCTGCCTAGCCGCATCCCGAGTCCAGAAGCCTGCATGATGGTTACAAATCCACTCCGAATGACAGCTATTGAAAATAATCAGTGAAAGAGGCAGTGGCAGTGGCAATTGCAATCACAGGTGATATCTGTACTCCGATCAATGGTCTCAGGCAGTCACAGCATCTATCAATTTGTTCACTCACACATGACTGGTCTTGTGTTTGCCACGGGCAGACTCCTTGACCTCTACATAATGAACACACGGCCGTCTATGAGTGGAAGCGACTTGGAGACAGTAGGTGATGCAACGCGATGCTTCCTGAATACGTTAGCTGAAGCCCCGCAATGTCACATAATTGAGACGTTCAGGAACACTGCTATATAGTACAACAACATTTCGTCCATAGCATTGGAGGCACACACAAAGGAGATCATCAAGGAGGGATGCCGAAGCAATGGCCCACGTGGGAGAATCCACACTCAAACTGGAACCTGGTTCTGGCACATGGCGATATTGTTACATCCCAATTTATTCAATCAGCCAGGGACACCATAGCGGAGCTCTATGACCTTAACCGCTTTGAATCCGCCACATACTGTCTCGAATCTATTGATTCCATTCTGGCAGACAATCAGTATCGTTTTCCAGTAGCAGAGCATCTGTAAGGTGGTGTAAGCGGCTCAAAATAAACGGAGAGAGATTCGAAAGCTGCTGAAAAATGGCCAGCGTCCACAATACTTCTGGTCGGAAGCAATCCCGCGGTTAGTCTACATCAAATTTTATTATCAAGTGATTAACCAAAGCAAGGATACTATTGGATATTATAATTCCATGATGAATGACAAGGATGGTCATATACCCTAGCCACTGATGATGTCTAGCTGCACAGTGCTGCGCCATGCCATGCAGGAGTGGCAAAAGAACAAAGGTGTTTGTCCGAAAGCTTCCACGTCAAAGCCGAAAGCGGACAGACATCAGCAAAATCTAATTTAGTCCCTGGGAGCCTCCAGGACATCAGCAAAATGTATTTTAGTCACTGGAAGCCACCGGGAGTGTTTGAGAGGATGTGGAGTGTACACTTAAATGCATCAATTTCAGGAGAGTATCAGGTGCTAGGAGGGCATTCCTGCCGGCCATCAGCGTAACTGGGAGCGGCAGGGACATGCCTGGAAGCGCCGACGACAAACCTGGGAGAACCTGTGAGGCCCAGCGACACACCTGGGAGCGCCGGCAGCAAGTCTGGGAGCACCTTGAATCACAGTAGAGCAGTCTGGGAAAACAACATCTTCCGTGGGAACGCTGCTGGTCAGCCTGGAAATCATAGCTACTACTTATCGTTCAATGATTTTTAAAACTCATGTATTCAGTTTCTATTCTCATCTATGTATCTATGTATCTATGTAGCTAAATAGCTACCCATCTACACAGTGTATATCTGAGCTGGCTACAGGCAGTGCTTGAGAGCAATTCGAGGTGCGCCTAAAAGTGACGATACAGTGAACTCAGAGATACACTCCGAGTCGGTGATCGAGCGAGTTTGGACATGCACTTCGAGGCCGTGATCCAGCAAGTTTGGAGATATGCACTTGGAGACCATGATCATGCGAGCTTGGAGGCCGTAATCACGGGGGTTTATAGGATTACTTGGAGGCAGTCGATGAAAGGCGCGCCAGGTGGTGCTGCTGTGTGTATCAGTTAGTTGACTCACAACCGTCGGAATGTGACTTTACCTTTGAGCTCTCAAGGAGCGCTGGCTCATCGCAGTCGATCGTGTGGGGAGGCACGGCAGAAGCTGAAGCTAACATCAGGGGTCAACTCGTAATCATGAGAATGAAGGGAAGACAAACAATCTTGGGTGTATGATGTATTCGGTGTATGCTATTCTCTGCATATGCTGTACTCGGTGTATGCTGTACTTGGTGTCAACTCATGATAATGACATTGAGAGATAGACAGGGATGACTTCACATTGTGTTCTGCGATGATGTAGAGTTGTGGATGAGAAACAGAGAGATGTGGGATGAAGATGAGAACGATGTGGAGGATACAAGCGGATATGAGAAATCCCGGGTACGACTTGCCTGATTGGGTTAGGAAGACCTCGTATCGGTGAAATCACACGCCGGATCAGGACTCGTACCTGCTGTATGGGGATGGTCAATTGCCTCGCACACAGAATTTTCTTAAGTCCCAGTTTCTCATGATGATTTCCCCCATACCCTCACATCTCTCTCTTTCTTGTGCTCAATTTTACAATCACCTAAGAACACGAAGATAAGTCATCCCTCTCTATCACTCCTTGCCATGATCCCGAGTTGACACGGAGTACAGCATACGTCGAGTACAGCATACACCGAGTACAGCATACACTGAGTGCTACATACACCATGTACTGCATGATCCCAAGATCGACTGTCTCCCACTCCCCAGCCAATCTCTCATCTCTCGGCAGACCATGTTGTACTCAGTTCTCTACATTTGCACAATTACGAGTCAACCAATGAATACAGTCTCAGCTCTCGTTGCACCTCCCTCCCAAACCACCGCCTCCAGATTGACCGCCTCCTAGTACTCCTCCAACCTCGCTCAATCATGGCCTCCAAGTGCATCTCCAAACTCGCTCGATCACAGCCTCCAAGTGTGTCTCTAAAGCCACTCGATTACAGCCTCCATGTTCGCACGATCACGGCCTCCATGTGCATTTCCAACCTCGCTCGATCATGGCCTCCAAGTGCTTCTCTTAACTCGCTCGAGTATGGCCTCAGTGTGCAACTCGAAGTTCACTCGAAGCTGAGAGGATATGAAGGGTTACCCGGCCATGATGAACGACACATATTGCGGGGTTCTATGAACGCTTGACAACAGTGCGTGAGGATCCACACAAATTGCCTAGATCTACGAAGCTCAGCAAGAGTGCATGAGACCAAGAGCTACGCAAGATAGAGTGTGTATTTCGTATAATGAGATGATGTCTATCTCCCCCGGGGTCTCACTAATATATACTCCCTGTCGCTGAGTCCATCTCGGTTATCCCTCTATCTTCATATGTATATATATAGAGAGACTTAGATAATACTTGCCATAATATGATGCAGCAAATCTTGTGACTTTACAAAGACCAATATGATCGAGGAAATGCCTTGTGGTTATGGAATCATACGAACCACTGGTGTGAGAATACGGCTCCAAGTGTCCCGCTGAGGTTGTGCAAAGGTCTCAGCTGCTCTCGAAGTCTGCAGCAGACCTGCACAGAGGTCTCAGCAGCTCCAAAAATTGACTATCGTAATAGTGAAATCTCGTAGCATCCTGAATACATCTCCATCACTGCAGGTGCTTTCAGGAGCACGTGAGAATGCTCTTGCAGAGTCTGAGAGCACTGTGCCAAGCTCCAAGGGGGGCTGGGAGAATCTGGAAGTAGTGGAAACCATTGGCGAGGGCTACCGGAGTGTCTGGGAGGTTTGCGTATGGCTTCTGGACTGAATTACATTTTGCTGATGGAGTGTCTTAGAGGATGTGGAGTGTAAACTTAGATGCGTCAATTTCAGGAGAGTATTAGACCCTAGGAGGGCATTCCTGCCGGCATTCAGAGTCGGTGGGAGCGCCGACAATAACCCTCGGAGCGCAGATGGCAAGCCTGCGAGCACCTTCGCGAGCCCAGGATGATCCTGGGAGCGCATGCGACATGCCTGGAAGCTACTCGAATCCTAGTAGAGCAGTCTGGGAAAACCAACATCTTATTTGGGAATGCTGCTGGTGCGCTTGCAAATCATAGCTACTACATATCGTTCAACGATTGATAAAACTCATGTATTCAGTTTGTATTCTGATCTATGTATCTTTGTGTCTATGTATCTATATAGCTACCCATCCATCCAAGGTGAGTCTGGTCTGACTGCTGGCGGTGCTGTGGAGCAATTCGAGTTGCGCCTAAAAATGACGATCAAGTGAACTCAGTGATACGCTCCGACGCCATGATCAAGGGAGTTTGGAGATGCACATCGAGACGGTTATCTATCGTATTTGCACTGACACTTGGAGGCTGTGATGAAGTGAACTTAGAGACACACTCCGAGATTGCAATCATGCGAGTTTGTTGATGCACTTGGAGGCGGTAATTCTGCGAGATTAGAGATGCACTTGGAGGCCTTAAGCGAGCGAGTTTGGACATGCACTTGGACACTGTGATCAAGCGAGTTTGGAGATGCACTTGGACGCCATAATCGAGGGGGTTTGGAGATACAATTGCAGGCGATGATTGTGCGAACTTGGAGGCCGTAATCGAGCGAGTGTGGTGATGGATTTGTAGGCCGTGATCGAGCAATTTTGGAGATGCTCATTGGAGGCCGTGATCGAGCAAGTTGGGAGAAGCACTTTGGAGGGAGTGATCGAGGTTGATTGGACGAGTACTGCGAGCCGGTCGATGGACTGCGCATCGGGTGATGAGACTCTATTCACCTGTTAGTCGACTCACAAATGTGGGAATGTGACAAGGTGACTTTACCTTTGAGCTCTGATGGCGAAGTGGTGGATGGCGGTCAATCATGTCAGGAGGCACCCCGGAAGCGGAAGTTACATTGAGGGGTCAACTCCTTTTCATGAGAAGGAAAGGATGACAAACAATCTTGGGTGGATACTGTACTCGGTGTATGCTATGCTCAGTGTATTCTGTACTCAGTGTATGTTGTGCTCGCTGTATGCAGTACTCGGTGTCAACTCATGCTCATGGCATGAACAGACAGAGAGGGATGATTTAACTTTGAGTTCTGTGATGATGGTACAGTTGTGGACAAGAAAGTGAAAGATGGGGGATGAAGATGAGAACGATGTGGAGGATACGAGGGGACATGACAAAACAGGGATATCACTAGCCATATTGGGTTGGGAAGACCTCGAATTGGGGTAATTACACGCCGGATCGGGAATCCTACTTACCATATCAGGGATGGTACATAGACTCGGACATGAAATTCTCTAAGTCCCAGGTCCTCATGATGATCAGCCCCATCGCTCTTCTTCTCGTCCTCAACTCTACAATCACCTAAGAACGTGAAGTTGGGTCATCGCTCTCTATCTCTCAATGCCATGATGAAGAGTTGACACCGAGTACAGCATACACCGAGTACAGCATACACCGAGTACAGCATACACCGAGTACAGCATACACCTTGCCCAGCATTCACCGAGTACAGCACACACTGAGTACTGCATACACCGCATACTGCATCATCCCAAGATTGACTGTCTGCCGCTCCCAGGCAGTCTTTCAGCTCTCTGCGGACCATGTTGTACTCAATTCTGTACATTGCCACGATTAGGAGTCAACCAATGACTAGAGTCTCAGCTGCTGTCACGCCCCACTCCCGAACTACCTCCTTCAGATCAACCACCTCCAAGTACTCCGCCAATCTTGCACGATCATGGCCTCCAGGTGCATCTCCAACCTCGCTCGATCATGGCCTGTATGTGCATCTCTGATATACACGATCATGGCCTACAAGTGCTTCTTCAAACTCGCTCGGTCACTGAGTCCAAGTCAGTCTCTGAGTTCGACTTGATCTCGGCCTCCATGTGCATCGCTGAGTAACTTGATGTCATCCTCCAAATGAGTCTCCAAACTTACACAATCATCGCCTCCAAGTGCATCTCGGAGTGACACCATCTCGGGCTCCAAGTGCATCTCCAAACTCGGTCGATCATGGCCTCCAAGTGCATCTCTGAGTTCCACAATCTCGGCCTCCAAGTGCATCTTCAAACTCGCTCGATCACGGCCTCCAGGTGCATCTCTCAGTTCATCTTGGTCTTGACCTCCAGGTGCATATCTGAGTTACTCGATCTCGGCCTCCAAATGCATCTCCAAACTCGTTCAATCACAGCCTTCTAGTGCATCTCTGAGTTTCACGATCTTGGCCTCCATGTGCATCTGCCATCTCGCTCTATCACGGCCTCCTGGTACATGTCTGAGTTGCTCCATCACGGCCGCTCAGTGCTTCTCCAAAGTCGCTTGATCATGGCACCCAAGGGCATCATTGTGTTCAACTTGATCTCGGCCTCCAAGTGCATCTCTGAGTTACTCGATCTCAGCCTCCAAATGCATCTCCAAACTCACTCGATCATGGCCTCCAACGGCATCGCTGGGTTCAACTTGATCTCGGCCTCCATGTGCATCTCTGAGTTGGTCAATCTCAGCCTCCAAATGCATCTCCAAACCCGCTCGATCACAGCTTCAAAGTGCATTTCTGAGTTCACCTCAACCACGGCCTCCATATGTACCTCCAAACTCATTCCATTGCGGCCTCCAAGTATATTTCCCAGTTCACACGATCACGGCCTCCAAGTGCATCTGTACCTTCTCTCATTCGGCGTCTCCAGGGGCTGCTGCAATTACGCTCCAGTACCATCTGCAGCCAGATTGGCCGTATGTATACATTTAGAGATACTTAGATAAATAATACATGCCATTTTAGGATGAAGCGAATCATGTGACACTAAGAAAGATGAATCTCATTCACAAAAAGCCATGTGGATATGGAACCCTAACAACCACTGCTATGAGAAATTCGGCACTAAGTCTCCCGTAGTGCTGCGCAGTGGTCCCAAGCTGCTCTCCAAGTCTCAGCTGCTCCAAAATTTGACTATCCTATAAGTCCAATCGTGTAGCATCTTGAATGCACCCCCATAACTGCAGGTGCTTTCAGAAGCACCTGATAATTGTCATTCTGAGTCTGAGAGCACTTTGCTTTGCTCCAGGGGGGCATGGGAGCATCTGGAATGAGTTGGGAGCACCTGCGGGGTCTACCGGGGAGTCTGGGAGGTTTGCGTGTGGCTTCCGGACCAATTTACCTTTTGCTGATGGACCTGGTGACTCGAACTACTTCAATTATAAGAATGATGGTGGTAAGAATGCACCCTGCTGTGCTGTAACAGGTCGCAAGTTGTTAACCTCGCCTGGAGTTGCAGACACATATACATTCTTGATGAATACCTCGAACACACTTCCAGAGAGCTACCAACAGAGGGTGTATAAAAACACTCATGCTACAGTCAAGTGTCAGATCCAAGAGGCGGAGGAGCCAACGCCAGCCATGGTGATCAGTGTGGAGGCAGCGAATGATGACAATGCTATTCTTCTCAACTATTTGGCCTCTGAAGTGGCGCTTGAGGAGCCTGATATCGGAAGCACTGTCCAAAGAATCCCGATAGACAACAACAGCACGGATGACGAACTGTATATCGGGATTCCCTGAAGCAGCGGGGATTACAAAGATGCAGGTGACGACAGCGAATACTGCGATAATATCGCCAGCACCGGCCTTCAACGACGGCCTGATACTTGACTGGAGAGGCTGTACCTAGGAACCTGTGATGTGGATGGGTATGAGGAGCAGGATGGAAACAATGCGGATGCGGCTGCGAATCAGGAGGAAGATGAATCGCAAGCCAATGATGGGTCAATGCAGAATGCGGAGGACAGACCTGCGAACCAGTCATGTTGACTGCTATGAGTGCGAGGATCGCGACGACGAGGATATTGATGCGGAGCATGCAGCATATCAATCCGATGATGGATCAATGCAGAATGTGGATGACTGAGTTGGAAACCAGTGATGTCAACGGGTATGAGTGCGAGGATGGTGACAATGCGGATACGGATGAGTAGGAAGAATCATCGCAAGCCGATGATGGATCAACGTAGAATCTAGAGAACGGAGGGCATAGTACTGGAGATTGTGAAGATTGGACGGAATATTTCAGCCATGTAAAAGATGTCAATGGCGAAACAAATGCAACCGTAAGTGATGTATCCGAATGGAAGAATATTGCAATATGTGGCAAAATCTCACAGCTAGACATGAATAAGAGTGCGGCATGTGGCTATCGGCCAAAAAAAGGCCTTAACATCGCAAGGCATTGGGTAAACGACTACAGCATGACTGCTGCCCCTGCAAGGAGTGTAACCCACATGTGGTTCTGATGATGCGTATACCGGCGCACAGTAATGGAGGTATGTATCCAATGGAAACAGTCGGCTGGGGGACTGGAAGCGTGTAGTTTTCCGTCAGAGGGTATGAGGTTCCGTCAGCGCCCCCAGAGCCTGCAGGAACACCAGGGTGTTTCAGATGGCAACTAGGGTTGTTGCTGATGTGACCCAAAACCTCTCCAAAAATCTCCAAATTATCACTCATCCATCCACTCTTCAAAGTACCAGAAACATTCCCCAGCACAACGCAAATCATTGCACAACTTCTCAATCAGTGCATCCTGTCCTCACAATGACCAATTTGGAGCTGGGTGGCTGCTTGTACTCACCCTCGTGACCAAAGAGCCCAGAAAAGAAGTTTTCGCAAAGTGATTTTGCTCTTGTAGCAAATACACAACCTCGGTGGCATCAACACTTTATACGGGATCGGCAACCTGAGCAACAGTACAATTCCTGATGACTTGAATTGAATGCTGCCTTCTGATAATCCTCAATTGAATTTTCTGTTTGAAATTTTGGAAGCCTGATTTTTTCATCCAGCAGCTGGTTGGATTTGAACACCGTGTCTCAGCATTATAATCTGATTTGTCACTGACATAGTAGATCATAATCTCGTCTGGTGGTTGGATGATGTCTTACAGTGAAAGGAATCTGTGGCCACCATGCATAGGAGTCTCGGCACCTACTATGCTGACGGCTTGTTGGCTACGATAATTCACTCAAGAATGTGTTGGGTTGATTATGTCCATAGCCGCCTGTACCCGTCCTGTAGCAGTATTGTTATTCAAGATTGCGTTAACCTTACTGGGCTAGGGACCATCATCTCCAGTATGGTTCTCCCTGCTGCCCTACAGCTCTGGGATTCTCCCGCTGGGGTCTGGTAGACCAGAGATTACAGCATTCACACTTGACTTAATGACCAAATATATGATTCATGAACCTATCAGAAGTATCAATCCATCATACTTAGGTCAGTACCATGAGATTAGTTGAATACAGTGGTCACCCAACCACTTCCAAGCAATGTAGGAATCCACATCGGCAATGGTCAAGCCAAATGGCTCAATGAGGAAATCAGTCTATACGTGGCAGCACATCTTCATCGGCAAAGCCTTGTCACTGAAGGTTTCTTTCATGTTGTCTGCAGTGTCTGAACAGGATCAGAAAGAGCAGTACAAGGTTCGGGGCAGTGACATCCATATCAACATGCACGGGTTTCTACTCGTTAGTTGGGATATCTCCCTGCCTATTCTTCATTCAGCAAACACCAGCCTCCACGCACTTGTCAAGTGCTGCCATGGGTTTCTGCCCATCGAGGTTTGTCAAGTGTACTTTGTACAATTTCCAAAGTGGACTGTGGACGCCAGATCATTGATTTGAGTAATGACACGATCGATTTAGAGATCCCCTTGCTCAGCGTCAGTGCCTTGCTTGTTGATTTTACTCATGGACTGGCCAATCTCCCTGACATGCACCCTCACTTTATTATCTATCGATTGTGTTGTCAAGCTACCCTTATACTGCCAAGTCCCGACAGTGTCTACTGCCAATTGCCTGAGTGAAACCTCTGCATTCTCCGGACAGACAATGACTATTAGAGTTTGCATCTCAATTGTATTATCGTTTGTGATGACCGATTTTGCCAACCAGTAGGCATCATATAGCGTCATCGGTTCTCAACAGTGGTCAATGATCGCATGGTGGAGATTGAATGTTTGTCACAGTAAGCAAGTTTCAGGAGTAGTGTTAGCAACGGTTCCGTTTTCGGACCGTTTGTATTATAGCGGTACAAAGAAAACCCGGACCTGGCCGGTTCGGTCCGGGTTTGTGCCAAACGGTTCCCTCAATTAAGTCCACAAATATACATCCAATAATTTAGTGTTTGGGACATGAAATATGCGGCTTCAGCTGGCGCATCTTTTCGCGGTCTCTGATTTTTGATATCTTTAATACTGAGCAAGCTGCTTTGAAATTATTGTGATTTTGGATAAAAAACGAGGTTTTCGAGCTGCCGCTTGCTGAGATTTCAAGATATCAAAAACCGGAGACGGCCAAAAGATGCACCGTGCAAAGCTGCATATTTTACATACCAAACACTGAACTCTCCAATCAATATTTGTGACCTTAAAGTGATGGTTCGCTTGAAAAATCGTCGATTTTTGATGGGGTAAGGCCGTTGCCACGCAGACCTATAAAACCGGCCGGGTCCAAAATTGGAACCGTTGCTAACACTATTCAGGAGTGTTGAATATACTGTGCAGGGTGATGCGATGAGGTAGCAGCAGTGAGGAGGGTGTCTCACAGGTTCTGGAGAATGTATGTAAGGTGAGCAGTCTAGGAGAAAATTTATATGGGTGTGTAGCACAATCTGCATCCGGAGCCATCACCTTGGCTGCAATTCTGCTCAGAGGCTACTTTGTTGGCATCATCAAATGACTCTGATTCACTGACTGAAAGGTTAACTGCATCATGAAGGCAACTAGTAACATACTCTGCAGTCAACTGTCTGTTCTTAGTCCATGGTTTAGTTTTTGTAACTTGTGTTGACGTCACTTGGCCAATACCTATGGAGAAAAAACGATTCAGGTATAGAATGAAATGAATGAAAAGGGACAATAATCAGTCTGACAATGGGGATAGGAGTGTCTTATATGGGTGCATAACATTTGCTGTAATGAGCTGGATCCAGATGGGGTATGGTTTTGACGATCCAAGAGATTTTGAAATAGATAGAGTGAAGAAACACTTGGCATACCAGGGAAGGAGAATGAGAGTGATCCTATGACAGCTGTATGACCCCTGGGTCGAAACCCTACATTGAGGTGTGGGGTTTCCCACGGACTTGCGGGTGTGTAATCGTATGACTGGCTAATAGATCATCCAGATGTTTCTTTGCGTTGTTGCGATGTTAGCAACGGTTCCAACACGCTAGAACCATTCCGCGTTAGAGTTACAACTGGAACCGCCCCGTTGAAATAGGTCTTACCATACGAACACCCTGACCGTTGCAACTGGGCCGGTTTTACCACCAATACGTCGGCATTTAAACCTCACAACTCTGCCTCCAATTATGAATTTGTGTTATGATCATATTGCGAAATGATCAATATGTAGGTTGTGCAGTTGTAGCAACTCTTTCTCCTCCTACTGTCAGATTCGTGATCCGACAAATATTTGTTGAGTAGCTAATGATCACCTGCGAATTTCGCTTGAAATGTACTCTTAATACACAGCCACCCAGCGAATATCAGTCGGATCACGAAACTGAATGCGAGAGGTGAAACATCGGTTAATTGTGCACTATCTACGTATTGATCATGTCAAGATACAATGAGAACTCTATTACCGATTTGGAGCCAAAGTTGCAGGAAATGGTATATGAAACCTAGGTTCGGGTGCATGCAGGCCAATACACCGCAGGTTCATGTCCGCTGCATTTAACACCGCAACGAACTCTATGTGGATCCGGTGATTGGACGCTTCAAGAACCGAACCGAACAGTTTCTCCGGTCGAAACCCAGTCTGTTGGTAGGTTTCCCAGAACGGTTCCAAACACTTGCTGCAATATTTTAGTTTCCTGAGACAGTGTGTTACATTGTCAACAGTGGCTAGAAGATGTACTCCTACATCAACACTTCCGTCTCTCACCTCCATTACTTCCACCACGCAGGGATAGTCTCAGCATCACCTGAACAACTGCCCGATGGTGATTGCGCAATCGTACTCAGTTGAATTCTACTTCCCTTTGTGTACGAAACTAATCACAACCTCATTGATTACCTTTTCCTAGATATTGCCAGCACTACTGAGGCCGACAACACCAATCGAGGCACTGATCAAGTGCAACGTACCATTTGGCTACATATTTCCGGTATGACACACCATGGTGAACTCAGTATCCCCCAAGTAAATGCATACCGAGTATTTTGATATCTACGAGGTCGAAAATGCGTCATTGTCAATGTTTTGTTATGCTAAGGAGTACACATTAGTGCACGGATGTGTCAAGAACCAGATGAGCAGGGCTGCTATCATTGAGTAGTTCAGGGAATGTAAGGTGGCAACCATCTGAATCAATAGTTGATCTCGCACTTGATTCTACATCTGAAAAGAACCATCTGACCCAATGGGCATCCAATCTTGGATATGTGGCAAAGTGTCTTACAACCCGTTACCAGGTCCAACAAACCTTCGCCATGCACATTACACACCTTTCTTTCCCTGCAATTCTATTCAATGTATTTGGTTCCTCATGCAACAGCCTACGTTCAGGGAATGAATGTCATATGCCCCACCTCAGGGATCCAATGATATTCGGAAACATATCTAGTCGGTGGTGAAAGTAAGTGACCAGAGGTTACACGATCAGGAATGTGTTTTGAAATATTTGATATCTACAATGATTCTGACCGATTCAATGGCTATAGTGGCCGTGCATAGTTGCGATCATCTCTTCACTCGCTGGTCCTGACCAGACACATCTTTCAAACAATTCAGCTCACAAAAACAAATGGCAAGTATAATTGGGAATCAGAAACATCAACTTGAGAATTTAATCATTGCCGACCAATATTGCTAGCATACTTCTTCCCATTCTTCTCCCTCCTCCGAAATATAACTTTGATGGACATAGAACAACAACTAGAGTTAGAAATCGGTCCAAATTCCCATGGCAGTTCCAGGTCCAGTTCCAACCCGGAACCGCACTGTTACAACGGCTTTCCACACATATTCTGCTCCTCAAAAGTCAACATTTCTTGCTCCAATTTGGTATTTCAGTTCTGATTGTATCACAACATGATCAATACGTTCATTGTGCAGTTTTAGTCGCTCTTTTACCTCCTGCTTCGAGATTTGCGATCCGACAAGTATTCATTGAGTCACGATCGAAAACCCACCAATTTCGCGTAAATGCAGCCATTATTTCACAACCATTCAACGAATATCAGTCGGATTGTAAATTTGCATGCTGGAAGTAAAAGAGCGGCTACTTCTGAACAATTTACGTATTGACCATGCTATGATACAATAAAAACTCAAATACTGACTTGGAGCAAAAGTTGCTGGAACTGTATTATGGAACTGCAGTCTGGTTCGAACCCATCCCCAAGCCTGGTCGGTACTGCTGATTTCCGTGAAACAACCTGTAGTGGACCATCCGGTCCAGTTCCAACCCCGGGCAGCAGCCGGGTATCCCAGACCCGTTGCTAACACTAACAACAACCACAGGAAAGGAACAATAACCGCAGAATGGCGAAATTTTAACACAGGACTTCAAGCATCTTGTTTGTCCTCTTGACATGTGTTGCGATGGTGCAACGTGTATGGATTGTACAGAATGTCTGATGCAGCCATGACATACTGTCATCTATGCATGGATGGCTGACAATATTGAAAACAGTCATGGTTATTCAATCAAGCAGCCCCATTGCCCTGTGTTCCAAGCACTGAAATCCTTGGTTGGAGCAGGCAGTTCATCATCTTGGTAATAGAGAGACTATCGGCTATAGTTCCATATCATCATACTGGTGACTCAGTAAGATGAGATGAAGAGATGGGCAGCAGGATAATATCCGGAAGTTCGAACAGTTGGATTCTCAGAAGGTACCTTCTGGAATGTTACATGCATTTCTCTGATGACCATTCTCAGACTTGATACCCGTCTTACCATCTACCTTCAGAAGCTTCAGGATGCGATGGACTTCGCAAAGTCATTCCTCAAACACGATTGCACGATTGACATATTAAATGAGCTCTGGTTGATGATACCTCCATATCCTGGTTTCGCTCGATTCACCAATCCACATAGGCAGGTACAGCAATCAACTGGTAAGGTGATGGCAGCATTTGGACGCGTGATTGTTCCAGTGTTTGTGGCTACTTTATTCACCCCTTTCGCAAGGCAATGGTTTCTCTTCACAGAAGCCCTGTTGTGCAGCGTGATGTTCCAGTGCTTTAACTTGATGGTACAGTACTGGTAACATACTGAGGTGACAATTACGTACATGGAAAATTATCTGGAGGAGTTGCGTCATCCCAATGATGTTTTCAGACAATTCAGTGGCAGAAAATCTACCCAGAAAGTTTCGGAAATTTCAAAATGGTGCATACTTTGGACAAATAGTATTAAAGAAAGAGTGACACAATTGAAGGAATCTTTCTTCAGCAGCCATGTGTCATTCGGTTGATGAAGATACATTGACGATCAATGCTTACATTGTACAATATCCCGTCAACAAATTGGATTTCGAACTTGCGAAGATTCATCTCCTGAACCACTTCTGTAGCTGTATCCTGCAGGTTGCCAACCACTTATATGTATGCTCTGAACTCCCAACAAAATTGGCAATCAATCTTAAACAACTATACTGACAATCGAATTTTCTTGAGGCAGCCTTCCAGATTTTGCAAACACATGTCCAAAATGATGTATTTCAGTATGGGAACAAGAAGGCAAATACTGGCAAATGACATCATGACGATGATATGGTTTCAACAACACTGCCTATTAATCAAATGACGAAAACCCCACAACCAGATTTCAAGACCCCTGATGACTAGGCTGAGTGGTAATCAATGCCAACAGGGGAGATACAGAATCACAGTGCTTGGTGATTCACAAGACATACTGACTTTATAGACAATGTTGATCAAGAGCAGGATTTCAGTCGCCATACCGTTACCCAATCTATTCAGTACAATGCTGTTGAAATACTGCCTGACATCTATTTTATGAAATAAGCAAGCAGTCCAGATGGTTGATTGCGCTACATTTCGATGGTGGAAACAGTATTTGCCACCCAACAACGGTAAATTGCACGATGGATGAGGACAGGTCCGAATACCCGCTTCATGGTGACTGCCGGACCAAGTTCCCCATGGATGAAGTGTCTATTCGTCATTGAGAATGCAGAATTGAGCAGTACAGGCCTTCTTCCCTTCGTTTCAAAGTCTGAAACAGTGCTGATACTTCAGATTGCTGGTATGGCAATTGTCAAGAAGACCCACCAACATCGGATGCATCACTCGCACAATGGAAGCTACTGGTGTGGGCCTCTTTTGGCATGGGAACCACTTATGTTTTCCCTCAATGTGTGATCGAAGAACTAGTACACTTCCTTTAGCCGATAGCTCAGCTCGATAGCTCGCGGTGGTACTTGAGCAACACTATTGACATGGATTGTCTAAATCTCATCAACATGTAGAATATCCGACTTGATGCTTCAAGCAATTATTTCAGCGATTTATATCAATCTGCTGAGTGTTTACTTTGTGTATCTTCATTGTTGTAGTCGATTTCCCAAGGGATTACATGCTTAAGAATCTCCTTGAAATCGAGGAACCAGTTTATGAACAAGTTGATATGATTAACATCCTGAGGACCAACATAACAGACACAAGTGGGATGTATAAGTCTAAATGACTACACATGTTTTTAAAACGTCATGAGGATGCGATGACATCATTCATGGCTTCGATGCATTGGGGACAATTGGATATACATTGATCCAATTATTTGTAGAGCATGCGAACAAAGATCTGTGTGTGGGGTCCATGTTTGCGATCAAATATGACTTTGTGCTGATGTCTGCACCGGGTCTGTGGAGGGAGTTGTGCAGTGCCATGCATGGGCAAATACAGTACAACGGTCATTGGGCATACAGGTGTTGCATGCACATTGACCAGTTGTTGCATGACTCCTATGACACCAATGAGATTAATTATGTTTGAATGTTTTGTATCTAATTTAGTTTTCGGTTTCCAACTTAACAGTAACTGACTATACCAGATCAACTGTATTTGTCTACAATCTTTCCAATTTGTACTCTAGGTCCTTTGCATAGCCTGTACACCCGTGCATGTGTAGAGACACACTATCCAGTCTCACAATCTGGGCACGGAAATCTGGCGCAAGATGACATTGTCCACCATATGTATGCTACTTGCTTTTGGAGAGATATATTATCAAAATTGTCAAGTTTCCTGTTTCCACCACCTGCCAGATATTAGCAGTTACCATTGCTGTCTCTGAATCCAGATTAAATAGGATAATTTGCTAGGAAGGTTACATGCAGGAGTAACAGCATACAGGTTCAGCAGTGTTTGTTGTGCTATTTGGGGATGAACTAGGCGCTGAGTGGAGTTGGCAAGATATAATACATATGTAACACTTTTGATTGTCTAAATGAAGCTTCGTATGACTGTTTGCTGCTCGCTATATGCCTTGCAACCTTTTTAATTTTCTCGCCCTGATTTCACGACTTTTTATAACCACTGTAGATGACATTTGTGCAGATACAGTGACATCACCTTCCATTGGCTGTTGTATGACGGCCTGACCCTGGAATTCAGCCCTCATGGCCTTCATGTCGTTCTTGTACAACTATTTTGGCTGCACCGACCAATCCTGGATGGATCAACAGTCCAAGTTTCATCAGCTTCTGCTGAAAACTCTGTATCCGCTGGACAATTGTTTTGGTGATTGTGCCAATCACCCAGCTAGATTTGTCATCATCACTCATGTTGTCCAGTTTTGAATCTTCTTAATCATCCTTCTTATTTTCCCAGCTTACGTAAAATCACCATTTGCACGATTGCTTAGAGTATCTCGAATATCATTCAACATCTTGTGAAATGGTTCTTCCTGTGCTTTGGTTGCCAATCTTGCCTGTGAAGCAGTACTGATATGTGCCTGCTCCCCCTGGATGGCTGTCACTGCGTAGTGTTGTCCCATTGTTGGCATGGTACGCTTCATACCAGTATAATCTTGAGTGCATGGGTTTGCTGTGTGTCGTATACACATTGCATTCCTCGGATTGTCTTTGCCGGAAGCTTCTTGTTGGATCCAAAGCTAGCCAATGATCATACAGCTTGGAACATTTATGTTGCCAAGCTGATGATGTATTCAACAGCTTGTTGAGGTCCTCAGTGCAACTGCTGTGTCGAAGAGCTATGGTTGTGGTTTCTAATTGTTGAATCATTCATTCTCCAAGCAGTGACTTTTGTATTTCATGTTGACTTTCTTGATGGGCAAGATGTTTGTGGTTGCAAGGCATGGACGACATGGAGGCAAACTGCGTTGTTAAGGTGATGGCTAGTATAATGGATTCAAATCAACAAAGTGAACTGTGCGTGTTGACAGTTACTACATTGCAATAGCTTTGCTACCTACATATCATTTCGTGTTGGTTAGCGACTTGTTGATGTGAAATCTCAGCGATTTCCGGAGAGAAACACCACCAGATATCGTATTCATCTTACAATGAATTTATATTTCTTACCAGAATGAGATTTCAGTTGTCGTTTACTGTTCATTTTCCATGTAAGGAAACCCACCACATGAAATAGACTTAGGGCACACTGTGTGACAGTTGGAAACCTGTGCAGCATACAGCTATACACAGCAGGAGTCATCATTAGCAGAAAATGCAAGTTGGCTGTTATTCAATCCACTTTGATTTGAAACTAGCAATATAGTGCTCAGGACTTCCCACTTCTGATTGATATCCTCTTCCTGTGCAATTTGACTCCATGATATCATAGATTACGAACCATCTCACAAATGTGCAGGTGGATCCGCATCGACCCAGTCGACTGGTGCTTGATATCATGTTCCACTCTCAAATTCACAGCAGAAATCAAGACACCTGGTACTTCACTGTAACTCTTCCAATGCAGCCACCAAAATGTTTACTGAGGATGGACATTTACTAATGGTTTCATAAACCAGACATGGCAAGACAATGCTGCAAAATGCAATTGGCTGATTCTTATATGGACATGAAGTTACATTGCCCTTAACTGGTGATATAATATACTGCTGGTGTACAGAGGCAGCTATTAGCCCAACATGAAGCCGTTTACAAAGTGGAATCTCCATGGTCGAGCAATGCATTTGCCACCAGAGTCGGTGAATATACAATTATGATTCGGTGACCACTGCCATTGGTGCTGACAATTCTAGTGATCAGTGTTACTCAGGTTGTATGAGACAGACTTTAATCACCACAGAGGATGTAACGTTGACGATCGAATATAGGTCAGAGGCAAATCCCATATTTACACACTGCAATTATTGTCTTTTATGTTCTGAGCATGTCTGCTACTATTGCACTGCAAGGAGGTCGGGTATGGCCAGAACAGCCCAACAGGTGCCTTGCATGCAAGACAGCCAATAGATATAATGGAGTGTTTTCAGGTGCCGTCATAGTGGAAACGCAACACCAGATAGTGACACCTAACAACAATGTCTGAAAAGTGATATAGCTCAGAGTTGAGTTTCCTGGGTATCAAAATGTAAAGGCTGCATCAGGAAAACACTTCACCATAGTTGATGAAAATCAAACTCAGAGCAGCCTTGCTCGACAAGATGGGACAGTGCGGAAACTGCAGGCAGACTTCAAGGGCAATGAGCCAGGAGTACCACACCCTGACTGGCACAGACGACCGATACCACCTTCTACACCACCTACTCCTGGCAGGACACCTGTGCCACCCTGATTTGATGATCAACGTCGCAGTATTGAAATGGATGGTGTGCCACCCAGAAATTGGTATGTACATGTTTCTCTTTCCAGTGCTCAATGTCTCAATCTTGATTCATATGGCAAGGATCGTGACTGCAATGAAGATTGCATTCCAGCCTTGCCGTCTGACAGAGGAATATCCACTGGTAGGTAGACTATCTGCTGTAAGGTAAAGAGGCAGACATGCATTTTACAGATGACAGCAGCCTATTAAGAAAACCTGATATTGAAGATCAGCATTGACTGAAAGGAATAGTATTTTTGAGTGTATTATGATCTACCAATAGCAGACACTTTAAAGTATATATCTAAGGATATTATTCATATAAGCACACAACATGTGTCTTTTTTGATTCTGATTGGTCGTAATTCTGTGGCTGAGTGGCTGATGGTGGTAAATACCTACCACTTAAACTCAGATTCCCAAATGACCTGCCCTTTTAATTCTATGAGTTTGGCTCTGATTACAAAGTGTCCAATACAAAATATGTGGATAGCTATGTTCTCTCACCTCCAAGTCTTAGATTTATGATATCTCTTATATTGAGTCAGAAATTGTGAATCAACAGCATTTTGGAGCATTTTTTTACAGCTGCACCATGAATACTAGTGATATAGTAAATTGGAGACCAGGAAGTGAAAGAGGACCTGTTTATGCATAGTTCATGTAAAGAACACTTTGTAATCAGAGCAAAACTGATGGACTTAAATGAACTTCAATTGATTGAAGTTACCCAGTAGAATACATCTTCCCAGTTGCCAATATGGTTGCTCTGGCCACAGAAACGATAGAGACTCACCCAGACTTGGAGAGATATGCTCACTGGGAGCTGGCGAAGAGATGACCTAACAAATTTTGAATTCTAGGAGTGTGTTAGAGCCATATACATCTGGAAGCATAGGAGCTGCTAAAAATGACAACTCTGGGTTGGCCGGGCTGGTGATCAATCTGGGCATCTCCAAAGGGTGGCGAAGCCGCCACCACAGCTTGTATTTATATGTATTATTGAAAAACAATGTAGTGATACAGGAGAGAGTACATGAAGACTGTAGAAAGGCTTGAAAAACACCATTAATGATATACTTTGCCAAGTGAAATGATTACATAGTATAGCGGATATGCATGTGGGAAAATGAGAGTCAACATAGCGACAATGCTGTTTAATATTGCATCTTACGTAGTGGAAGTCATGATTGGTTGAGTACAATTATAAATAAGTTATTGACCGCTTTTATGGGGAACAGAGGCTGTATCACACTCCCTGACTCAGTCTGATAATTAGCATCAATTGAGCATCAAAGATTTCTGGTCTTGGAAGTCAGGTAATCAAATAGTAATCTGGTCATTGCTATACATAATCAATGTATTGGCAGCCATCTTAGTGTAAAGGCATATGCCCGTGTATGGCCTCGTAGGAAGGAATACCAGTAGATACGGTTGCACACGTGGATGTCAATATTGTAGAGTAGTATAAAGGTAAGATTATCGCTAGAGATCTAAGGCTCGTGGCGAGCCGACTATATAATGCGGGTATTACCCGGCCCTGGACACGTCACATACAGCCGTGCCATTACATTATCCCCCTCTTTAGGTGCAGACCCCCTGGGCTGCATAAACCCGTACAAGAGTAGGAAAGGAAGGGAAACAATCAAACAACTGTTCAACGTACGCAAACGTACGAACCCATAAGTCCCACAACCGATTAGTACGGTATGGTAGCTATTCGGCGGATCCGGCGCACGGTGAAACTCCACCTCCACTTGACGTATCTCCGGAGGTGGTAAAAACCCGTGCCGACGCCATTTATACTGGGCCGAGATCCAAAGAAGTAAAGAAGTAAAGAGAAGAGAAGGGAAGGAACATCCAATGTGACACCGTCCTCCATATCTCCAC
>Ga0307515_10004795_pt1 | contig 27683 bp, 27 predicted proteins | sample 17_EM_MG_FD_194513 | JGI IMG/M metagenome (GOLD analysis project Ga0307515, IMG submission 194513) | Populus trichocarpa ectomycorrhiza microbial communities from riparian zone in the Pacific Northwest, United States - 17_EM | ecosystem: Host-associated > Plants > Roots > Unclassified | place... | reverse complement strand
GACAAGTCTAGGAGCACCGGCGACAAGTCTAGGAGCACCGGCGACAAGTCTAGGAGCACCGGCGACAAGTCTAGGAGCACCGGCGACAAGTCTAGGAGCACCGGCGACAAGTCTAGGAGCGCCGGCGACAAGTCTGGGAGCACCTCGAATCACAGTAGAGCAGTCTGGGAAAAACATCATCTTTGGGAACGCTGCTGGTGCGCCTGGAAATCATAGCTACTACTTATCGTTCCATGATTATTAAAACTCATGTATTCAGTGTGTATTTACATCTATGTATCTATATAGCTACCCATCTACACACGGTATATCTGGACTGGCTGCAGGCGGTTCTTGAGAGCAATTCGAAGTGCGCCTGAAAATGACGATCGATTGAACTCAGAGATACACTCCGAGGCCGTGATCAAGCGAGTTTGGAGATGCACTTGGAGGTGGTAATCAAGCGTATTGAGAGATACACTTGGAGGCCGTGATCGAGCGAGTATGGAGGCTGTAATCGTGCGAGTGTAGAGATACACTTGGAGGCTGTGATCGAGCAAGTTTGGAGATGCACTTGGATGACGTGATCGAGCAAAAAGGAGACCGTAATCGTGCGAGTTTAGAGATACACTAGGAGGCTGTGATCGAGCGAGTTTGGAGATGCACTTGGAGGCCATGATCAAGCGAGTGTGGAGATGCACTTGGAGGCCGTGGTGGTGTGAGTTTGGAGATGCACTTGGAGGCCGTGATTGTGCGAACTTGGAGGCCGTGATTGTGCGAGATTCGACGAGTACTTAGAGGCGGTCGAGCGACGGCGCGCCGGGTGCTGAGACTCTATTGAATGGTTAGTCAACTCGTAACCGTGAGAATGTGACTAGGTGACTTTACCTTTGAGCTCTCAAGGAGAGCTGGCTGTTGGCGGTCGAGTGTGCAGGGAGGCAAGCGTGAAGCTGAAGCTACATTTAGGGGTCAACTCGTAATCATGAGAATAAAGGGAAGACACACAACCTTCGGTGGATGCTGTACTCGGCAGTGTATGCTGTACCCGGTGTATGCTGTACTCGGTGTATGCTGTACTGGGTGTATGCTGTACTGGGTGTATGCTGTACTGGGTGTATGCTGTACTGGGTGTATGCTGTACTGGGTGTATGCTGTACTGGGTGTATGCTGTACTGGGTGTATTCTTGTACTGGGTGTATGCTGTACTCGGTGTCAACTCACGATCATGACATGGAGAGATAGAGAGGGATGACTCAACAGTGTGTTCTGCAATGATGGTAGAGTCGTGGACAAGAAAGAAAAAGATGGGGGATGAAGATGAGAACAATGTGGAGGATATGAGCGGATATGAGAAATCAGGGGTACCACTTGCCTGATTGGGTTGGGAAGACCTCGTATCAGTATAATTACACACCAGATCGGGACTTGTACCTGCTGTATCGGGGCCGGTAAATTGCCTCACACACGAAATCCTCTCAAATCCCAGGTTCTCATGATATTTTCTCCCATCTCCTCTCATCTCTCTCTTTCTCGTCCTCAACTCTACCATCACCTAAGAACACGAAGTTATGTCATCGCTCTCTCTCTCTCCATGCCATGATCAAGAGTTAACACTGAGAATAGGAAAAACTGCATAATGCATTATCCCAGTATTGACTGTCTCCCGCTCCCAGGCACTCTGTCATCTCCCAGCAGACCATGTTGTACTCTATTCTATACATTCCAACAATTACGAGTTAACCAATGAATAGAGTCTCAGCTCCCGTCACGCCTCCCTCCTGAACTACCGCCTCCAGATTGACCGCCTCCTAGTTCTCCTCCAATCTCGCTCGATCATAGCCTCCAAGTGCATCTGGAAACTCGCTTGATCACAGCATCCAAGTGTATCTCTAAACTCGCACGATTACGGCCTCCAAACTCACTCAATCATTGCCTTGAAGTGCATCTCCAAACTCGCTCAACCACGGCCTCCAAGTGTATCTCCAATTACGCATGATTACGGCCTCTAAGTTCGCACGATCATGGCCTCCAAGTGCATCTCCAAACCCGCTCGATCACAGCCTCCAAGTGTATCCCTCAACTCGCAAGATCACAGCCTCCAAGTGTATCTCTAAACTCGCACGATTCCGGCCTCCAAACTCGCTCAATCACAGCCTCGAAGTTTGCACAATCATGGCCTCCACGTGCATCTCCAAACTCGGTCGATCACAGCCTGCAAGTGTATCTCTTAACTCGCTCGATCACAGCCTCCAACTGTATCTCCAAATACGCTTGATTACGGCCTCCATGTTCGCACGATCACGGAGTCCAAGTGCATCTCCAAACATGCTTGATCACAGCCTCCAAGTACATATTTAAGGAGCGACAGCTGGTGTACGGAAATACAGGGGTAACAGAGGTGGATAGAGTGACAGGGAGTATATTCGGCAGACCCCGGAGTAGATAGACATCATCTCATTTCCATCTCATCTTATCATACAATGAAAATACACACTTTCTTTCCCAACTTTTGGTCTCACTCGCTCTGTCCGAGATGTCGTTGATCCTCCCAATTGTGTGGATCCTCAACGCCAGGTGGTATCATATCTTCTCACCCGATTCCTATGCTCCTCGAACCAGAACCGCTCTTTCTCATGAATTCTGTTTCAATGTCACACGAGGCGCTGCGGAGTGTTGATGGTGGGCTCTCTGCCTTCTAGCTCCATCGTTTCACTACAACGGCCTCCAAGTGGTGTATCTGTATGTTCTCTCAATGGGTGTGTCCATGTGCTCCTCTGATTATGCTCGACTACTATCTGCGGCCAGATTGACCGCATGTATATATATACAGAGACTTAAATAATGCATGCCAGATTATGATGTAGTGAATCTTGTGACTGTAACAAAGATGAATATGATAAGACGAAATGCCGTGTGGTTGTGTAAGAACCACTGCTCTGAAAACACGGTACCCAGTCTCCCGTGGTGCTGTGCAGCAGTCTTGGCTGCTCTCGAAGTCTCCCGCAGTGGTCTTAGCTGCTCTTGAAGTCTTCCGCAGATCTGCGCAGAGGTCTCAGGAGCTCCAAAATTCAACTATTCTATAAGTCAAATCTTGTAGCATCCTGAATGCGCCTCCATAACTGCAGGTGCTTTCAGGAGCACCTGAGAATCCTCTTGCAGAGTCTGAGAGCACATTGCGTAGCTCCAGGGCGGTCTGGGAGGATCTAGAAGTACTTGGAAGCACTGGTGAGGTCGCCTGGAGTGTCTGGGAGGGTTGGGTGTTGCTTCCGGACCAATTTACATTTTGTTGATGAAGGCCTCCACGGAAACTGAATTGAAAACGTGTGGGGCCATTCGCGGTCGTTCATAGGATATCCCCGTATGCTTATGAACTTGAGTTGCCTGCATCAATACGGATTCATCGAGTACAACCTGTGTCTCTCCTGGATCCAGTGGTTGACGATCCATTGGAAGGACAAAGAGTTAGGCCGTCGTCTCCAGTCGAAGCTGATGGCGAAGAGGAATAGCAGGTTTCGAGTGTTGAAGATAGTCAGAGGTATCGAAATCAGTTACAGTATCTTGTACGATGGACCGGGTACGATTCTCTGACATAGGAGCCTTCTAAGTTCGTTGATGGGTTACCAGCAGTGGGAGAGTTTCACCAACGGTATCCTACACAGCCAGGACCGTTAGCAACTGTTCTCGGAGGACCTCGAACCTAGGAGGGGGATACTGTCAAGGCTCGGGTTACAAGTCATGGGTTGGGTGGTACCTACGAATATGATTAGGTGTATGGAAGGAATTTGTGTTATGGAAAGGCAGAGACGTTGATAGATGCGGACATGGTGGCGGTGTAATATGATATGATAAGGAAGTGGTCTGAGGTGTTGTGATGTCGGATGAGGTGGTGTGGTGTTGTTGATAAGGAGTGGTGTTGGTGGTGTGTAAGAGCATGAGAGGATATTTGGATGGTACATCGGAGCTTGTGGAATGATTCCAGTCTGGTAGACAAAGTGTATATAAAGTGAGGTTGTATGGTGTTGGATGATTTTCTTTTCTTCTCTCTTTACTCGTTCTCTTGTATAGCAAAGCAAGTACGACTTTGCAACAGCTCTGATCCTTGTTTTGTCTTGATTCCCTCAACACAAACTTTGAACCACCTTGTCCCGAGTACCATATCACATTATTCTCACCAATATCACCTACGTCTGACTCTGCCCACTACACTTTTTTCCATTCCTTATTGAATTGACTACCCCCGATTTCCTATACCTCATATCCTGTCCTGTATTCATATCCCTTGACATCATGTCCCAATCCATGTTCATCTTTATCCATGGCATCCAGGTTTGGTGCATCTCGAATCGGATTGCTAGCGGTGCGGATGGGCTCAATTGATGATACATGAATGGCAGTATGCATTCACCATCGTGACGGTAATTCGAACTTCAATGCTGTATGTGACATAACCTTTATAACATTAAATGGCCCATTGAGTTTGGCGTCCAACTGTCATGCTGGTCTTCTGGTCTTCAGGATTCACGCACTTAGCATAACCAAATCGGCTGGTTGGTAGGCTGGTGCCTGTTTGACTTTCTTATCGTGGTATTTTCTGATTGTTTTGCTGGCTTTTTCGAGTCCTCCACGGCAGAGCTGATGTACACTTGTCATCCATTGAATGTAGTTCTGAGAGGTAAGATTCCGCGAGGGTTCTGCAGTTGGCCAGTTTGTTTGAGGGTGCTAGCCATAGTTTGCAAAGAATGGTGTCATCTTGACTGCGGAATGGAGAGAGTTATTGTAGGCATTCTCTGCCATTGGCAACATCTCATCAGCATTATCCTGTTCATAATTGCAGTAGTTTTGGAGGTAACACTCCAATGTTTGGTTTATTCTTTCCGTTTGTGCATCGGTTTGTGGATGAAAGGGTAGTAACATCTTGGACTTGATTCCTAGTTTGTCTATGATGCCTTTTCAAATTGTGGATGTATGCCTTGTGTCACAATCTGAGGTAACTGGAGATGGTATTCCATGGTGTCTCCATCTCTCCCTTAGGAATATTCGAACCAAGTCGGGTGCCTTCTTCTCTCCATCTTTGAGGGGAATACAGTGTGACATCTTTGTGAATCAATCAACTACTACCCATATAGATGAGCACACATTTGAGACTGGTAGATCCGCAATAAAGTCCACGGATACTGTATCCCAAGGTTTGTATGCTAGCTCTAGTGGGTGCAGTACTCTACAATGTGTGTGATGTGCTGCCTTGTTCTTTTGGCAATCAGGACATCAGCAGACATAGTCTTCAATCCAATGATCCACCTGGGGCGAGAAGAAGTTTCTTCATACAAGTTCAATCATCTTTCCCGGGCCCATGCGGCCAGCTACTTTAGAGTCCTGTTCGTCTTGAAGAATCATTTTCCTGAGATCCATGCTATCGGGAACCCATATCCTTCGTTTGTACCACAGGACCTCATCATCGTGTGTGACATCCACATCCGCCCTTCCTTTCAATGCCCTGGCATATGCGTTAAGCCAATCTTTGGGATCTTGGCCAGATAAGATCACTTCCTGGAACCTGTGATTATCGAATTTGACCACAGGTATGGCTTTCAATGTTTGGGATGAAAGATAATAGGTTCCGCTTGTAACTGGGGGGACGAATCAATTATTGTTTAACCCTTAGCTCCAGCTGCTGATGTCCAAACATAATTTCCCTTGACTGACATCAGTTGGTCAGATCCAAGGACTTGTTGGATAGGTTGATTATGGTTTTCCTCAATGCTACCTCCCCCATCGTTTGGGTGATACTCCGAATGCCTAGATAATGCGTCTGGTTTCCTATTTGCACTTCCTGGACAGTTGAATATTTAGAAATCATAACCTGCCAGCTCTTGTGCCCATCTTGCTTGCCATCTGTTGAAGATCTTTGTAGTAGTAAAATATTCGAGATTTTTATGGTCTGTATAGATCTGGATCTGATGGTGAGCTCCAGCAAGGTAACATCTCCACTCCTTCAATGCTGCTACTATAGTGAGCAGTTTGTTATCATGGATATCATAATTGATCTCTGCTTTATCCATCTTTCTGGAATAACACGCAATGAGGTGTAATTGTCCATCAAGACCTTGAGAGAGTACAGCACCAATAGCGAAATCGCTAGCATTGGTTTCCACCACAATTGGACCCATAGGTATGAAGTGCTGTAGGATTGCAGCCTTGGTAACTGGGTCATTGAAGTCTCGAGATCCTGTAGCGCATTCATGGGACCACTCATACGGAACACCGTTCCTGAGGAGATCTGTAATAGGCCTCATTTTCCTGGCCAATACTATAAAGAATCGTCAAAAAGAGTTGGTTAATCCCAAAAACGTCTTAATGTCTGGTTTGAATCAGAGTTTTGGACTATCCAGGATAGTCTCGATCCCGTCTGGAGCCATTTCAATTCCCATCTGAAGATATAATAAATCCCAGGAATTCACCTTTGGAGGCATGCCATACACATTTGTCTGGTGCGATTGTGAGGTTGTTTTCCTTTAGTCGTCAGAGCACCTCCAAGATCATTTGGGTATGTTCTTCTTCTGTTTCTGAATAGATCAAGAAGTCATCCATAGAGATGAGGAGTCCACTGTTGAGCATGTCTCTAAAGATTTTGTCCATGGCGTCTTGGAATGTGGCTGGGGCATTTGAAAGACCAAAGGGCATGACAGTATATTCATATACGCCATATCTTGTATGAAATGCAGTCTTCAACTAGTCTCCCTCTGTGACTCAAACGAGGTGGAACCCAGCGTTGGGGTGAATTGTTGTAAAGACCTTAGTACGTGGAATGCTATCGCAGAGTTCGTTCATCAAAAGCAGTGGTTTTCGATTCATGATGGTGACTCTATTGAGTCCTAGATAGGCTACACATAATTGTAGACCTCTGCCATGAAGCTTTCAACTAACGAGGATAGGTGCACCTGCTGGTGACTTGCTTGGGCGGATCTTTCCTTGGTCGAGCATTTCCTCAATGTATTCCTTGGGTACCTAAAACTCTTTTTCTGAGATAGCATAGATTGGGAACCAAGGGGTTCCTTTCCAGGTTGGATATCGATGGAATGGTCAAATGATTGGTGAGGTTGAGTAACGTTGGAGACTTCTCCATTATATAGAGACTGATAATCTTGATACTTCCATGGAATCCTATCAATCCAATCGATTTCCATTTCGTCCTTGTCATTGATTTTGAGGTTTCCAATAATTGCAATCCATCAAGGGTTATTCCTGAGATCTAATATAGTATCATCGATTTCAATGGTGAATGAATTGCAGTTATCCCTTGTGCATGAGTTCTTGCATTCCTCGCTCTTGAAACCAATTATTCCGCCATCTGTGAATCCCCCAGCATGGTATTTAAAGATCCACCAATGTGGAAGCATCAGGTCATAGGAATCTTCCATCGGACGTATCTCAAATGTTTCCTTGGAATAGTGGTCTCCTGTTTCAAAGCTGATTGGTAAGGTATATCACCATCCGCGATCTTCGATTGTGTCTCCAGCGCGGTTCTGGATCTCTATCTGCTATTTACGGATAACAAATTGGACATTGTATTCTTTGATCAGTTGTTCTGAGGCAGCAGGAGTAGTCAATGTTAGGAATGGTTCCGGACCGTCACTTCGGATCTGGGTCGGGGTCAAGCCTCAACTGTTACCAACTTGGCGGTCAGGGCTGTCAATAATCCTGAACTGTCAACTCGGGCACAGTCCCATGGTGAACTCCCAACCCATCCGAATTGGGCGGGTTGTCAGCGGGTCGCCCAGTGTGTCCATCCATCGATTCAATGAAGGTAGTTGTTTTTGGAATATGTTAATAGTATCATATCAAAATCGCATTTTCAATAACCAAGGATATGTTTTTGCATGTTTTGCAGGTTGCAATATCAATTAATTTGGAATCAGTGTTTTACCTTTGATAAATTGTATTTTTGCCTATAAGGGCGGTCAATAATTCCTTTATGAACGCGAAGATCAGCGCGATGCCTTGATTACCAAATATGCAACAACTAAAACTATTGACGCTCTGTTGACGCTCATTTTCAGGATGCGGCAGGGAGCATGTCTTTGTTGTTTCAGCCAGTAACGGCTGCCAATATTTGATGAATGGATGTCTGCAGCCAATCGGAACATACATTACCCAAGATGGCACGCTGAAAATCGTTGACGCTCCGTTGACGCTCATTCCCAGGATGCGGCAGCGCGCATGTCGCTGTGGTTATTCTCAGTAATGGCAGCCAATATCTGAGAAATAGATGTCTGCAACCAATCGGAACATGAATAATCCAAGATGCAAAGCTAAAAATAGTTGACGCTCCGTTGACGCTCATCCTCAGCAAGGGGCAGTGATAGTGTTGCTGTCTTGTTTCCCTATAGAAGCTGCTAATACATCGGTTATGCATAACAGCGACCAAATCACTGTGTAACTACCATACTTACAAATCCACAAATCATTGACGCTCCATTGACGCTCATTCTCAGAATGGGGCGGTGACCGTGTTGCTGTCTCTTTTGCGTATAAAAGATGGCAATAGTTCGGTTATGCATCACAGCGACCAATTCACTGTGTAATTGCCGTACTTACGAAACCACAAATTGTTGACACTCCATTGACGCTCATTCTCAGAATGGGACAGTGACCGTGTTGCTGTCTCTTTTGCCTATAAAGACTGCCAATACATCGGTTATGCATAACAGGGACCAAATCACTGTGTAACTACCGTACTTGCACAACCACAAATCGCTGACGCTCTGTTGACGGTCATTCTCAAAATAGGGAGGTGACCTTGTTGCTGTCTTTGTTGCCTATAAAGCTGGCAATAGATCGGTTATGCTTAACAGCGACCAAATCACTTGGTAATTCCCGTACTTACAAAACCACAAATTGTTGATGCTCCGTTGACGCTCATTCTCAGAATGGGACAGTGACCATGTTGCTGTCTCGTTTGCCTCTAATGGCTGCCAATAGATCGGTTATGCATGACAGGGACCAAATCACTGTGTAACTACCGTGCTTACAAAACCACAAATCGGTGAATCTCCGTTGACGCTCATTCTGTCAATGGGCCGTGATCCTGTTGCTGTGTCTTTTGCCTATAAAAGCTGGCAATAGATCGGGTATGCATAACAGCGACCAAATCACTGCGTGATTGCCGTACTTACAAAACAACAAATCGTTGACACTCCGTTGATGCTCAGTCTCTGAATGGGGCGATGACCGTGTTGCTTTCGCTTTTGCCTATGGAAGCAGCCAATACATCGGTAATGCATAACGGCGACCAAATCACTGTGTAATTACTGTACTTACAAACCCACAAATCTTTGATGCTCTGTTGACGCTCATTTTGATCGATTGTCCATTCAACATCTGCTGCCATCGATAATAGTTTTCATCATGTTTTGAACTTCTTGGTAGTCTTTCTCACAGATTGAGACTTGGCCCTGTGGCAAAGCCGAGCGCAGGAACATTCTTGCACTGTTCGCTCTTATACGACGAATATTCATGAATCTCGTCACAGGGTCCATTGCGCCTGCTATACATCTCTTTATCAACCTGTATTCACAAGCTACTGCTCACCATTCGCCCATTATATATCTCTAACTAAAACTCTCAGTCAAGATATATAAAGAAGCTGGAGAAACATTGACGCATTCTGTCCAACTTTTTCTTCACTCCCTGATTCCTCCTCATTTCGATTGCATTGACCGACATCAACACCTTTCCAGCCTGTCTCTTTGACTTCCGTGTAGGCCGAAACAATCCAGGACCATTTGGCGTGGAGCTCACATCCCGCTGCTGTGGGCATTCCGGATCCTCGATGGTATTGTCTTGCTCAATATCAGATTCAACGCCTGCCGTGCGATCGTCTTCGCTGTCATTTCGAGTATCTAAGTCCCCATCGCAGTGAAGCCAATCCACATTGTCTGAAATGCTTTCAGGTGCGCTGCCCTCATCACTTTCGACTGGATGACGGTTGATTCTTCTGATTCGGTGGATAATTAATACTTGAGTTCATCCTCCAAGGAGGTCGTTTGCAGACAAAGGTGGTGGCAAAGGAGATCTTGAAAATGTGACTGCAGCCGCACCATCATGTGGAAAGAGTGACCACAATGCGTTGTCGATGTCTTCCGTGTCCAAAATGTATCCCACGGCGGTCATCTGCTTGTTTTGAGCGCGAGATTCCTTCTGGGTAGCACGCCGGTTTTGTCTGCCCTGCCACATCTCCTAAATGTCGTGAACCTTGGCCATTGAGTGCAATTTCCTTTCTTCCGCTTCTTTTTTCATTACCGAGTCATTTTCTGTGTTCAATGTATCTACATCTGGGTGAGCGCCTACCAAAATCCTGTTATTGGCTTGGGCAAACTGCCTTACAAAGACTTTTTCACGTTGGGGCTCGCCAGTAGTTGTTGACTGCCTCCAGCCAATAACATCGCGGCCAAGGGAAACACTGGCCTCCACTCCGACACCATGTGGTGGGACAGAGGAAAAGTCGTGTGCCACATTGGAAAGATTGGCGTACATTGAGTGCGCTTCTTCCTGTCGACGCCACCAGTTGGGTATGTCTGGTAACCAAAATGAACTCCTGATTTCCATTGGGTCGGAGTGGCAATCATCGAGATTCGAATCAATTTGCCCCGAGTTCTTTGACGCTTCACGTGGCGAAATCAAATAGAGCCTGGCGGCGGTCAATTGACATGCTGCACGATCGCTTTGTCTGGGTGTCATCTCAGCCACATTGTCAGGCGTTCAGTATTCTTCATCATCGCTTGAAAAATCATACAGATGAAAGGCTGATTGACAGGACCCTGAAGCCGTTGCGGAGGGGATGATATTGCAGCTCAGTAAGCTTTCGTGCTTATTGACTGTCACACATTGATGTTAGGCACAGTATTCATTTTTAATATACTTCAGAAAGGCCTCTTTCTATTGGGTAGTATAGGATATCTCATCCTGAGGATAAATATCCCTTCCCATGTCCCACATTCTACACGATCACAACTTCCGCAAAGTATCCAGGATCTGTGCAGAAATGAGCAGCATGCCCGTCGTTGGAGTCACTTCAGGGCAGTAATTGGACAGCTTCTGTCGAGCTAACTTCACAGTGAAGAACAACTTTTCTTTCCATGGAGTTTTCTACTGGGCCGAAGCTCGCATCACGCTGTCCATGTGATCGAAGATGTCGTTGTACACTGTGATAATGTGATGCAATGTGACTGTAAGCCTCTTTGACATCCACAGGGTCCAATATCGAAATGGCCTTAATACTTCGATGCCATACATCACAATGGTCCACTCATCTTGAGTTGTGAAAAGTGGCTGGTAATTAGTGTATTTTGGATTTTGGAGCCACTCGGGTATGAATTCCCGTAGTAGGTGGGCGCGCTCGAGCAACTGCAGGGTTGAGCTACACCCGTGTCTCCAGATCCATAATCGGTAGTACTGCGATGCGAGCTTTGGTCTTTTGACAGTCAATAATGTTGTTTCGACGACCAGGTTTCAGTGTAATCAATTCAGCAAGCATTCTCTGCTATATGAAGGTCAATTTCAGGACTCCCAAAATATCATGAAATACGCACTATCTCAATTATCTTGGCTAAACCCGGTTTCATGGCCGACACCTGATTGATTCTAGCGTTGCCCTCTTTTTTAAGTGTTTGACTCATCTCAACGTCTATGCCCTCATTCTCTCCAAATTGCTGATGGTGCTCATAGGCTTCCCAAGACTTGGTGTGGCCTTTTACACCGAGACTGCTCATGAATGCACCTCAAGCCAGCTGTATGACATGCGCCATGCATGGTATGTGGTTCCTCCAAGCAGGCCACTGGATTGCAGAGGCCTTGAGTGTTGATTGCAGCTCATGTGTCATTGAGTAATTTGATGAGGCATTATCAGTCGTAATAGCAATCAAATAGCCGTCGGTAAGCTCACAACAATCAACCACATCCTGTACATGTGTGGCCACCTATGCTCCAGTATGTTGGCCCTTAACCTATCATCCATGATTAGCTTTCGAAACGGGAAAAGAACAGGCAATCAACCTCATTGAAAGCAAGGTGATCTTCACGTGATGCCCAGTTTAGATCGATACAGTAAGTAATGACCAGCGTTATGGCTAATTAGTTTGGAGATGTCCATCCCTCCAAAGCTAAACTGACTTCATTATGTGCCCGCAATTGCTTCTTGATTGCATCCACGGTCAGTGCATATTCCCTCCAGGAATTGTCGCTGAGAGTCGTAGCGGACGGCAGCACTAGGTCTCAACGTTATGCCTTATATGACCATCGTAGCTATAGAATAGATATAGCGTTCCAAGGAATATGAGTCGAAAGATATCCTAACATCAGGTAGTCATTCCACGTGTCTTGGTGAATTTCGGAGGTTTCAAAGTCCTTTGCTGGCCGTTTAGAACGTTTTGTCTGTCATTTCGGACAATATGGATCAACCTGGATGTCATATATGATCTTCCTCGGCGCACATACAATTGTGATTCCTTGACTTCTTTGCCTATTCAGGATGGCCAAAGCTGTTTCATCAACCGTCAAACTAGTCAATTCTGTAACCTCTGACTCTGTTAATCCGTTCAACATTGCGATGTGAGCTTTTGCCAGCAAGTGTTACCCCATTGAGCTGGTCCCAAGTTGTGACGGATGGCGAAGAACTTGATGACAAACGATACATATGATGCCAGGGCTGCCAGTCCCCTCAATTCAGCGGTGTAAATAGCAATGCCACGAAGGCGCATGTCTAGAATTTCTCCAAGTAATTGGCTGCTGCAAGCCTACATTCATTGAAGCCCACCAAGCATCGAAGACCATTTGTAAAGTAAGGTCGCTCAAATCGCGAACGAAGACATGTATATTTTTACAAGAGATCATAACCTCGAGCAGTGAGGTGTTCAAAGATTGTGAATGAGACATGGCCGTAGGAATTAGTAATCTGAGTAATTTGACTCGAAAGACTGCTGAAGCTAACGATACAGTAAAGCAGACTGTGGGTTCTTCATTACTGACTCTAAAGCTACTACCAAAAAAATGAGATCTGTGAGTCATTGCATGCATATTTGTGAAGTTGTATACAAGGACATATTGAAAAGACTGACCGCATAAGACTCAATTCTGTAAAAATGCGATGCAGTTCATTGCTGTCTAGCTTAGTGAGCCGCCACAAGATTGTTGACGCTCGGTGGGCTCTGAATTGTAGGCGGCAGATGCGATATCGTCAGTAGCATTTTTGCCCGTAACGGCAGCCGATAAGGTGATTATGGCTTAGCGCCTTTCCATAGCCCATAGATTGTCCAAGATGGAAGACCATAAATTGTTGACGCCCCATTGACGCTCATTGTTAGGAGGTGGTAATGATATCGTCACTAGCATTCCTGCCCATGAAGGCGGCCGATACATTGATTATGGGTTGATGTCAATGCACAGAGCTTTGAGTGTCCATGATGCAAGACCACAAATTGTTGATGCTCCATTGACGCTCATTCTTAGGAGGTGGTAGTGATATCGTTGCTGCCACTTTTTCCCATAAAGGCGTCCAAAACTTTGATTATAGCTTAATATTGTCGCACAGCTGTTTGATTATCCAAGATGGAAGTACAAAAATTGTTGACGCTCCGTTGATGCTCATTTTCAAGAGATAGTAGCGATGTCGACGCTAGCATTGTTGGCCTTAAAGGCGGCCAATACTTTGAGTATATGTTACAGCGACCATGTTTTCTGTTCGATTTTCAAAATCACAGAACATACAATCGTTGACGCATCGTTGACACTCATTTCCAGGATTGGTCAACGAGCGTGTCACTATTTCTTTTGCCTATAAAAACCGCCAAAACAATCACTTTGGAGAGATATGACTATGCAGCTGTTTGTTTGCTGAAAATGTAAGACTAAAGATCGTTGACACTCCATTGATGCACAACTTAATGACAAACTGACAGTCAGTGGGTACTCAACAACTGTATGTAAAAATGCATATAGTTGTCATTGGCAGCCAATAAATCGTTTCTATGTATAAACATTTGCATCCAAATGCTTCCTGCCTCTCAATTTCTGATCCACCAATAGACACATTGTCTGAGTGTTAAATGACATTGGCCCATCACGTTCCAGCGCTGTCCGTGGACAATTAAATGCATATAAATCCGTACACTAGTTTTTGATACATTTAGTCAGACTTCCTCACCTTTCCTCATCCAGGTCGTTCTCCGCAATTTGCATGACCCACCATGACCAATTTTCAACATCTCGACAATGTGCACCAGGTCTGTGCAGCGAGTTATGCATTTGGATCCATGATCATATGCAGCTTGACTGTGGTCATTCATTCAGCTTCGTAATGCACCTTGACCACTGCATCTATGAGTCGTATGACATCACTGACTTATATTTTGATAGTGAGTTTTGTCTGTAATTTGGTTTTAAATGTTTCACTTATTAGTGATGGGCAGGATGATATCACATTCATTGGTTGTCACTCAACGAGATTTGATGTCTAGAACATTGGCATGGCCTATCCGACCCTTGCACATGCATAGACGAATTATCATGTCTCACAATTTGGTCACTGAAATCAAGTAAAAGCTGACACGTAGCAAAATAGGAACAGGTATTGCATGTCAAATCGGTACATTGTAACAAATGCCAATTTGCCTTTTCATTCCTTCGGCGACCCAGGAGCTGTCACCAAGTCCTCGTCAGAATCCGATTTCCATATATTAATCAGCTTGGGATGCGATATGCATGGGTTGACGCTTACGGGTTCAACATGCTTGGATTGCTGAATTTGTGACCAATCGGGCATTGGGGCAGCTGGGAGGGACAGAACATGTTCGTGTGTCTGCAGTGTCCGCGACCCTAGGCTCAGATGAGTACTCCCGGGTCGAGAAGTCACGTGCGGCATTTGTAAATATCCGGGGATGCCATCAAGTGTCTCCTGAGGCTTAATACATGTCATTGGCATAGATGACGTTGCATCAACTACTGTTTGAGATTGAACGCCAGCCGGAACATTCAATTCAGTCGTCCTGTACTTCGTATCCCTCTCACGGAAGTAGTCGGCTGAGTCCCGCCCGCCTGGTGGCATCAACTCGTCAAGCTTCATCTGCTTCTGCCGAAAACGCTCCATGGGATACTGTACCATTTTATAGATTGTGCCCATCACTCACCCAGGTTCATCATCTTCACTAACCTTTCCCCCCACAGGATCTTCCTCATCATCCGCCTTGTCATCCCGATCCTCCCCTTCATTGGAACTTGCAAGATTGCTCAGACAATCTCCGATGGCGTTCAACATATCATCAAATGTTGTCCCAGGCTTGGTGGTTGTCAATCCCGCCTTTTCAGCATGGCTGATATCATCCGGCGTTTGTTCAATTGCTGTCTCTGCGTTTTCAAGTCGCATTCTTGCCACAGCAGTCTCTCTTGCCACATAATCCTCGATCCATTTCTCCTTCACTTTGATAGTTAAGCAGTGCGTTTCCTGTTGTTTCCCTGCCACAGGCTTCTTTTTGGATCGCATGCTACACAACGCTCGAAGGGCTCAGACCCGTTCTGCTTCCAAGCCTCCTTTGCCCTGATTCGCTGGATGACATCGTCATGTGGAGTGCATTGTTGATTCGCTGTATTTTCCTGCCGGTTGTTCTGAAAGGTTCTTTTTGGGAACATTGACCATTGTATTTTGTGTTGACTTTGTTGATGGATGAGATGTTGGATGTTGCAAGATATGGTCCACAGAGAGGCAAGCTGCGTCTTTTTTTTCGAGGTTGGTACTCTCAATCGATATGAACAAAGCAAAATCTGCTTTTTGACCGACACAACATTCGGCATACCAATGCTAACCGTACATCATGACATGATGTTCAGCATCTGTATCATGTAAGATCCCAGGGATTTCTTGAGACAAACATCAGCAGACTTCCTTTCCAATGAAGAATGTACTGTTTATATCACACAAACATGAGATTTCAACGGGCGTTCACTGTGATTTGTCCCTGTTAACAAACACACAACATCAGACCGACTTGGTGCAGATCGCAGGATGGTTGGCAACCCGTACATCCGGCAGCTATGCCCAACAGGATTCATCTTGTGTAGAATGAGCAAGTCGGCTGTTACCCATGCCGTTTTCACTTAAGCTAACTATATATTCCTCACGACTTCAATGTCATTTTGTTATCCTCTTCCTCAGGACTTCCCGCTTTGTTTCGTTATCATCATCTCTTCACTTCCACAGCAGCAAATCATGGCTCTACAAACACCTCAGCAAGTTCAGGATGGAACAGAATCGAGCAGAACGACAGGCGCTTCTTCCAATATGCGACTCGCTGAGACCCAACTACAATGCAGACACCACTTAGCTCACCGCGATGCTGGAATTGCGGCCACCAAAACCATGACCCTGGACGCACAGTTGAAAATTGTCCGTAAAACCTGAAACAGCAAGAACAAGTAGCAGCACGCGATTGGATGAGAGTATTGTCGAATCGAGGTAGACGACCCTCAACAAATGATATAACATTCAGTTAGCATACATAGAGAGATGTGTGACCAATTTCTAGCCGCCCTTGACGGGAAACCTCCATGGTCGACCAAGGCATTTGTCCGCACAGTTTGCGAAATCGAACATCACAATGTGGGCAACTCTGGGATTGTGGAGGACGAATTTAGTGATAAGAATCCCCGAGAGTGGACCAACGAGGCTGTAGCCACATTACAGGATGCTACGGAAGCGTATATGGTTGAGGTAATGGCCAAATGTAATATGTAGATGCAGCAACTAATTGCCTTGTAGGTTTTCAACATGTCTGCAACTATGGCAAGGCAAGGAGGTCATGTACAGCTAGAACAGTCTGACATGCGCCTGGCTTTGAATATGGCCAAAATGGCCAAAGGGAGGTATTGGCACACCGCAATAGAGGAAACGCAATTCTTGATCAAGAAACCTCAGGCGGAAGTCCGAGAAGACAAGAAGCGGGGAGTTCAGTTTCCTGGGCTTGAAAATAGGAAGGCTGCGATGGAAAGACACCCGGCTATACTTTGGGAAAATCAGACGGTCGGCTTCCTTCCTTGCCAAAATGGCACAAAATGGAATCCACAGACACACTGGGGACGTAAAGGCACAGGTGCACCTCCACCAGAGCGACTCAGCCAGCCGACACCAGAATCGACGCCACATCCACCTGAAACGCCACCTGTTCCACCCAGTAACAATGAGGCAGCGCACTTATCCGAAATCGAAGGTGTGCCACCAGGATATGTGTATATACATACTCCTCTTCCCAGTGCTCGATTTTTCAATCAAGATGCATATGCCAAGGATCGCAAGCGTGAGAACGATTTTGATCCAGATTTGCTGACTGATGAAGAAACATCCACTGGTTAGTACACTATCTGCTGCGTGGTAATGCAGCTGACATCCATTTTGCAGATGACAGCACCCAAGTGAGCGAACCTGACAGTGAACATGAGCATTGATCGAATGAAACAAGATTTTTGGGTGTATTATTGTCTACAATTAGCGGACACTTTAAAGTATATCTTATACGATATATTTATATGTATTATTAAAGAACAATGTAGTGACAAAGGATAGAGTATATGAAGATGGTACAAAGGCTGCCGAAACACCATTAATGATATATTACGCCACAATAAATCATAACATATTGTGGATACGCCCATGGCAAAATGAGTGTCAAAGGAGCGTCAACGATTTTTGGTCTTGCATCGTTGGTAATCTGCTTGGCGAACGGCTCTGACCATTCATAAATGCGGTATTGGCTGGCTTTATAGGCAAAAGAGCGAACCTCACGCTCCCTGCCCCATTCTGAAATTGAGCGTCAACGGAGTGTCAACATTTTTTGGTCTTGTAAGTCGGGTAAGTCAAAAGCGATATGGTCGTTCCTATATATCATCAATGTATTGGCCGCCTTTATGGGGAAAGAAAATCGCGACACGCTCCGTGCCCCTTCATGAAAATGGGCCTCACTGGACCCTCAACAATTTTTGTCCATTCATCATTGGCAATCAAAGCGTGATGCATTTGTCATTGTGTATAGACGATGTTTTGACAGTATGTGTAGGCTAAAACGGTCATGAACTCTTCGTTGCATCATTGTACATGAATTCAGTTGTTACTGTCCGGGAGGCTGTCGCGGGAATGTTGCTTGCTTATCAGCCTAGAGTGTCTGCCAATTCCTCCTTAATAGAGGTTAGCAATCATGCACCACTTATATTACACAAGATGCGAGACCTGAAATCGTTGACGCTGATTTGACGCTGAATTTCACGATGTGGCAGGGAGCGTGTCGCTTCTGCTTTTGCCTATAAAGGAGGCCAATACCTCAGTTATGACTAGCTGCAACCAATGCGCGCTCTGATTACGCAGGATGCAAGACCTGATATTGTTGACGCCTCGTTGACACTGATTTCCAGGATGAGGCAGGGAGCGTTCGTCTACATATTTTGATCACAAAGGCGGCCAGTTCATCCAAAAAGAACATCGATGTACCATCTTAATATTTCACGATTACCAGTAAGATATCTGAATGTGACCATCCATAGAACAACCTGAAATGCAAAACCGGAGATTGGACCTGACGGGTCCAGCCAAACCCAGCGAAAGCCGTGGGTTGACGGGTATGCGGCCGGGTTCGCACCACCAAGAAGCAGCGGATCAGGTTTTTGGACAGTTCTTGAACCGAACCGAACCGTTTTTCCGGTCCACACCCGGACCGCTGGCGGGTCACCTGGACTTGTTGCTGACACTAGGAGTAGTACATCCACTGTCGAGCAACACTCTTGCTGGAATGATCTTGTATCCTCGGAATGAGATCAACATTTTTATTTCGTGTCTTCTACCTGACTTAGGTTCAGGTGAAGCTTGTTACAGTGGGTTGGGTGTGATTGAATCGCTGGAATGGAAAGGATTCCGTTCTCGCGAGGTACTCATGACAAACTGCCTTTTGACACAGCTCTGGTCACAATGGGTCGTTAATAATTGGCTGGTAAGACCCATATTGTAGGGATAGGTATGTATGTATCTTTACTTCTTAACTGAAAGCTATGTGGCCATTACATTTCAATTGGTAGACTCATCCTCAGGCATCAGTTTATTGAATCTCAACTAAGCGAGCAATATAAGGAATACACTATCGTTTCCATCCCCCTATTTCCATATGAATCAGTACCACTGCCTCTATCTCATAGCACTGTACCACAGGGTTCCTGTAATTGTTCAACATCTCATCGCTAGAATCCACTTCGTGAATTCATCTACATGCACAGATCTGAGCCTTGGGCTAACTCCCAGCTGCTCCAGCCATGGCCAAGACATCCTTTGGATCGTCATGTCAGAGTTCTGGCTAATTACCTTTACAGGATGAAGCCCCAATTGATTTTCGGCTGAATTTCCACACATCATGGTCTATGCCACAGCGAGCACATTTGCCCTTCTCAAATCCTGCCTCGACAAGTGATTGTGCAATTCCTTCCAGGGCTTTCTTCTTGTCCATATGGACAGGAGTTTGACCCTTAGTCTTGTCCTCTTTCTTGAGTTTCTTGGAGCCAGACATCCCTCCTGATCCACAATCCTTGGGTTTGTCTTCTGTTTGATCCCCTTCATCCAGACACTTCCTTTTCTTGTCCTTTTTCATAAGACTTCAGGAGTTATCCTTCAAGGACTGCTTCTTCTGCAGCTTTAGGTATTCCTCCATTGCAAGTCCAACCCATTGAGTGCTCTCCACATAGTCAATGTTATTTCGAGGTTCTCTTTTGGTAGTTGACAGGCGATATTGGAGATCTTCTGAAAGCCCATCTCGAAGGAAGGTCCTCCATGGGGTGCCAATTACGCAGACTGTGTAATTGAGGGTTGCCATGTCCATCAGGTAGCTCTCAATGTCTCCCATGTATTTGAGTTCCCTCATTTTGCCTAGGGCTTTCCTTTCTTCTTGTCTGATGAGGAATCTCTCTTCCATTGCACTCACAAAGGGGTTACATTTGTCCACCTGGGAGTTTTTCTTCATATACTCAGCTCTTGCATTGTACCAGGTTCCAGCTTTTCCATTCATTACACCTCCAATTCATATGATCTTGTCAATATCATCCTCGGAGTCTGTACAGTGCCACTTCATACAGTATTGGACTAAGTGGAATAAATATCGCCATGGGAGGGTGTCGTCAGATGAATCTTCTATTAGCACATTTGGGTTCGTGATTTGGGTATTTTTCTTGTTGTATCTTCGACTAGGGCTGCGTCCACGAATAGAACCACTGTTTATAGTAGAACCTCCTGGTAGTAGCAGCAGTAATCTTCCTAGACCATGCCCTCTTCTGAGGTTATCGCTGCTACATGGTAGGCTTGAACAGTGATGCAGGTCATGTCCATTGTGGAATGGGGGAAGCGGTGGCTCATCTGAGTGACCAACCCAATTACCATTGCTGCTTCTACCCCCTCCAGCTCCTTCTCAAGAGAGACCCTGTCCTCCACTTCAGGCCTTACTGAATCGTGGTGAAGAAGGCGGTAGTGAGACCTCTTCAGCGGCTTTGTTTTTTACGATTTCCCATGTCCCAGTTTTTTGACTATAAATCCATTTGCAACCACTTGTGGTTTCCATTGAGGCTCCATCCTGTGGTTGATTGGGGTGTCCTTCTAGGTTGTCAAGTTTACCGTTCTCTGCAACTGATTCTGCCAGACATCTGATGGAGCATTGGGTTTCCTTTGGGACTTCCATCACCAAAATGTATTTCAGTCACTAGGAGCCTCCAGGAGTGTCTGAGAGGATGTGGAGTGTAAACTTAGATGCATCAATTTCAGGAGAATATCAGACCCTAGGAGGGAATTCCAGCTGGCCTTTGGAGTGACTGGGACCTCTGGTGACTGGTACAGCAGTACCATGGGATTGATTGTGATGCGTTTGGGAACACCTCGGAGCGCTGGAGAGAACTTTGGGTGCCCCTGGCAGCATCTGGGAGCGCTGACAACAACGCTGGGAGCACCTAGTTCCACAGGCGACTAGCCTGGAAGCGCCTACGACAAGCCTCGGAGCGCCGGCAACATGTCCGGCAGCAGTTCAAATCACAGTAGAGCAGTCTGGGAAAATCAACATCCTCTTTGGGAACGTTGCTGGTGCACCAGGAAATCATAGCTACTACTTATTGTTCAATGATTTTTAAAACTGATGTATTCAGTTTGTATTCTCATGATTGGATCTATATAGCTTCCCATCTACAGACGGTATATCTGCACTGGCTGCAGCCTGTGCTTGAGAGCAATGTGAGGTGCGCCTGAAAATGACGATTGAGTGAACTCAGAGATACACTCTGAGGCTGTGATTGAGCGAGTCGGGAGATGCACTTGGAGGTTGTAATCGAGTGTATGTGGAGATACACATAGAGGCTGTGCTCGAGTGAATTTCGAGATGCACTCTGGGATCATGATCGAGCCAGTTTGCAGATGCACCTGGAGGCAGCAATCGAGCAACTTTGGAGATACACTTGGAGGTTGTGATCGAGCGAGTTTGGAGATGCACTTGGCGGCCGTGGTCGAGTGAGTTTGGAGATATGCACTTGGAGGCCATGATTGTGCGAACTTGGAGGCCGTAATTGAGTGTGTTTGGAGATGCACTTGGACGCCACGATCATGCAAACCTGCAGGCCATCATCGTGCAGGTCTGGAGATACACCTGGAGGCCGTGATCGAGCGAGTTTGGAGATGCACTTCAAGGCTATGATCTAGGAAACATGGATGCCGTAATCGAGCGAGTTCGGAGATGCACTTGGAGGCCATTGTTGTGCGCACTTGCCGGCTGTAGTCGAGCGAGTCTGGAGAATGAGCGAGTTTGGAGATGCACTTGGAGGCCGTGATCAAGCGAGTTTGGAGATATTCATTTTGAGGCCATGATTGTGCGGACCTGGAGGCTGTAATCGATTTAGTTTGGAGCTGCACTTGGACGCCACGATTGTGCAAACCTGCAGGCCGTCATCGCGCGAGTCCGGTGATACACTTGGAGGCTGTGATCGAGCGAGTTTGGAGATGCACTTGGAGGCCATGATTGAGCGAGTTTGGAGATATGCACTTGGAGGCCGTAATTAAGGGATTATGGAGATACATTTGGAGGCTGTGATTGAGTGCGATTGGATTAGTACTTGGAGGCAGTCGATGGACGGCGCAGCGGGTGCTGAGACTCTATTCATCAGTTAGTTAACACGCAATCGTGGGAATGTGACAAGGTGACTTTACCTTTGAGCTCTCATGGAGAGCTGGTTGATGGCCATCGATTGTGAAGGGAGGCATGCTGGAAGCTCAAGCTACATTCAGGGGTCAACTCATAATGATGAGAATGAAGGGAACACAAACAATCTTGAGTGGATGCTGTACTCGGTGTATGCTGTACTCGGTGTCAACTCATAATCACTGCATGCAGAGACAAAGAGGGATGACTTAACGTTGTGTTCTGCGATGATGGTAGAGTTGTGTATGAGAACGAGAGAGATGAAGGATGAAGATTAGAACAAATGTGGAAGATATGGGCGGATATGAGAAATCAGGGGTACAACTTGTCTGATCAGATCGGGAAGACATTGTATCAGTGTTATTACATGCCGGATCGGTACAGGTACCTGCTGTTTTGGGTATGGTAAATTGACTCGCACAAGAATTTCTCCTAAGTCCCAGTTTCCCATGATGATGTGCTCCATCTCTGTTCATCTCCCACTTTCTCGTCCACAACTCTAACATCACCTAAGAACACAAACCTAAGTCATCACTCTCTATCACTCCATGCCATGATCAAGAGGTAACACCGAGTACAGCATACACGGAGTACAGAAAACACTGGGTACTGCATACTCTGCATACTGCATCAACGCAACATCGACTGTCCCCCGCTCCCACCCAGTCTCTCCGCAGACCATGTTGTACTCAATGTACTACATTCCCACTATTACGGGTTAACCAATGAATACAGTCTCAGCTCCCATCGTGCCTCCCTCCCCAACCTCCGCCTCCTGATCGACTGCCTCCAAAAACTCCTCCAATTTCACTCGATCATGGCCTACAAGTACATCTCCAAACTTTGTCAATCACAGCCTTGCTCAATCATAGCCTCGCTCATTCACAGCCTAGCTCAATGACAGCCTCCAAGTGCATCTCCAAATTCGCACGATTACAGCCTCCAAGTGTATCTCCGATCTTGCCTGATTGTGGCCTCCAAATCCCTCTCCGAACTGGCTTGATGATGGCCTCGGAGTGGATCACTCAGTTCACTCGATCACGATGTGGTGAACCGGTGGAGCCAGAAGCCAGACAGCCCAACATCAACATTGCACCGCATCTCGCATGGCATCTGAAATGAATTCTTGGGAAAGCGCAGTTCTGGCTGGAGCAGCGTAGGAACAGGGTGAGACGATATGAAGGGATACCCAGCCATGATGAACCACACAAATTGTGTTGATCTATGAGTGCTTCGCAAGAGTGCGTGAGGAACCACACACAGTTAGTGGATCTGTGAAAGGTCAGCATGAGTGCATGGGACCAAGAGCTCAGAATGACAGAGTGTGTATTTCGTATGATGACAGGATGTCTATCTACCCTGGGCTACCCCAAATATATACTTCCTGTCACTGAGTCTATCTCCGTAATCCCTGTATCTCCGTACCCCCCCAGCTGGCTTACCTCCACCACACTGAATGGTGGTGGTGAGAAACAGATTTTTCCGCCACCACGGCCTCCAAGTGCATCTCAAAGTTCTCTCAATTGGCGTCTCCAGGTGCTCCTCTGATTATGCTCAAAGTACCGTCTGCAGCCAGATTGACTGTATCAATATATATAGAGAGACTTAGATACTATATGTCATATTATGATGTAGCGAATCTGGTGACTGTAACAAAGATCGATATGATAGATGAAATTCCTTGCAGTTATGGAACCCTAAGAATCACTGATGTGAGAATACAGCACCAAGTCTCCCGCAGAGCAGTGCAGAGGTCCCAGCTGCTGTCCAAGCCTCCCTCCAACTTGTGCAGAGGTCGCAGTTACTCTCGAAGTCTCCTTCTGACGTGCACAGAGGTCATACCTGCTCCACACTTCGAGTGTTCTATAAGTCATTTCTCGTAGCATCCTGAACGCCCCTCCATAACTGCAGGTGCTTCCAGGAGCACCGGAGAGTGCTCTTGCAGAGTCTGAGAGCACTCTGCTTAGCCCCAGGGTGGCCTGGGAGCATCTGGAATTAATCTGGAGCACTGGTGAGGACAACCGGAGTGTCTGGGAGGTGTGCATGGGACATGGGGACCGATTTACATTTTGCTGATGTTCTTGAGCTCGACTTCTAGCTTTTCCTGGAATTTGGTGAATGCCTGTTGCCACTGTTTCTTATTGGCTTTCATTTCTCACTTGGTTGAAGCCAATTCTGAACATTGCAACTTCAATTCATCCTCTGGTTTCTTCTTATTGTCCTCTATTTCCATACGCTGCGTATTCTGGACCCTTGCCATTGCTCTTTCAGCGTTCAGCCAATGCTCTTCCATCTTCGATCTCTGAGCTTCCAACCATGTTGGCAATGCATTTTCAGCGTCTGGTCTCTCTCAAAGTGCTGCAGCAATTCTAGCCCATGCCATATTATTGGTTGTGATTTGAGAGTTGTATGAGTCCTTCAGATTCTCAGAATCATGAGATGCTTTCGCTGCAACAACTGCCATTCCTCCTTTGACATTGGCCGTGAAGATTTGAGAATGGAGAACGATCTCTGTTTACTGAGCACATACATCATGGCACAAGGTTTCAACTCCCCTGGGTGTTGACCTGATTGGAAGTACGGATATCACTATGCCAAGGACTATGATGTAACGTGCCTCTTTTGTAGTTAGCACGAGTAGTCATCAATCGACCATATGTCGATGCGACATGTCTCGTTACACGATAGAATAGACACACCTTCGCATACGCCCGCGCACACTCGGCTACTCGAGCACACGTCACCATACAACAGGTTATGAGCCCTTGCGTTTAGAAGGGAACCGACAATCAACACTTCCATTTTCGTTTGTCGAGTGGAGGTCAACATTGTCACAGAGAAGCGTCTCCACGAGCTAAGCGATTACCCCGCATTCCGCCGTGTTTCTGATGGCAGCTGCTGGACGTCTCCCATACCGTCCGAGAGACTACTATAACTGACGATTGCGATACAAGATTAGGATCGTGCGAGATGAGTTCGACGACGATCACAATCACCAAGTTCAATGGCACGAACTATGCACAATGGGCAACCGAGATGGCCCTACTTCTCGAGCAGAAGCAAGTGTACAGTATCATCAAAGGATACGACAACAAGCCGGAAGAGCCAGCAGCAAACGTGACCGCTACAGAGAGGGCAGCTTTCAAAGACTGGATGAATCTCCATGGTGTTGCCAGATCGACTGTCCTACTGGTCATGGAGCCCAGGATCCAAGCGGACTACACAGTCGTCGACGATGCGAAGACGCTTTGGGAAAAGCTAGCATCAGCCTACAAGTCAAAGCTGAAGCTCAACATCTTCGAGATTAAGGAAGACCTTTGGAGCATCAAGCTACAACACTGCGGAGATGTCGAGAATTACACATCGCGGGTCGATCGGAAAGTCAAGGATTACAATCTCTGCGCTGCGCCATCGACCACTGACACTGATGCTACCGATACGGACTCTGCAAAGACAATCGCCAAGATGAGTGAGCAAGAGCACAACTTCTATCTCCATTGCGGAATCCCAAGGAACGACGAGTGGAAAGTCTTCCTGGAGCTCGTGATGGACGAAAATGCCACGATGACCGCCACGCCCGATGAGATCGTCACCAAGCTCGTCGAAAAGGAAGCTGCAATCAAGAGACAGAATGGGCTCGCTCCAGAATCTCTGCTATTTGCAAAGACGGGTGGCAAAGGTGGTGGTAATGGCGGTAAAGCCGGTAAAGGCGGCAGAAGTCCAAAGAGGGATAAGAGAGATAATAAAGGAGACAACGATAGGAAAGAGAAGGATTTCCCGAAGTGTTTTCATTGCCAGCGGCGAGGGCACACCACCGAGAACTGCTTGAGCAAGCAACGCGGCGATTCCTCCAAAGTCTGCCGACACTGCAGCAAAAGCATCAACTGAAGCATCGGCTACTTCGACTGTCACCACTTCGATCGAGAACTATTGGATGGTGGCCAGCTCAAGTGCTGCATCCAGTGATTGGTTCATCGATTGCGGATGCACGACTCACATCTCCGGCCATCGATCAATGTTCATCACCTACACCGAATATCCTCCGAATACGAAGAAGGTGAAGGGATACAATGGGGTCACATCATTTGCATCAGGATATGGAAGTGTTAGATTGACTTGCCAGCTGCCAGATGGAAAGACGGAAACGATCATACTCCAAGAAGTGGTGCATTTGCCGGGGTCGTTCAACCTCATCTCACAGTCTCAGATCATGGACAAGGAAGTCAAAGTCGAACCGGTGAATCACTACGGTCCCAACCTCTACACTCGCCATGGCAAGTTGATTGCCACTGCACCTCAGGTCGATGGGCTATTCGTTCTGGATCGCGTTCTGGATTGAGCTCCGGGATCGACCGAATACACCGATATCAACAACGCCAGCTGCCTGCTGGCACTTAAGACGACTGGGCATGCATCTTGGCACGATGCAGAGAAGCGGATGTTATGGCACCGCCGCGTGGCACACATTGGTCTCAAGGCTTTGGAAATCTTGTGGAAGGTCGTCACCGATACTCCGAGAATGACCGGCAAGTGCGATTGCGAGAGCTGCATCAAGTGCAAATTAGCTCGAAAGCCCTTTACTCCCACGACCTCCCGTGCCACTGAGCCTCTGTAGCCCGTGCACTCGGACATATGCGGTCCCCTGGAAACAGCCATCGGAGGAGGTCAATATATGCTGCTCTTCATCGACGACGCCACGAGGCATACGGATGAGTACATATTGAAGTACATGTCGGAAGCCCTGGAGAAATTCAAAGAATGGAAGGCTCTTAGAGAAAAGGAGTCGGGCAAGCAAGTGAAGCGATTTCGTACAGATGGAGGCGGTGAGTACACCTCCAAGAAATTCGCAGAATACCAAAAATCAGAGGGCATACTAAAGGAAACGACTACGCCCTACTCACCTCAGTCTAATGGAGTCGTCGAACGGGCGAACCGCACGATCATGGAACGCGTACGATGCATGCTGGACGATGCCGGACTTTCGAAGAAGTACTGGGCATTTGCAGTCTCAGTGGCGGTCTAGCTCAAGAACCGCACTCCGACACGCGCCGTGGTTGGTAAGACTCCGTACGAGGCCTGGCATGGATCCGGAAAGAGGCCATCTTTGAAGCATCTCCGTGTGTTCAGATGCTTGGCCTTCGTCCACGTTCCGAAAGAGAAACGAAAGAAGCTGGATTACAGAGCCACTCCCGGCGTATTCGTAGGGTACAGCATATCGACTAAGCAGTACTTCGTATACGACCCATTGGCCAAGACGCTTCACCGCTCCCGAGATGTGGTATTCAGAGAAGGGAAGCGGTACACAGCACCGAATGCTGCAGACGAAGCGATCTTGAACAAGCACTTCTTCAGAGATGTCATCGAGGGTCCCAAACCCACACCCACCAAGAAGGAATCTGAAACCTCGCCGCCAACCGGAGATGGAAATTCCGAACGTCAAACGGAGGAGCCATTGGACGA
>Ga0307515_10004794_pt1 | contig 27688 bp, 33 predicted proteins | sample 17_EM_MG_FD_194513 | JGI IMG/M metagenome (GOLD analysis project Ga0307515, IMG submission 194513) | Populus trichocarpa ectomycorrhiza microbial communities from riparian zone in the Pacific Northwest, United States - 17_EM | ecosystem: Host-associated > Plants > Roots > Unclassified | place... | reverse complement strand
ATAGACATCATCTCATTTTCATCTCATCTGGATCCACGCAATTGCGTGGATTCTCACGGCCGGGTAGTATCATATCTTCTCACTTTCTTCCTAGCCTCCTCGAGCTAGAAGCGTTCTTTCTCACGAAATCCGTTTGTGCTCTCAATGGGCGTCTCCAGATGATCCTCCGATTATGCTCGACTACCATCTGTGGCCAGATTGACCGTATGTATATATATAGAGATACTTAAATACTTCATGCCATATTATGAGATAGCGAATCTTGTGACTGTAACAAAGACAAATATGATAGACGAACACAGTTGGCCACAATGCCACAGTGTTTGTTTACAATAGGATACCAACAGAGCGAGAAGAAACGGCGAAACTGCGATCGGAGGGCGATATGCAACACGATGCGTTGTATTGGCGCCGGGCACGGAGTAATCTACCACCGGGGTGTCTCTGAAGGCTCCGACGGAGCGCATCCACTCTGACGGAGCCATTCAGCCCGGACGGAATTGTTTTTTGCTGATGTCAGTCTTGTAAGTATGGTAATTGAATGGTGATGTGGTCGGAACTATCCATAACGTGTATACTGACGGCCTTTCTTGGCAAAAGAGTAATGGACACCAACACTGCCTCCTTCTGAAAATGAGCTTCCACGGAGCGTCAACGATTCTTGGCTGTGCATCTTGGGTAACCTAACTGCCGATTGGTTGCAGCCATTCATAAACGAAGTATTGCCTGCCTTCCAAATCAAAAATAATCGTATCAGGCTCCCTGCCCCATCCAGAAAATGAGCGTCAACGGAGCGTCAACAATTTCTAGTCTTGTAAGTACGGTAATTGAAGAGTGACCTGGTCACTGCTATTCATAACCGATGTAATGGCTGCCTTCATTGGCAAAACAAAGTGACGTTTGGTTGCAGCCATTCATAAACGAGGTATTGTCCCATCCTGAAAATGAGCGTCATTGCTGTTTCAAGGATTATTGGTGCTGGATCTTGGGTAATCTAAGTGTAACAATGTGGTAACAATTCATAGACGAAGTTGTGGCAGCCTTTTCAATTGAAATAACGCATGACACATACGTTACCCCATCATGGAACTGAGTGTCAACGGAGCGTCAACAATATTTGTTCTTGCATATTGGGTAATCAAGGCTTTCTCCGCATAGGTGCGCCCATAACAAAACTATTGACTACCTCTCTAGCTAAAAATGCAACGGGTAGAAGGCAAAACACGTATTCCAAAATAATCAATGTCGCAGATTGCAAAACATCCAAAAAGAGATCATTGGCTGTCAAATACCTAATTTTAATAATGTTCAATTATCCAACTGCAAACACAAGAACGATATATAAATCTACAGATGGACCCACTGGGCCACCCGCTGACAACCCGCCCAATCCAGACGAGTTGGGAGATTTGCATCGAACTGTACCCGAAATGACAGTTCGGGCATGTTGACAACCCGGACCGCCAATTTGGGAACGGTTCGCTTTTGACCCGGACCCAGACCCGAAGTGACGGTCCGGAACCGTTGCTAACACTACTTCCTATCAACCAACTCCTTTGCTTTTCCTTTTCTACTATTCAAGTCCATCTCTTTTCAATCATTCCTCCTATAAATCTCCAACCTCGGTTCTTTGTAGTACCAGGCCCTATCCTTCCTAGTTGCCTTGACTTTAAGTAGGTGAATAAGTTTCCCGAGCTGCTGTGGAATCTATCCCTCTTGTCACCCAGATCCATAGTGACAAATGTCACCTGCTCTGATGCATTGATAGCAGAGATGGTGATATGGCGGTTCTTATTCACCAGATTCCTCCCATTCTTCTGAGCGTATGTATCACAGGGGTGGCCCAACATGACATATTCTGAACAGGATTGTGCTTCTGACATGTGAATCAGAATGACGATACTGTCCACATTGTCTGGTCCACACTCTACCATGTTCGTCAAATCAGACCGATTACCATCAACAGTAATCATCTTCCAGTTGGCATGTTTCCACCCGATGTTCAACTCCCTGGTAACCTCTTCACTTATTACTACCATCTCAGATCCAACGTCAATGAGGATGGCAAACATGTGTGCATATATGTATCTGAAAACGGTTGGAGTGACCATGGGTTAGCAGAATTCGGTATGTCCAATGTTGTCATTCAGGCTGGAGAAGACCCAAATGTAGGCAATTCCAATGTTAAGGGGTGACTGCAGGGTCGTGGCTGAAACTCATTCGTTGTTCCGAACACAGACAGTTTTATTCTTCGGTAACACGGGAAAGATCAGTTCGCCAGTTTCACTCTCCTGACTTTGTAGAATTGTGTCATCGAGTTGGCTGCTTCCACACAGTTCCTGCTTTTAAGCGTCCAGGGCCAGTGCCATTTTTTGTGGCAGATTTGGTCCCTGTATGGTCTTTGGAGTCATGTTTTCAATGGGGGCTGCCTTGGCTGGTTGCTTGCTGAATGCTACCGCCTTCCTCATAGTTTGCCATTGCTGGTCTCCAGCACTCAATGAAACCACTGCAACCTCTTCCTCCAAATGTGCCCACTTATCATCACCCCTGACCAGCTCATCAGTCCTCTTCATTCCCTTCTCCACCATGGGATATCCTGTCTGCATACAGACAGCTGCAGAGTATTTTTCTCTGTCTTCCTCATCTAAATATGTGTCTCAGTTAACCTCCGTCTCACTTTCTTTCTCTTCCTCTGCACTGCGGTCAGCTTAACTCTCATAATGCCCTGCATCCTCGTCACTCAATTCCTGGATACTGTCTTCATTACCCACTACCTTGCCTCTTTTAACTATAGACCAACCAGCATCGTACCCATTGATTTCCAACAGCTGTTAGGCAATCCCTGAGCAAAAGGCAGACACCTGAGCACAGGCCCTCTGAAACAGCTGAGACATTGTAACATGCTGCGGCTCAGGCGGCTGTGGTGCAGCTCGAGTGGCAAGTACAACTACCTGTTGCCAATACCGGGCTACTTCCAGCGTAAATTAACGTATTGTCAAGATCACTCATTCCGGTCGATATCTAGAGATCTCTCATCTGTATTGCCCACTTGGTCGAAACGTTCATGTTGGGTGATCTTTGATGAGGACTATGCCGTTGTCCTCGTTGGTGTGCACATTGGGACAGAATGTGTGAGAGTGTTCTACCTCGTCACAATAGATACACAGTTCTTATCCTTGCCCTGGATACTACTGGTAATTGGGTCCCAGTCAGTAGTATGTGGGTCCTGTGGGTGCACATGCCGGTGGGGAGTTCATTGGTATGTGTGGAGGTGAATTGTCAGCTTGGACGGTGTACGCCCTGGCAGTCTGGTAGCATCCGTATTTGGGGACATTCGCTTTGCTCAAGTGGAAAGATCCCAGCCTGAAAGGCCTCCATTATATTATCCAGATTTGTGTCTATTGAATTTTTGGTTTGACCGATGGGAATTTCCTCTGTGGCTTGTGTTTCTGCTGGGGTCTATTTGCTAGGGATTGCCGAAAGGATCACTACTACTGTCGTCTGTGGCGGCGAGACCCAGCTGCAATTGAAAAAGTAGAGACTCCCAGCCCCATGTGTGCTTCTTCAGAGTCCTGGAGAGCAAGTAAATCCGCTGTCTCACATTTGTCGGGGACATGCCTTCGGAGTTTGTCGTATTTGAATCTTCTCGGGCCTCTGGGGTCTAGTTCAAGTTTCATTACCAGTTTTGCTCTCAAATCACTTGGGAGGGATCCTAGTAACATATCCCGGTATGTGTATTTGGCCATGGCTCACTTGTTGATCATTATGCAGCTGATGGTATCATATGTGAGGAGAACAGCTTTAAGTCTGATGTTCCCAAGTTCCATGTGGTCCTTGCATAGTCGCTCCAAGTGTGACCTTGTGTGCATATACACTCTGCAATAGGCATGACAGAACATTTCGTTCAGTTCCTCTTTCAACAGCTCCCGAGCCCTTCCTAAACTAACAGTTCTTCAGTTTCATTGTCTCCTGGATTATGTCAGAGCAGAAGCAAATGAAGTTTGCAATGATATGCTCAGCCACCGGGTCAGTGCCGGTGCCCGAGGAGAGACTGTTGTAGTCTTCAATGAAGTTCGTAACGTTGGCTTAACCGCAGACTGGTGCGGCCATGGTTGTGGGGTGTGGTATTTGAATCTTTTGCTTCGCGAATGTACGGTCTCAGGACTCGATGAATTGTCTTTGATCTTGTACATGGTTACTTGAGATGTTGGCGGAACGTCCAGTGCTGGTGGAGGATACGGCATGGCTCGGGTGTCCAGGGTTGAAGGAACGGGTAGAGCCACTGGAACTGGCGGCGGAAGCACATCAACTGAGTTCAGTCGACATTGTGGATCAGTACTGTTGTAGTGGTTTGAAGATGGCATGGTTGTTTAGGTGGTGAATTGGCGGTAATTGGTGATCTAAAGTCAATTGCTAGTTTGTGAGTATTTGGAAGGGGAGTTGGGTTAATTGACAATCTTGTTGAGGTGCGCTCTTTGTTTTTGTTCATTTCCTAGCCCAGGTTTGGGACCTATCAGTCCTCTCTCTTATCTGCCTGCCACATCGTCTATCTCTCAGGTTCTGTTCCCTGCAACTTCTCCCTCCATGACTAGTAGTAATCTCATTAGAGTTCTTCCTAATCTTACCAGCATCATTAATTCCTTTTCTTAGTATTCCTTTGGGTTGGTGTCTTCCTTACTACAGAAGTGGCAGCCTGAGTTTTGCTTGTATTTCGTCATCTCGGTAAGATTTTGCTTCCTCCTCGTGGAGTTCGTCCAATCCGCAATATCGGGGCCTGTCACCAATTCTGTGAGGTCGGTGTATATTGTCCAGGTGTGAGGTTGGTGTCTGATACCAATATGAGACCAGTGACATTCTTCAGTGTATGTCCCGGTATGAGGTCAGTGTCTTCATTTCGGTGACAGGTCGGCGCCAAATCCTGAGTAATCGTCCCGGTACGAGGTCTGTTCATTCGGTCTAGGTTTAGGTAGGTGCCAAATCTTCCGTATTCGTCACAGCATACGATCAGTGCCTTTTTCGTTGGTCACTTCGGTGCCAGGCAGGCCCCCTAAACCATTTCCAATCTGACATTTGTAGCACCGTCCTTTCGGTGCTTCCTTCCGTATTTACCCTGATTACCCAGTGGGCATCTTTCCCACCAATTGATACTCAGCCTTCCAAACCAGAATCCGTGTTTCGGCTTCATTTGTAGTGAAATGCCTGAGCTACAAGACACTTAGCCCAGCATCAACACTCAGCGGAACCTCTTGCGCCATCCAGAGGGAATTCATGAGAACAAGCAGTACTGGCTCGAGAAGTATTTAGTGTTAGCAACGGGTCCGGGTAACCCGCCACTGGTCTGGGTTTTGACTGGCGGTTGGGTTCGGTTGGGTTCGTTACCCAGCCAAAAACCCGAACCGCATGGTCTTGGCGGGTTTGTCACCCGGACCGGACATAAACCCGTGGTTTTTTGGCCGGGTCGTACCCGGACTGCGGGTCCATTTCACGGTTCCACCATATTCCTCCAAATCTCGCTCCAATTAAGTATTTGAATTATGATTGTATCATGACATGATCAGTACGTAGATTGTGCAGTTTTAGCTGCTCTTTCACCTCCCGCTGTCAGATTTGCGATAGGACCAATATTCGTTGAATCGCTGTGGAATTAAGCTATATTTTGCCCGAAATTGGCGTGTTTTCGATAGCGACTCAACCAATATTGGTCTGATCGCAAATCGGACAGCGGGAGGTGACAGAGATGCTAAAACTGCCCAATCTACGTACTGATCATGTCATGATACGATCAGAACTCAAATACTTAATTGAACCCAAAATTGTGAACTTGAAATGCAGGGATTTTGGTGGAAAACCGGCCCATTTCCAATGGGCCGGGTTTTTCGTGTGGTAAGACCCGTTGCCACGGTCCGGTTTCGGGTGGAACCGTACCCGGAACCGGCCCGGGAATTTGGACCCGTTGCTAACACTAGAAGTATTGGAAGAGGGTGAGAAGATATGACAATACCTTTCCATGGGGATCAATGAAATGGCGTGGATCCATGAGATCTCCGAATGCGCAAGTGAGACCAACAGTCGGGAATAATAGTGTGTGTATTGATTCTACCATCATAGGATGAGATAGATGCTATCTACTGCGGGGTGTCCCAAATAGATACTCTCCGTTGGTTAGTCTGTCTCTGTTACCCCTATTTCTCTGTATGTCTCTGTCTCTCAGTCCATCTCCATTACCACCATCCCTGTATGTATGTAAACCCAGTATCGCTCACTCCTCTGCCTAATTCAGTGGCAGTTGTGGTGAGATTTGTATTCTCCCACCATAGTGGATTTCCCGCAAGCAAGTCTTGGCAAAATAGGCTGCTGGTGATATTCCATCCTTGGAAAGGTAACCTGCATTCTTCATCCAGTACCTCTCAGAAGAAACTCCAATATGACCCATCTGTATATGCATGGCCAGCCAGAGACAAAGTTCTTGAGCTATAACTGGCTGCCAGAATAGCTACCACTTCTTGTCTGGCCCAAGAAGCCGCTGCTAAGTATTGGAACTGGAGTTCGTTACATGCTGTCCTAGAATGGAGTTGGAAAGAAACAATGTGAAGATTTGGATGGGAGTGATAGCATCCAGCTTGGAGAATAAGCGGGGCAATAGATTCCATTTCTCTAGAGAAGGCACAACAGATTATAAAGGGCTCAATGTGAGAAGCTCATGAAGATCTGGCAAATTTTGAATTTGTTTTTTAAGAGTTTGCTTATACTGCTTTGCCCAGTGATTGGCTGTGATCAACCCAGCTGGGCCGATGTATCATTCATTTGAAGAGCTTTAATTATCATCAAGATTGACCATTGCAGGTGGAGCTTCAGTAATTGCTCAAGACAAATTAGGTAGATTGACAGGATGGTGTTGTACCACTGACGGTGGTGGTAGTAGTCAGGAGGTGGTTCATTTCTTTATTTGTAATGTCATTGCATTGACCCCAGTAAGGGGGGGGCCCAGTGTGATTACCTAAGTGTTCAACCTCAAATTGTTCATGGGATATTCAACCGTATATCGCTGAAACTTGCGGGGTCTTCTGTCGACGGAGGGCACAAGGCCACTATTCTACTTACCTATCTCCTATGCGAAGTCATTCCTCCTACTTCCCACCGCTCAATGTAGGGCACGAGGCCACTGACCCACCAAGCCCACCCCCAAAAACATCATCCACACTAAAAAGCAAAATACAACAAAGAAAACTCATAAAAACACATTTGTCCTGCAGGATCATCAAATCTTACTCGGCGCAATCTACACTGCGACACATTTCCTCCACCTGTCCCATAGAGTTGAGCCCTGCTCAGCTAACCATTTTGGGGTTGGGAACTCTCATATCTTCCACCACAGCAATTATACACATGAGTAACTGTGCGGTAATCATTAAATCTTGTAACGACCAGACTTCGTCAATGTTGATCATCCTCATCTGTTTCTCCTGCCTGGGGTGCCTACTCCATCCGCAGTTGTTGTCCATCCCTCCCTCCAGGTCATCTTCTGCCCCTCTAATTGGCCTCCTTTCTGCAAGGTATTATGTCTTTCAGTTTGGTCACTTAATAACACGACCCTCTCGACTTACCTCTATCATTCTGTTGTCAGGGATTTCATTCATTCTCCTGATGTTCTCCCCTGTTATTTTTTTCCCTGTCATTCCCCTGCCCTACTGCCATTGCCAAAGCTCTGGCAAATATGGACAACATTATGCAAAATGGTAGGTATATTAAGCTCAGTTCATTGTCATGTCACCCTGGTTCCACCTCCAATTTGTCGATACTCATAGACATCGTATCGTCCCATTCAACCCGCTGGGCCAAATTTCTTTAAAATAGATCTTTGCCCCACTCCGTTCCAACTCACTTTCATACTGCTGATGGTCTCTTTGGCTCTATTGTAAAATTGTCTTTTGGTATAGTTGGAATTGTTGGTGGCTGCATTTCTGGGTCTGGCGTTGACTCCCTAACTTTTCCAAACTTTTCGATTTCCTCCAATGGACTCGTGACAGTTTTTTTGAGTGTCAACACTTCTATCGACAGATTGTCAATTTTCAAGCAGAGTTTTGCGATTTGTCCTGCCATGAGTTGTGCGTAAGCTGTCCCAGTTATCTCCAGGGCCAGTTCTAGCGACATGTTCAAAAATTTGTCCCTGTGAGTGTGAACCTTTACGGACTCCGTTTGTTGTTGATGTTGGGATTTGCAACCCTGGAAGCTGGTTATCTTTTTGGCTTCCGGCCGTGGCATTACGCCTTTGGATTTCCCCGTCTTCTCAGTCCGTGGCTTCTCAATTCAAATAGCAAGAATAAAGATCAAGTACATAACTGTATTGTCGCTATCGTACTGGTGTTGGCAGAGTACAGAAAACCCCTGTAGTAACACTCCCAGATACTGTCTTCTTTAATCATCCCCCACAATAGACTGCAGGAAGAAGATGCGGTTTGGGTAGTGGAAGGACCCACTGTAGCCATCAGGGTTGTAGAATCATGCCCAACTCTGGGCATCAGCAAAAAACATTTCTGTCCAGGCTGAATGGCTGCATCAGAGTAGACGCACTCCATCAGAGCCGTTGGAGCAGCCGCTATGGCAGATGACTTAGTGCCCAGCTACAATACCACACATCCCGTTGCATATCGCCCTACAATCGCAGTTTCGCCATATCTTCTCCCTCTGTCAGTCACCTATTATAATCACACACTCTGGCATTGTGGTCAACTGTGACCATAAGTCGGAATCAGTTCATTTGGTACACGCTTGCATCAGGAGTGCAATGCAATGCGTGACACTGCGAAAAACTCACCTCGTGTTCCTGCTACATCAAGCTCGAGGAGTGTAGGAAGAAGTTGAGAAGATTTCATACTACCTGGCCGTGAGGATCAACGAAAAATCATCATCACAAACTGCGACTCAAAAAATTTGATGTGCAAGTCAAATTACCATCCCCTATACGGCAGGTACAAGTACCAATCTGGTGGGGAATGACCCCAAAACGAGGTCGTCCAAACATGATCATCCCAGTCGTACCCCTGATTTCTCAGGTCCGCTCATATCCTCCATATCGTTCTCATCTTCATCCCCCATCTCTCTCTTTCTCATCCACAGCTCTACCATCATTGCAAGAACACAAAGTGAAGTCATCCCTTTCTATCTCTCCGTGCCATCATCATGAGTTAACACCGAGTGCAGCATATGCCGAGTATAGCATAGATCTAAGATTGTCTGTAGTCCCTGCATTGTCCCAATTTGGAGTTGACCCCCGAATGTAGCTTCAGCTTCCAGCGTACCTCGCTACAGATAGACTGCGACCAGCAAGTTCTCTACAAGAGCTTCAAAGGTAAAGTCACCTCGTCTCATTCCCACAGTTTCGGGTGAACTAACCGATGAATAGAGTCTCAGCACCGGGCAGGCCTCCCAACGACTGCCTCTAGATCGACCACCTCTAAGTAGTCCTCTAATCTCCCTCGATTATAGCCTGCTGCAAGTGCAAATCTAACCTCGCGTGATCACAGCTCGCAGTGCATCTCTGAGTTCACTTAATCTCTGCCTCCAAGTGCATGTCCAAACTCGCTCGATCATGGCCTCCCATTGGATCATTAAGGAGCGCCGGCCGGTGTACGGAGATACAGGGTTAACGCAGGTGAAAGATGACTCAATCCTCATCTTCATGCGCACCTCGAATTCCTGACAATCTCCGCTTGCTGCCTCTCCAGATATACCGTGTGAAGATAGTTAGCTATATAGATACATAGATACATAGAGAAAAGTACAAACTGGATGCATAAGTTTTGAAAATTGTTGAACGATAAGTAGTAGCTATGATTTCCAGCCACACCAGCCGCATTCCCAAAGAAGAAGTTTTTCCCAGACTGCTCTACAGTGAGCCAAAGTGCGCTCAGGTGCTCCGAGGTGCACCTGCAGGCCACTACATGAGTCCCGTAAACTCGGGAAGCGTGTAAATCTCCGTCAGAGGGTCCGAGGTTCCGTCAGAGCCATCAGAGCCATGTGGAACACCCGGGTGTTTCCAGTGGAGACTGGTGTTATTGCTGATGGGCATGGTATTGCTGTAGGGAGATTATGGGTAAGCTTGTGGTTGGTGAACGACTCACAGCTTGGCAAAAGCTAGTGGTGAGGTGGTGTGTGGAGGCGTCGGTTCATCAGGAGGTGCTGCGCATTGGACCATACGGCTCATTCATGATGCAATGCTTGGCAGTTTGTTTTTTTCCATTTTTTGGTGAGGATGGTGCAGATGAGAGAATGAGTGGGGGGGGGTAGGTAGTTGATATTACGATTCTGAGGTCAGAGGGCTCCTCAGCTCATGGTTGTTGTGGTGTGGTACATGGGATGTCGGAAGGTGGTGGCTGCTGGGCTGGAGGATGGTACTCTTACAATCTCCAAAGTACTGTTACATATATGCCACTCAGCACCACAGAACTTGTCCCACTTCCACAAGAATTCACAAAGAGAAGCATCTAATATTTATCTTTCAATTCATAATGTTCTAGAAGCGGGTATAAGTGTGTCACTGTGCTGTTATAAGTAATCAGACACAGCCTACACAAAAGTGTGCCTGTTTCTGGGAAATCTACCAGCCAATGGATACTGATGTAATGGCATGTACGCCAACGCTTGACTGCAGAGGTATGATATGGTAATATGCTTGCACACGAGATCGAGTGAGTATATATGGAAAGTATAGTCGTAAAATATTCAATACCACTCTACCTGTCGCAGCAGCGACCTGCATACAGTATCCCATACCCCGCCTCCGGTCACATGTCCCCGATACATTATCCCCCTCTTTAGGTGCAGATCTCCTGGGCTGCCAAAGCCGGTGTACAACAGAATAGAAGAACAGAGAACAATGAATGAAACAATCAATATACGTACACAATCTTACAAACCCTTAAGTCCCACATCTGATCGAGTCTGCTCAATGGCAACCAGTTGGCGGAAGCGTGGCACGGGGAAACTCTACCTTCATTGGGAAATGGCAAAACCCATGCCAACGCTATTCATTCTGGGCCGAGATCCAATCAAAGAGAAGAGAAGAGAATGAAGAAACAAGTGTGTACATGGACTGTCCAAACTGCTTAGGTGTACTCCATACCTCCACCCCCGAATTCAATACCTCCACTCCTGTGGCCGCTCCAGTTGCACTCGGGAAAGTTGTCAAGCAGATCGTGCGTGTTTTCAAGGTGTACCGCCGGGTCCCAGCTCGTGTGTGAGCGGTTGGAGGCGGCCGATTGTGTGAGATAATGCAGCTTCCGATAGCACTGCCTAGAGTCGAGTGTGTGGTCAACTTCTCATTTCTCTTCTTCCCTGATAATCGCCTTGTGTCGTTCTGAAGATGGTTGACTTATAACTGGCGGCGTATAACGATCGAGAAGCAATAAATGGGAAGCATTGTGCTTCCGCATTGTACTCGGCCACTATAGTTCGTGAGCATTCTTCTTGTTGATCTTACTTACAGTATACGGTGCTGGGCGAATGTAATTGAGCTTCTTTGAAGGCCTGGATGTTTTCAAGTTCCTGGTCGGTACCCATACTGTGTCTCCAACAACTAAAGTCTTCTTCTTCTGACCAGTGTACATTGTGTCACTCCTGCGCCTGAATTATGTGTTCTGGGAGAATTCGGTGAGTCTCTTCCAAGCCTGCCATCCACAAGTCTGCCCGCACCTGTGATCTGGAACCGGTGTCCTTTAGAGACTTCAATTGCATCATAGGATGGTATTTGTAGTTCGCCCAGATTGGTGTGTTCAGCTTGGAATTCTGGATGGAGTGGTTGTACGCAGATTCCGCCAGGAGTAACAATTCCACCCAGTTGTCTTCCTCATAGTAGCAGCCGGCTTGGAGGTACTGTTCCATCGTTTGTTTCTGCCGCTCAGCTTGACTGTCCGTCTGCGGGTTTAACGCCGTTGACAGTCGGTAAATGATTCTGAGGTCAAATCTAACTCTGTTCCAAATACACCAGGTAAACTGTTTGCTGTGATCGGTGGTGACATTGTCTGGTATACTGTGTTGGCATATCACATGTTTGAAAAACCTTCCTGGTAGCTCCGGGGAGTCAATGTACTTTCTGCAGGGGAGGTAGGTTACGATGTTAGTAAAACCGTCAACAATTCCCAAGATCCTGGTGTTTCCAGTCCTATTTACTCTAGTAAGGAGGTAACGAAATCCGTGGTAAGGTCCTCCCAGGGATGACATGGCTGTGACAGTGGCCTGTTGAGTTCATAGTGTGCGTGAGGTGGTGCTTTGTTTCGGTGGCACAACTCAGAGCCGGCAACTTACTTCCCCATCTCCAACTCCTTCTCAGGCCAATAGAAATGTCATGATACGAGCTGGGCAGTCTTCAAGGCTCCGAAGTGACCGGATTCGTAGTTGTCGTGGAATAGGCTGGTCACTCTACTGCTGAGTGCTGTTGGCACATATATTCTCCTCTGTTAGGTTAGAGAATCATTGATTGATCTGCATTGACTCTCATCTGCAATTGAAACGTCGACCAAGGTTGGTTGTATTGTTGTGGCTACAAAGTCAGACTCCTGGGCTGCATTGATATCTAGTAGAAGGTCACCATATGATTTGGTGATGGTGGTCGCTGCTAAGGTGGCTAGATGCCTTACCGTCATATTCTCATAACCGATCTCATACTCGGATTCTCTCAATGGACTCTCCGCTGCGTGCTTCTTGCCTTCCAGGTGGTTGAATATGCAGTCATAGAAAGGGAGGATCTCCACCCATCATGCCTGACGCCGGGAGAGCACTGTTGACGTTTGGAAGTACTCGAGGTTCTTATGGTTGACTATTATGAGGACATGATTCTTCGCTCACTTGAGGTAGTCCTGCCACTGTGTCATAGTTCCCAGGTTAGGGAAGAGATCCCGATCGTACGTGTCGTAGTTCTGTTCGGCACCGCAACATTTTTGAGAGTAGAAGTTGAATGGACTTTGAATCCCGAAACCAACATTCTGGTTGAGAATTCTGGCTTTGGCAAAGCCACTTGCATCGGTCTGCTGAGTAATCGGCTTGGCCCGGTCGAAATGGTTGAGAATGAGTGTATTGGTGAAGGCATGTTTCAACTTCCGAAATGCAAGTTTGGCATCCCATGCCCATTTCCATTTGAGCTGTTTAGGCGTCCTGGAAGTCTTGGCTTTCTTCGGCAGGTCTGGAATCGGTGTTGTTATCTGTCCATATTTCATGATAAACTGCGGGTAGTTATTCGTCAATCCAAGAAGCACTTCCATGTCCTGAATGGACTCTGGCGTTGGCCAATCCGTGATTGTTGTCATCTGGTCCCATTCCATGCCGATCTGATTGAGGCTTATGACAAATCTGAGGAAGCCAGCATCTGACACTCAAAGATTGCACTTCTTGGCTTTGGTGTATAGGCCAAATTTTGATAGTCATTCCAGCACTTTTCGTAACTCTTCATGATGTTCCTTCTGATTGGTCCAGTATATCAGTATGTCATCGAGGTAGCACACAGCAATGTCATCAACAAAAGTCTGTGAACAGTCATCAGGATAGGCTTGCAATGTACATAGTGCATTTGTTATCCCGATCGGCATGACTCAGTATTGTAATTTCCCTGACCAGGTGCGAAATGTGGTTTTGTACTCGTCGCCTTCCTGAATGGAGATGAGATGACAGGTATTCTAAATGTCCTGTGTACTTATTATCCGAGCTCTGTGCAACCTGCAGACCATCTCTTAGATTGGTAGGAGAGGATATGGTTTCGTCACCACGGCTCTGTTGAGAGCTCGGTTGTCCTGACACAGTGGTGAGCTACCGTCCGTCTTTTTCGCAAATATGATCGGTGCTGCCACAGGCGGTGAGGATCACTTGATCAATCCATTCGGTGGGATGTTGCGATGAACGCCTTGAGTGTTTTGAAACCAACTTCCGAAAGGTAATAGATTCGGCCAGATGGTAAATCCAAGGCTGATTCCAGACCAATCAGGTGGTCAATTGGCCGGTGTGGTGCAAGGGTCTCTGCCATATCTTTGCTGAATACATCCACATAGTCCTTGTATCTCACGAGGATATAACGTCCATCATCAGTAGGTACAGTACCGGTTCTGGCATCTGTGAATTACCCTTCATCTCCATCCTGGAATTCGGGATAATGGGGATGCAAGACCTACGGATTGCAGGTCAAGCGGTTCGCCTAGGAAAGAGCCAAATGCCACTACTCCACAAGTCCCATTGTGACTTGGTGAACCGGTAGCTGTCGTTTAAGGATCCGATGACGGTCTTCCCCTGCGACTACTGCCATGGCTCCCTGGTCATTTGTTCATTGCTTCGGGTTATTAGTCTCAATCTTGCCTAGATTTTTCAAAGTGGTTACCACCATTGTCGCTCCCAGCAGTCAACTGCATTCCCAGATTCGTAGGGCTAATGTCTTGATGATGTCATCGCTATTTAAGATATCATAGAATGTGGTTGCTTCAAGTATTTCAATATCTGCAGTCGGACTGTCCTCACCGCTCTCCCTTCGTTTTCCATCTAGGTCGACAGGGTTCTCTGATGTCGAGTAAATCGTCGCCGTACTCCTGCCAATGTCTGGCAGTTGTACATTAGTACTTTCGTCATCCCGACCGTTGTACCACTCTACTATCATATCTGATCTGCATGCCACCCTGTGGCCACTTGTGGTTCTTAAGGAAGTTAATTAACCGGTAGCCCCATTCATCTCCGGCTATTGGGTTCTGAACTATAGTGATCCCAGTACTGCATCGTTATGCCTTCAATCAGACGAGTATCACCTGCAGTTTGCGGACCGGGGCTAAGTGATCCACATATTAGACGGTCATCGCCATCTTGCAGCTCTACCTCATTACCACGAGGACCAAACCGTCAAGACCATCCGTCGTCATTTGCGGTGCTTCGTTGGGTAGTGTGAGTCTATTGGGATGTTCTGGAGACATGAAGATGCATGGAGTGCCGCAGTCAATGAGTGTTTGTATTTGTTGCAATTCCCTGAGTTTATCATTTATCTGGATTTCTTGGACAATGTGCGATGAATCCGGTCTTGCAATTCCACACCTGGATTGACTTGACATGAGATCTTACGGATTCTTCATGACAACCCTCACCCTAAATGAAACTAGATGCGCTTGAATTTCCTCCAATGTTGCCGTCAATCCACTTGTACATAATGACTGCATTTGAAGCTCCAATTGGTGCATCCTCTTCTGCTGAGCTAGGTACCGAGAGAGGTAGGCTAGTTTTTTGGTTGCTTACTGTCAAAGGAGCATTGGAGTTTGAATGGTTTTCTGTCTCCTGAAGGAGCACAGTTTTCTGGGAAGTTGGCACATGTATATTTCATTGAGTGGAATGTTTTGTATTTGGGTGACCCGCAGTGTATCCATTTTCCTTCCAACTTCTGAGGTTAATAGAACATTGGCATGATGCAAGGCACAGGAGTGAGGTTGTCATCATTGTCGCAGTTTCACTTGTTGGGCTTTGGTGCTTCAGCCAGCTCAGATCTGGATGTTCGCAAGTTGCAATTTCACCCGCCGTGTAGAGATGATTCTCCTGACTGCTTTTACTGTTGATGGGGCTGCTGCAGTTGGGGCATTTTGCTGTCTGGCTTGACTTCTGAATCGGCGGCATGGTTGAAAAGGTCTTCCATACTGTCAAATTTTCCATTCTTTGGGTTCAATGGCGCTTTCTTGGACATGAGTCCTGGGCTTAGTCCACTCCAAGCGATCTCGTAAAGGTTCTTGTTATCCTGTGGGAGCCATCCTGCTCCTCTCCAATTTGCTTCGATTGCATTGGCGTAGACTCTCACCTGTTCATTCGCTCCATGGGGGAAGATGGTTATTTGCTTCATTTCCACATTGAGTTTTCAGTCCTTGTCGCCATACACCTTTTGCATTTCTTGTGAGAAGGCCTCAAACTGTTCCATAGAGGGATCTCAGTCTCTGCGTAGGTCTCAAAGCCACTCTACCGGATTGGTCGTCTGTGTCTGTCTCTGAGCCGGGTTCTCGTGATTGATGCATGTGCTCAGAAGGATCTCTGTGTATTTGACATTGTTAGGATCTCCGTTCTGGAACCGGTGTGCATGGGTTAGGAAGTTAGATTGTCACGCGTCTTGGAGGTTATCAAGCTTCTTTGCTCCCCCACAGTACTATTCTGAAGAGGTCATTTGAATATTTTTGTTGTCGTTGCTTCTGGCCGAATAGACTCTCTACTGTAATCACTGTGGGCCTTCATCAGTCCGTCATTTAGCATGCTTAGTTGAGTATTCAGTTCAATGGCAATGTTGAACATTTCTTGTTGTTCCTCCATCATCTTTCTCATGGACGCTGGCTCAGATTGAATAGTCGGCTCGGGCTCACTCGTGTTGTTGCCCAGAACATCGCTCTGGATAGCGCCGACACCGTCACTCAGGTCATGTTGTATGTCGGCACTGTTTACTTTGTCTTGGTGATCATTCTCATCATGGATCTGATCCTCCGGACGTATGGAGGTTCATCAGGTGAACGCAAAGTTTAGTTGGCCAAGAGGAAATCCTATATTTCTGTGCTCAAATATATACTACCCAAGCGCTATTGAAAATATGCGAGTATCTACATTTCTCTTTACTAAAATTGTACTTTCTTAAGTATTGTCCTTACGATAAGATGGTACTCTACGGATAAGAATAATGTGGTGTGTTAACTTTTGATACTTGGGTTATCATTTTATTGTTTGGTCTGTAGGAAGTTCCAGTTGGAACTTGTCTAGAACCTTCTTTTTGGTTCTGTTAGGATAAGGATTTATCAGCGCTTATCTTTAAAGAACACTCCTAGATTGTTATGTTATATTCTTTGAAGTTCGCATGTATTTTTGTACAGTTGCAGAGTTTTCCTCTTTGTGTTTTGGTTATTGATCCGCGATCGTGGTCATGGACAATAATCCGTTTCATATTGTATATATAGACACTGTTTCTCCGGTTCGAGAACAGTTCTTTACACTTGCTCAGACATTAAGATGGAATAATACAATATATCCTCCTCGAAATCACTTTCTCAGTATATGACTGCCTTTTGAAGGGTTCTTGAGTTTGTTATACTTGCTATACTTGTTCATCGCATTTTTCTTTTCAGATTCTATTATATCTCTTCGGACTTTCACTGTTGTGAATGAATGGGTTATCAGCCCGGATGCGTGATACCAGTTCAAATCCTGAATATCCTCCTTTATCACAGAATTTCTTTGACGCATACTCTGTTCCTGTCGAATATCCAGAAGTACCCCAATCCACTACAGCACCTGAACCTCCACCAAGATCTTGTCCTCTTTTATTAATGGGGCCAGAAGCATCCTCTTCAAAAAATCCTATATTCTTTTTCACGGCACGCGTTGACAAGAAAACACTTGTCAATGATACCCTCGATAGTATAGGAAGCTTACAGCATAGGATAATTATGTGATATGGAGTGCCTCACTGACAAACATCTTGAGAGGCATTCAGGCATATGAGGTAGCAGTGGATGGTGTGTCTTGAGCTGATGATGCTGATCAAACAGAACGAGAATCATTCGAGCATCTTGAACATTCCGCCTCAACAATTTTGATACTTGTTGTCGCATAAGACATTTTTGCGAAAATTGTCGAACTTGAGGACCGTCACCTGATGTGGACATGGCTTCGTACTGAATATTATAGAGATTCAGCTTTCGCTTTAGTCTCCCAGATAATGAATCTGGTCACTCTTCCTATACAGTACTCTGGCTCTGACTTGCCAGGGTTTATATCCAAATTTGAGTCCCAGTGGCTCCACCTTGCAAAACTCTCAAAAGCCTCCTCCAATTCGTACCGAAAATCTTTCGCTATATTACTTAATGAATATAAGGCCAACAGACATTTTTTGTTGGGTTTCTTGGCTAAACACCATAAAACTATTAATGATAATCTTACAACAAAAGGTAGTCTTTTGTACACTGATGTTGAGCAACGATTGATGGATATCGATACTTCCAAAAATGAAAACAATTGTGCGCTCTTTGTTTCTAAGCCATTGGGAAATAAGAACAAGGGGAAGAAACAGGCAAAATCGGGAAATACCAATACATTCTCCTCCTCCTCCTTCTCATCGACCGGTTGCACCTGGTGAAAGAAACATGATCCTGGGAACTCCAAAGGATATATCTGGAATGAATGTTTTCGTCTACAAAAGATGAATCAGGGAGAGCAGAAAAAAGAACAAAAGGAAAACGCTGAGGAAGCAAATGTTACCACAGAAACTAGGGTAAGAAAGATATCCTTCGACTTTGAAACGGCCTGTACCTTACACATGACCCCTTATGCAGAATGACTCCTCAATTGCTCGAAGTTTTCCAGATTTGTAAAATCCTGTTCACAAAAGATCCTGGAAATCGTGGGCAAGGGAGATCAAATAATGGACTCTGTTCTGTACGATGGATCGATTTCATCTTGTTGTGTTCTGAATGTTTTGAACGTTGCTGATTTGTCACATCCTTTGATTTCATGGAGGAAGTTGCGGGAAAAAGGATATCTAGTGTTTGGCGAGGGGGACTATATTGCAATTAACAAGGGAACAAAAATTTTTTTTGAAGCTGTTTTTGAAAGAAATTTGTTTAAATTTCATGAGATATCACATTCGGCCCATATTACTTATGACTTTTGGCATGAGGCTCTCGGACATCCAGCACCATCGACAATGGATGAATTGCTACTGTTATATTCTGATGCCGACATACCCAAAGGCCCTACAAATTACATTCACTCCTTAAGCGTTAAAAGAAGAATGACTCAGCTGCCTCAAATGTCTACATCAAAGAAGAATAGAAAGAAACTGTAACCTGTTCATTACCATTTGAGTAGACCCGGTCCGGTTCCGTCATATGGTAATTCCCTGTATTACATTACTCTAATCGATGATGCTACAAGGGTTGCATGGGATCAATTTATGAAACATAAACCAGAGACTTATAAAATTATCAAAATTTTGGTGCAGCAATCAAACTTCAAAACCACAACACCCCTGCAGCATTTCGAACAGATAATGGAGGTGAGTATGTTACCAAGGACATGAATGGGTTCTTTGAATCTAGGGGAATTATACACGAGTTTTCGCCTCCGTATTCTCCTGAGTCACATGGAGTTGGAGGAAGACCTAATCATACAATAGAAGAGTTACTTAGAGCTATGCTCGAAAGTGCACCAACCTATCATACAAAATCATAGGCTGCAGCTGTGTTAACCTCAGTATATATTAAAAATTGACAATCTCATTCGGCACTAAATGATCTAACTGCTTATGAGGCACTTTATGGCAACAAGCCATCGATCCAGCAACTTCAACCTTTCAGAAGGGAATGATATATCCATGTACCATATCAGAAAAGACAGATGGAAGGAAGATATCTACTGGGGCACAAAGGGCTATTTTTACCGGATACACCAATATCCATCATCATTATTGAGTATTCCTACATGATACTGATAAGATCATAGTGTCAGCGGATATTTTCCTCCCCCCTCTTGCGACAGAAGGGCCTACGCCAACAAGATACAGTCCCATTAACCAGTTTTTGACACCCCTCCAAAGCAATACCCCATTAACATCCATTGAGTATACCTGTACTAATAAAGGTAAAACATTGGGTAGTATGTGGTGTAAATGGATGGATGAGACCCCTCAAGACACTACTGATCAACCGATAATGGGAATTCAACTAGTACTCGATTGATGATGACTTTACGAAAGGACAAGGAGACGGATATCTTGATGCTCACTACTGGGTTTACTATGCCAATAATATAACCTATAGAGAAGCCCTACCTGATGAACGAAACGAAGAACAATGAACCGAGGAGTTTGACCAAACCATGCGAACAGTTGTCTTGGCAGACTACTTTCTACAACCTGAACATCGGCAATCCAACTCACAATGTCAACTTCCATTGGGATAGTCTTCTTCGCTTTCTCCAATGCCTATGACGCCATGACGAATTCCATTTGGTCAGGTCATCCCTCATGCCGGGATAGTACTTAATCTGCCTGAACGATATGGCTTCGAAAATGATAATCTCGATCCCACTATGCGTGATGGACCTCCTTGATCTCCATCTCTGGAGTTACAACTGGAAGGACTCGAAGGAAGTCAGTGGGCGAATTTAGGTGTACTTGTGGTGGAAGAATCCAAGTCTTACGGACAGGCCAAAGCATTGCAGCAATTGTCAGATTGGAAACAGGCTATGGATGATGAACTAAAGTCATTAAAGGAAAATGATGTTTGTGATGTTATCCCAAAACCAAAGGGAAGAAAGATTGTGGCTAGCAGATGGGTATATGAAGCTAAAGTAATGCTCAAGGAGAAGTCGAACGATATAAAGCACGGTTAGTTGGCAAACAATTTTCACAAATCCTAGGCGAGGATTACGATGAAATATTCACTCCTGTTGTTCGTTACCATTCACTTTGGCTTTTACTAGCAATATCGGCATTCAAATAATGGCGACCTCGACAACTGAACATCGAAACTGCATTTCTGTATTGGATTTCGAGTGAAGAAATCTCTATGGATCTTCCGGAAGGCAGCCACTTAGATGGGTTGGTGGCAAAGTTCAAGAGGTGTATCTATGGATTGAAGCAATCCCCAAGGGAATGGTACTACTGGTTAGTGGAATACCTAGAAGCTTTCAGATTTGCTATCACTGCTTGGGATCTCTGTGTTCTTGTTCACGAATCAGGAGATCTCTTTTTGGCTACATATGTGGACAACATTACACTATTTGGAGCTACTGGAGAACTGAAAGAGCAAAACATTAACGTGTTGAAGATTGAGTTTACAGTCTACAACCTGGGTGAGCTTAATTGGCTTCTAGGAATCCAAATAATGTTCACCAACGATGGAATTACTCTTTCCCTGACAACATTCAGTGATAAAATTCTAAACCGTTTTTCAATGCAACATTGCAAGCCCGTCTCGACACCTATCGACTCAAACCATCAGTTGAAGGCTATCAACCACAAAGACGAGCGTACCGATGCAATGGCATATCGACAAATAATCAGATCTTTCCTGTATTTAGTTACTGGCACAAGATGTGATCTATTGTATGCGATCACTCACCTCTCTCGATTCAATTCCTCTCCCTCCACCAAGCCTTTCACTGCAGCAAAACGAGTGTTACCATATCTCCAAGAAACTTAAGAACCGAAACCTGGTCTATCCTTGAAATATTCAACTCAAATTGACTGTGTGTATGCATGCATTTTATGGCAATTGCCTCGATACCAGAAGGAATTTTTCTCACTATATGTTTCAACTTGGAAACACGACTATCTCCAGGAGATGTTGGAAACAGCAGTCCATTGCTACCTCTACCTGCGAGGCTCAGTATATGGCACTTGCTATGATGACAAAACATCATCTCTGGCTACAGTGTGGTGTTCAGGAGTTATGAAAAAAAGATATTCCAATGGCTCTCTTTTGCAACAGTAATGCTGCGTTAGAAGTGGCATATAATCACAAGCTTAACAACCAATCAAAACATATCAATGTGGCATATCACTCTGCTCGAGATCAAATCGAACAAGGAAATGTATCTGTTATGTATGTACCCATGGAAGAATATGTTCCAGATATATGGGCACAGGGAATAACGAGATATGTTAATGACCACTAATGCGGAACAATATTTGGATGAAAGTGAAAAGAGGTATTGAAAATACGGAAGTATCTACATTTCTCTTCACTAATATTGTTATCTCTTAATTATTCTCCTTACAATAAGTTGGTACTTTACGGATAAGAATACTGTGGTGTGTTAATAACTTTTAATACTTTTGTTATCTTTTTATGGTTCGGTGTATAAAAAGTTCCGGTTAGTACTTGTCTAGAACCATCTTTTTGGTTCTATTGGAATAGGGATGTGTCAGCGCTTATCTTTCAAGAACGTGCCTAGATAGTTCTGTTATATTCTTTACAGTTCCGATGTATTTTTGTCCAGTTGCAGAGTATTTCTCTTGCTGGTTTGGTTAATGATCTGCAACCGTGGTCACGGACAATCACCCATTTATTATTGTATATATAGATACTGTCCCTCCAGTTAGGGAACAGTTCTCTAGACTTGCTCAGACATTGATATGAAATACTACAATTTATCATCCTCGAAATCACTTTCTCAGGATGTTGTTGCCCCTTCAACACTTCTTGATTTCGTTATACTTGCTATACTTATTCATTGCAAACTTCTTTGGAGATTCTAATAGATCTCTTCCGACTTTCACTGTTATACTTGAATAAGTGCTATTGACCTCTGGCAGCATTCTTAGAAGGTATATCAGACGATTGACAGTAGAATTGCCATGCAAGCAGTTCAGTTCCTCTCTATTGTGTCGTGCTTCGACTATAGGGGTGAAATTCCTGTATCCTCGTGAGTGAAATGTATCCAATATCTGAAAATGGAATATAGTGTTAAGGCACATATGCCTACACTTGACCACAGATGTATGATATGGCAAACTGTTGAACATGGGAATGAGTGAGTATATATGGAGAGTATAGTCGTAAGGTATTCCATACCGAGCTGAGTGTTGCAGCAGCGAGCTATATAGAGTGGCGCTTACCTGACATCGGCTCAAGTGTCGCCGTTACAACTGGCTAACATCTTTTGCACCCAGACGATGACCCACTCATGATAAAATGTACTTCAAAAACACAGGACAGTCATTGTCGGCTAACTGCAGATGTCCAGACCACAGTAACAAGTACTATATATCATCTACACCATCTGACACATCTCCATCATCATATCCATGACCATATTGATTAGCTCTTCATCCATTGGATGATATAGATACCCATTTGTTCTGTGCACCATGATGTGAGCAGTTCATTGTTTGGTTGATAAAATTTTAATTCTAGAGTCTCCGGTCTTATTGAGTTCAGGCATATATAGCTTTGGTATCACCCAGATTCTCATGCACACAAATATCACTGTGCTGTCTTAGGGTGTGTAGTCGACCCATATTTCCTGCAGATTCAAAAGGTACTTCATTCTACCTAGAAAATGTGTTGCTTAGATAGTTTGTAATTTTGTTTCAGTTGTGATTTATGCACTGCTAATTGGTGTTCAGAGTATGATGCAGAGAAAAAAGGCTTAAAATGAGAGTAGTATTCAGATGAAGAAATGAAAAAGGTAGTTCACCTTCATAATAGCAGCATAGAGATACAGTATCACGAGGTGACCTGAAATAGACTCTTATCTGGTCGAAGCTGCTCTATGTATAAAGCTTGTTGTCAAACTGTCTGTAGAGCTAATGACGCAACGATAAAGTTTCGCTTATCTGAGATCTCTAATGATGTCTCGGGAGGAGACTTGGCACCAACGCCCATGCCCGAACTTTTGGAAGCGTTTCGAGCCGACATCCGAGATCGTACAGGGATATACCGGGACGGAATGATAAGCGACAACGGATTTATCGTTGTTGTTGTTGTTTATTCATACTGTATGCACTCTAATTAGAGTATGACAGGACCTAATACCCCCCTCATCGTTGAACAATGGTCTGTAACCTAAATGGTATGCGCGATGCCACTGAGCAAACGTGAAAATTTCCCCATCTTAAATCTTCGCCATCATCACCATCACCGTCACCACCACTTTGACTATTCAATGTATGGACGTCTCTGGAGGTCCAGTGAGCGTGGTAGGGGAAGAAATGAAGCGCAGATGAGCCACAAATATAGGTAATGTTGGAAATCCGCAAAGTGAAACGCAGGAGTTCTGTATACATACATCAGGTAAATGAATAATGATCTCACGTGTATGTGCGGAAGGTTGGATTACCATACGTGGGGCAAGAACGCAGCGAGGGGCAAGCTCTCATAGATGGACCTCCGATACTCATTCCGTTACTTCCAGATTGGTAGTAAGACTGTGTTTTCAGCGTTAAACGCGTTCGGTCGTCTGTTCCCCTTCCATCATGACCAAAAAGAAGCAGGGGTTAACCGCAGTCGGAGGCTTTAATCTCCGCCGAATTGAGTTAATTAACGTCATCGTCAATACCACGGCCATAGCTATCTGAATTGACAACAGAGTTCTTTCTACGTTTGATAGCCTAACGTTGACGTCTTTGGAATTCATGAACCGTCCTTCAACCGACGACCTTGTTTCCTTCTGACAGCACCCAGTGTGCGGCCTCGAAGCATTTATAAATTTGGTTTGCTATCCTTCGGCCTACACATTCTGCACAGCTACAAAGTTTGTTTGACAACGCTCTCTTCTAATACAGAGCACCAAGTCAATTGCCTTAAGACCCCACTATTGATGAGTGGAATGCAGAATTCTCCACTCCTCGTATTAGCAGCCGACGCAACAAGAAATTCTATACCTTCCGACTACTCCATATCCAACCCCCGCACATAATCAAAAGAGCACTATGAGTACGCACAGTACCACTCCCTTCAGCATCACCGCCTCCGGACTCAGTCTTCAGTGCAGCCCATTCAGGGTATCAAGAACTACTAGTAGTGGAGAACCTCCTGCATGAGTGTGATAACTGTCTCGGTGCCACTTCCTCCTCTCAGAGGAAGAGTAATGCCTTACTGCATTTGCCTACATCCCCGGCTGGCTTGAGTGAGCTTTGTCAGTTGCAGGGTGGAAAAAGTCCGTCCGGTTCGGGAGTGACCTCGCCCTGTGTCATCTGTGGCCCATCATCCTAGAAATTGTTGGATTTCGGGACTACTGGTGTTGCGATTATGAAGGAGATAATCACTTACGAATATAGACTAATTCTAAAGGAGTCGGAAATGTGCTTTTCGTGCGATTTCCTCATACAAACGAAAAATATAAAGGAACCGGCTGTATGGTAAAAAAGGCACCAGGTGATGCTGGAACTCATTTTCTTGCCTTTTGAATGTCCTAATGCCTTTTATTGCGTACCCTTGCGGCTTGTGACTTTTGAAAAAGTTGGGTACCCACCAAAGTGCCTTAATTCCATGACTTTCTACTCCCATCCTTTTGAAATTGTGCATTTTCTAGACCCAGAGCCCCACTAGCAGTGCCTTATTTGTGCCTCTTTTGTGTGTACTGTACCTATCATCAACTAAAGGGTAGCCACAAACCTGCACTATCTGTCTGCTGAATCACCACCACTACCGCCACCACGCCGTTGCCGCTACCATTACCACGGCACCCTAGACTGCACCGACATTGGAGACATCAGTGACAGAGTCGGGACCAGCGGGCAAAATCTACAAGGCGGGAACTCGCAATGGCGAGGTTAAGATGCTGAGCGCGTTGGAGGGCAGAAGAGTCAGTGCTCCCACTAGTAGTTAGTGTCTTTAGTCACCGGCTCTAAGTGACGAGGGCCATTACTAATTTCAGAACTTGAAGGTGAAAGACACGGAAAGGCACAAAGAACAGGTGCGGGTAAGGGCACGGGGGAGAAACGGCACGGGGGAGAAATGGCACGGGAGACACTGCACAGGGGAGAAAAGGCCCAGAGGAGAAAAGGCACAGGGAGACAAGACACAGGGGGAAGGCACGCTCGGGGAGAAAAGGCACGGAGAAAAAATGCACCCTTAGAAAAGCATTCGGTAGTTCTATTTCAGTGCCATTTCCGCGGTGCTTTTTACGGCCATACAGAAGAACCCTAACCCAATTCTTGCACTTAAGTGCTTTTTATTTTTTGTGTAGGAAAAGGCACTGTTCTATACCTTTTCCGGTGCCTTTAAAGAAGCACATTTCCGACTCCTTTAGAGTAAGGTATAGAGAGAAGAGAGAAGGAGAGAGACTTGTGATATACACAGGAAACTTATATGCCCTACCATCAGCTCCGGTTATATTGAACTTGTATGAGGTATGCAGCATAATTCTCAGATTATAAATACATAACAGCCGGTGCCAGGGGCTTGCCGAGTGATGCTACCATGATGGAGTGTGTTACGATGTGGAAGGGGAGAACCGTGTGCGTAGATTCTATGATACAGTGAAGAGAGAAAGTCTAGCGAACTACCTACAGCAAAACCTATGCCCTTATATACATAAAGAGTCTGGAGATCCCACGGAGAGAGAGAATGGAGCTCACAGTGGCGGGTGGCGAGTGAAAGTTCGTGAATGCGTCTATATAAATGTGCTATTTGTACCTTTTCTTATACAAATGATAAGTGAAAAGTACTTAGATCAGCTGCCCACCTTCCATCCTCTTACAATACACGTGGCTACCACCTCTGGGCACACAATCTATACGCCAAATTACCGCCACAACCACCACCACATCACAACCGCCTCATACTCACGCCACCCTAGACGGCACTAACACAGAAGATATTAAGGAGAGAGTAGAGGGTAGCGGGCAATAGTTGCTAAGAGGGTACTAGCCGTAGCGAGAGTGCTATGATAGGTGCGTTGAGGGGTGCAGAGGGGTTGGTGCTCCCACTACTGGCTTTAGTTATGCCATTTGGAGTGCGAGTCTTTACTGATTTAATACACCTCCCATGGGAAGGGTACGAAAAAGGCACTGAAAGACACGGGCCTGCGGGGAGGAAATGTTGACGTAGTGGAGGACTTTTGTCGAGATCATGTGATTGATTATCATATCTCCATGAGTTTCTGCCTCTCTCTTTCGCTTGATTTTTTGACATAGAGACACACGGGGCGATCGACGAATTGCACTACCACCGCTATGCATACGTGTCAACAGGAACTACGTGAAGAGAATGGCACGGAGAAATGGCACGGTAGAAGTAGAAGGCACTGTATGGCACCTTATGAAAGCTCTACGTAATTCCATCCCTAGTGCTATATTTAGTGTTTTTATTGTCATATAAAAGAACGCTAAACCTAATTCTTGCAATTGGGTGCCTTTTTTGTTGTAGGAGAATGCACTGTTTGACCTTTTTCGGTACCTTTAAAGAACATATCCGACCCCCTTACAGCGCGGACCTAGCCATTGCATTCAGTTCAGGTCAAACTCCACAAACCAGTGTTCTCAACCGTCCTGTCCGACGGTCGGGGATGGTGGTACCGTCCGATATGAGGCCAGGACGGACGGGACGGTACTACAACGGTCCGTCCCGTCTTAAAATATTAATGACGGCAGGACGGTCGGTATCTGCCGGGGACGGTGAAATCCCCATCCCAGTAGTCATCCACCGTCCCCGGTGGTCATCCGGCAGTTAGAATTTATATTTAGAATAAACCAAATCGACCCCTGAGAGCGCGCAGTAAAGGGCATAAATGAATGCGTCTAAACATAGTCCCTAGATTGTGTATCAATCATGCTTCTATTCTTGAGGGTGAGTGGAGGTAAAAGATAAGTATAAACGGGCTGGAGCAGATGCTGAAGGATCTTGCTTCAAGGTCATGATAATTGTAACGAGTTTTATATAATTTTATATACACTGAAAAATATCAATGGATGTCATAGATGACACCTGAGGACGGTACTACTTCGTCCCCAGCCGTCTCGTGCGTACGTGTGTAGCTGCAGACCTGTAGCGACAATTCTGAGCGTCTACAGATGTTGGGGTCACTTGTGTGTTGTCATATGTCGATCACTCGATCATGACTGCATCACTCGACGAGCTGGAGGGCCTGCTGTTCAAATAGTGATACTTAGAGAAGCTTGATTGTATATTATCTAAGAGTGCCACAAGGCCATATATATATGAGTACAAGTGTGAATGCGTGCGTACGCATCTATGTATAG
>Ga0307515_10004793_pt1 | contig 27690 bp, 18 predicted proteins | sample 17_EM_MG_FD_194513 | JGI IMG/M metagenome (GOLD analysis project Ga0307515, IMG submission 194513) | Populus trichocarpa ectomycorrhiza microbial communities from riparian zone in the Pacific Northwest, United States - 17_EM | ecosystem: Host-associated > Plants > Roots > Unclassified | place... | reverse complement strand
ACAATTGGAATGTCTATGGACCCGGATATCAAGATGAGGAGCAGAAGGTGGAAAAGGACACGTCTATATACATATGCCAAGGCTCAAGCGAGCCCCCTGACTAGATCCGTTACGGTGCCGTAACACCCTTTCTCTTTAAAAAAGAGATAATTAACTACTTATCTTCTATTTATAAGGACCCCTTTAAGGTATAAAGCGCCCACCTTAACTATAAAAGCCTAAATATAAAAATAACGGAGACTTTTTTTAGCTTTTTAGACCTACTTTTTAGACCTAGCTAACTAAGCCTAAATTCCCTATAAAGACCTAATACTAAACCTCTTTAATAAGCTTACCCTAGACCTATAACGCGCTATATTGCTAGTTTTTACTACTATATAGACGTTAAAGGTACTTACGGACTACTACCTAACTATTAATTAAGGTCTCTATTGAATTAGGAGAGTAGTAAAAAGATACCCCCTAATTAATATACGGACACCCCCTATTAATTAAGTTTAGTTCCTTCCTAATTAAGTTAGAATATTACATAGATTTAAGTTATTTGCATTTATATTATAAAATAAATTATTAAAATATAACTTTTATAACTGTAATACCTTAATTACGTAGTGCCTTATAAAGCGCTACGTGAACTTATTTAAATACTACTACCTTTATTTAATGCTTATAAACTGCTAATATAAGTTATAAGGAAAGTTAATAAAAGAGGACGATATGGTAAAGAGTAGGTATAGTAATACCTTAGTATATATAAAGAGACGAACTAATAAGGAGGGAAAGGGCTATAAGCCTAAGGTGCTTATAAGGAGGTACTAAGCCTAGCCTTTAGCTAGGCCTTAGCTACCTTTAAGCGGCCCTTAGGTAATACACCTAAGTAAGGGATAAAATAACCCTTACAACTTTATATATTACGAATTTTAACAACTATAGTACTCTAAATCTCCTTCTAAATTCGCTATTTATAAAATTCCATTTTATAAAAATGATAAATATTAGTTACCTTACCTTAAATAACTTAACTTTAAAGATTGGGTGTATATAGCAATTGTATATAGAAATTAGCAGATTTTATAACCTTATATTTTTTATTACGGAGCCTTAATTCTTTTTAATCCTATTAGCTAGTTCTTATCGATAATAGTAGGACGAATTATACTAGCCTAGGGGGTAGTAAGCTTAGATATAAGCGGAGCCTTTAACTATATATTATATAAGAGACTTCTATAAATCTTAAAAAAGAAGGGCGTACTAGACTAGATAATTAAGTTTACCTAAGCCTTCCTAATAGCTATCTTTTATGCAATTCTTATATTTACCGCTTCTATTTACCGCTTCTATTTAACGCTTCCATTCTACAATAGCCAGGTTTGTATTTACGGGTTTTAGAAACGCCTTTATTCACCAAGCCATGGTTACGCATATTTATTCACAATCTTACATACCTATCGTTTGGCCAATTGGGTTCAAATACGCTTCCCCAAAAATCTATGCGGGAGTGAAACTGTGAAAGCCAATACTCCCGCAACACGCGCCAAGGGAATGTGAAACACAAATTACCTTTTGACGTGCTCGATCACAGCTGATAATCTACAAGGCTTGACGCAGGCTGTGGGGATGGAAAAGTTACTACAATCTTCTTCCTCTAGCTCACTATATCAATGACTCCCCAGCAAACAACAGAGCCCTTACTTATCAGCCACAGGTTTCACAGCGGTATTACAAAACCTTATTAACCTTCGCCTTCCCACTCACAAAAAGCCGGTATTCTAATTAGCGTTGTCTTTGAAGGTTCTCTGAAAAAATGCCAGCCTGTAGCTGCGGCGGTAACTTCTCCACTCCTCAAGCTCTTAGCCAGCACCAGAAAGCCAAAAAACATTGCTTCTGCAAGCAATGCAACCGTGCTTTCGCAACTCTTCACGGACTAGGACAGCATAACCAGGCTCTCCACAGCTGGGCTTGCGGACAGTGCAATGGAGTATTCAACACGCAGCAAAGGCTCGGCCAGCACCAGAGGGGAACCGGGCATTGCTATTGCCGTGACTGCAATCGAACCTTCGTCCACAATGACGCGCTACGCCAGCACCTCCGCTCGTCCCTTCACGCTAGTCAGTTCCATTGTTGCGACTGTGATCGCGACTTCATCAATCAGACCGCCTTGGAGCAGCACCTCGCCAACAAGATCCACAGACCGGTACGACACCAGACCTACGACCGGGTGTGCATGGAGTGCGATCGTGAGTTCGAGACCGAGCGAGCGCTGGAGCAGCACCAGGCCTCGTTAGTCCATCGGCCGCTCAGCAACATAAAGTGTGTGGGCGGGAATGGCGGTCGGAAGGGGTGTCAGCGGAGCTTCAGCAGCCCGTCGGCGTTGCTGCATCATCTGGAGAGCGGAGCCTGTCGCTCGGGGATGACGCGGCAGAAGCTGAATGCCGCGATACAGCAGTATGACACTAATCGGATTATCAGCAGCAGTGTCAATACGACAGGCCTCATGTTACTAGAAGCTACGGGACGACAGCAGACGAGGGCTAGCTCCGGCGCCGCTACGCCAACTACAGACTCAGACGGAGGCGTAATGTTCACACCTATGAGCAGCAGTTCGTGGAGCGGTATCCTCTCACCGCAGATGTTAACACCAAGATCTTCCTTTTCAGATAATCTCGCCATCTCCTGGCTGGTGTCGTCATCGCTAGCTTGTCCCTTCTGCCCTGCGACTCGCCCTCCGTTCCGGACGCTTCAATCGCTCCAGCAGCACCTTTGTTCGCCCGCGCACGCGCCCCAGACCTTCCACTGCCCAGTGTCCCTTTTCCCGGTGTCTGGCAACATGTCTGTTCATAGTAATAGTTCTTGGATGAGAAAATCCTTCTCCACGCTTAGCGGACTGGCGCAGCATCTTGAAAGTGGTGCCTGCGAGGGTGGGGTAGCTACGTTACATAAGGCAGCGGAGTATATCGAGGACAGACTCAGTGGAATTGGAATGAAGAAAGTGAAGTTGTTGATGTAGATGTGCATTTGGACATCTCCGATAGGTTGGACATCCTTAGCGGTTTTAGCTCTCGGTGGTGGTGACGGGCGAACCGTGGCATTCTAGGCGCATTCGTCATCTCTACTTCAGCCAATTTAGCTGGCTCTTAGGACGACCACCGCTAAGCAAGCTACTTCATACGCTTAATAAACTTGTGATACCATTTCTTTCTTCGCGAATATTCCTCGCATAGCTTCTTTATCTCCGGAGGTAGTCGACGATCCTCCGACACCTTTGGGTCCGCGCCAAACTCTAGAAGTGCCTTCACCATACGAGCATCTGGGAAAGGGAGTTTCGATAGCCCTAATTCTCTCCTGACTCGCCTCCTTAGTCTGACTTCTCTTGAATCTGAGCTTTTCGGTCGGAGCATGTGGTATTGTATGGCGGTCCGGAGCAGTGAGGTTAACTTGAAGTTATCCAAAGGGGGTTGGGCTTGAACTAGCGTGGCCTCGACATAACCGCAGAGACCGTGTTCAACGGCCAGACTCAGAAACGAAGGTTTTTGGTCGTCACAATCCCAGTATGGCCACTTGCCGCTCAGGTGTTCGCCTTGGCAGACTGACCCTACTTTCTCGACCTCTTTAATATAGGCGATCTGCGGTTTACCCGTACGTTGGTCAACCAGCATTGCAAAGCCCAAAGCCCAGAGTACCGTATCCCAGAAAATGACTCTGTCCCTTTTCTGATCCGACAGGGTCTTCAATTGCCAAAGGTAGGAATTTGCCAGGCATTTCACTGGATCAAAAGAGTCGTCGGTGGCATTACTAATCTTTGCCCAAACATGTGGCATTTCGACGAAGTCTTTCACCGTTCTGTGGAGGTACTGGACTCGCGGTTCCTCCTCAACGAATGGTGCTTCTAATAGGCCTTTGCATCGGCTATTGAGTCTCCGTCGTATATCTTCTTCCCTTAACTTCTGTTCTGCATCAGTCAACTCCTTCACCTCTGCTCGCATACCGGAGTCCGTATCTTCCTCGTCCGCGTAGTAAAACCCAAGAAGGGAAATTGGATGTTGAGCAGCTCTGACAATCTGAAGATATTGACAAGCATGTTTGTAATAGAAAGAATCTAGGCTATTCAGGATCTTGTCAAACAGATCTTCCAAGTCTGACGGCAAAGTTTCCAGCCTTCTTTGCAAGTCCGAAATTCTATCGGAATTTGTCAAGCCTTGGAGAAGTGATTGAACAACTAGGTGGACCCATAAGAATACTCCAGAAGCCTTCTCTATAATGCCTTCTATGAGGTTGGAGGCGTACTCTGGCTCCCGAGCTTTAAGATGGGAGTAGCGTCTGTTTTCATTGAATTTAGTGGTGATGTAGAGTTTAATATCGTTGTAGGTGAGTTGCTCGAGTAAAAGGTTTGGTCTGTTCTCAAACGCATCTTCAAATACCAGCCAGGGACGACTTGCAGTGCAGATCTTGACATGTGGTAATCTGGTAACCCAACGATCATATCTACTAGCTCGCTATGGTCGCCGTCGAATTCGTCCAGTCCATCGATCAAGAGAAAAAGCCGAAGCGATTCGTCTGAAGTGAGTATGTGAAAGGCTCGGCTTAGCTCTGCCCATGTCCAGTTTGGCAGGCGCCCTCCGAGGGGACTGTATGTCTCATATCGATCTGCAAACAGTTTAGTCGTAAGCTGCGGACGCTGCTTCAGTATTTGGTGTAGAAGCGATTGTACAAGTCCCATTCTCGACATCTGCATGACAGTACCCGAATTCCAAAAGTAGAAACCAGCGGTTAACAACGGAGATCCGCCAACCCAAGTCTTCAGGTATTCCATTGTGCGAGGGTCGTGGTACAAATACTTCATAAGAGTTGATTTACCTGACCCTGCTTTGCCAGTAATCCAATAGATGTTACTGCAATCATCAGTTTCCAGCCAGTCAACAAAGCTCGCCCATGGTTTGCTGCCTTTGCTTGCGGTATGAAATATCCAGTCGAACGTATTTTGATGAGCCTCACAAATTCGATCCTCTCGCTCAGGTCTGTCCGGGAAATCGAGGTGCTTCAAAATCATTCGATGGAAACTTGCTTCCGTCTGCAATCTTGCGGACTCATCCAACTGCGTAGAAACCATGGCAATGTGATTCGTGTTGTTCACCTGGAGATTCTTCTGGTAAATTGCATCAAGCAAGTCTGCTTGCCATTGTTTATTTTCTTCCATGAACCCTTTCATGTCGTCGCTAGGCTGAGGAATATGGACGCTAGGCAGCGCATCGATACGTTCTCTAAGTCGTTGATTAATGCGAGGAGCATTATCAGATGAAGACAATGTCATACCGAAGACAAACTAAAAGGGTAGTGTCTAATTGCTTCCTGATTCCTTCAAGCCTCGTCTCTAGTGCACGAATTTTTTCTTGAGACCAGACGCTATTCAACGCTTGCCGGAAACTTTCCCATCTTTTGTGTGGTCCTTTAATTTTCAATTTTTCTAGCTCTTGTAACAGCTCGTTACTCACAGCGCTGCATTCCTTACTAAGTTGTTGAAGTTGCTTTCCAGCAGCGGTAACTTTTTCCGGCGAGGAAATAACGCGACCATCCTTTTTAGCCCATTCGCGCTCCCGAGCCAAGGCTTCTCGTCCCGTCTTGATATCCGCTCGCTTCGATTTTAGTTCGCCGCCGAGTCTAGAGAGGTTTTTGGCAACATGTTCCAGCGCCAAGTTGTCCTCCAAAGCGCCATCCGCAGATTGGTAAATCTCATGGCTTTGCGAGATTAGTTTGCTTGCGAAGTCGACGAATTGAACGATGTTAGAGGCCAGTCCTAGTGCTGTGAGCGGATCCATGGCGACCCTTGTGCGGGGATGAGCAAAAATTTCGGGGATCAGGCTGAGTGACAAGAACGAAGGGTGGTCGAAGGTGGGGTGGGGATATGCGGCTGAGCTGTCACTGCAGCCAACTCAGCCTTGCTTGACCGTAAGTGTCAGTGTCACGTTATTTCTCATCACTCCAAAATTTCGATCAGGCATTGCACATTCAAGTACCTTTCATATTTTCTCCTGTTCTCGCTTTCGACGCGGACATGCCCGTACGAAAAGTGGAATATCCTGCAAACCAGGATAGTCCATTATACCGCTTAATGTTCCCTAATTCGGATACAGATAATGTTGCTGAGCGGGTTATGGAGCTTAAACGTTGTGTATTGCTTAACTTCTTACAACGTCACTTCGGGTCCTTAGGCTATCGATAAGGGCCAATTAGATTAGATAAATTCGGCGCCCGTACTCAGATATACAAAGCCGGTGGTATTTATAAAATACTATATAAAACTGATATATAAGCTTAATCTTTAGACTTAGGTCGTTTAATATAAAACCTCTAGCAGTAGTCCCTCTTGCAGAACGGTATTTTATGTGTACTACAGCTAAAATAAGTCCTCAGAAGACGCGCACGCCTTTCCGTTTAAGGACGGCGTTCCCGCACGGGCCACTTTCTCTAAGGACCCTGACGTTGCAAGGATAATTTGGCCGGTATGAGCACTGAATACCACCCCCACTCGGGTTCTGGCAACCAAAGGCATCGTAAAGACGGGTGAGAAAGACGAGCTAGTTCCTAAATCAGAGCTAGGCTCTCTTGGCTAAAATAATCCGGATGCGGCAGGAGAGTCGTCTCTATTTCTCAGCAGAACCGCACGTTATAGATTCTTGGTACGTTGAGCCTCTAGAGCCGATCCCAAAAATGGCAGAGCCGTACGGCTTGCAAAGAGGACAGAATAGACGAGTGGATAAATGGAAAGTTTTCCAGTGGCAGACAGATAGTCCTCATTCTGATGCGACTGAACTTCCCTGGCGATGGTGTCTTGTTCGGAGGCGAGGAGCTGCGAGACACTCAAGGGCTGGGTATAGGCTTGGCCAGTGGAGAAAGGTCGCTACGACCATCATTGAAGCTTTACGCGCCATAGCTAGATGTTGGTGGCGGAGGTAGATTGGAAAGTCGAGTTATTGGCCGGCTGGTTAAAAGATTGTAGGTGATACACACCTGGTTGGTTTTGAACTTCTTGAACCTCGGGAGCAACTCCGTCCATGAAGTTCTGGTTGTAAGTGTCCATTGGCGGAGTTAGTGAAGCTCGTGCCTATTATCCCTGGCAGCTTGAGTTAATTCACTAGATACTCATGCCATGCTCTCGCGGAGTGAGGCGGAAAGCGGCAAGCTGCTGCTGAAGCTACTGTGCCCGTTTAGCTAGTGCGATCTTAGTCGCACAGATATAGGCATCCGTCGGGTCGTACTCCTGCTCCTGTTTGTATCACATGGAATATCCTCCCCGGTCCGCAGATCCCAACGTAAGAGCTTATGCGCCGTAGTCATTCCAGAATTCTGCGCTGGATGATGCAATAGCGCTCTGTAGATCTCAACCTTCGGAAGAGCGTTGCATGGTGCGCACTCGCTTGGGCGCTTCGTTGTGACTATCGTTCACGACAAGAGAACGTTCTCGTAGTCGAGATCGTGCTTTTTCTAAACAATTCACGAGTTTCCGGCGTGATAGCACGCCGTAATAGATTAAGTAATGGAGGTTCTTCTCTGGTAATGGCAGATCTGGGTTGGCTCCATTGTCTAAAAGGAAGTTGGCGGTGTTTTCATTGGTATTCTTCGACAAGAGCTGCCAAGCATTTCCCCAGTACGAGATTCGAGCGTTGATATCGAAACCATGCGCAATAAGTAATTCCATAGCTCCGCGGTTTAGATGCTTAACCGCAACTTCCATTGGCGAACCCAGTCGGTCCTGGTGGTAACGTCCAGGACGATAAATATGTGCCCCATGTGTGATAAAAAGCTCGGCTAAGGCGAGGTGGCGGTAAAAAATGGCCCGTGAAAGACAACCACTTGTCCACTCGTCGGATTCTATCTTTAACCCCGCAGCGAAGAGTGTCTGGACGACCTCAATGCTGCCACCACGAGCTGCAGCAAAGAGAAGCCGCTTCCCTTCCTCTGAATTGACGAAGGCAGAACAATGCACGGAACTTAGGCGGCGACGCAAAATCTCTACGGAATACTGATTCAAGCCGCAAGAGGCCATGAACTCTAACAGAGTAATAGGAATTGTCTAAGTACGTGGTCTGAGTATACGAAGGGATATAAGCTTGGTCAATTTTACGGAAGCTGCGAATCGCAATTCCAGAGTGCCTTTTAATAAAACCGCTCTCCACAGTATCTGGACGTCGTTCGAGACAGGGAAGGCTTCGCCCCAGCCGTGGGATGCTGTTAAAGTGGAAAGTCGTATCGTCGCTGGGAGGCACGGTAAAGCCTAAGATATGCACTTTTGCCATTTTCTCCCTTAGAGTGACTTGACGCCATTTTGAGAAGGCACTATCATATTAACATCAGCAATGTTCAAAGATGCGAATATCGCGTTGTAAGTTCGAGAACTATAAAGACTTTGACGGAGGTTGTAGGCCAAAGGGACAGAGACTGAGGTATGATGACTGAAGCAGAGGCTTCTTTTATAAAGTTCGGCACTTACTTCTTTGTTTCTAGCAAGTTGATGACCAACTGCACTTGATTTGTCTCCCATTCAGCATTTTGAGCACAGGTAATCCACCATCGCAAAACGAAAACATAGAACCGCAGTCTAGCGTTCGCTTCCATCTCAAGATTAGACCCTGGCCAATCACGCTCAACTAGAGTTGAAGAGGCCCGCCCTCTTTCCTCATGCAATGTTTCGATTGAAGTCTGTTCCACAAAGTCGACAAGTGCATTTATGCAAGCCTTCAACAGCAACACGTTGCCTGTAATGAGCTTGCCGTCCGTTTCCGTCGCTTCCAAAGTTTCCGGGGCGCTTTTGGAGAGAAATTGGAAAACGGTGTGGTGCGCGAGGCGCACGATTCCAGGATAACCTTTCGTAGAGTACGTATCTTGCAACGCTGGTTCTAGGCCTTCATATGGAGAATCTGTCTCCTCAAACTCCAACAACCCTCCACAAACAGCCAAGATACGCGTCTCGGCAAGGTAAGTATTGAAATCCGTATACTTACCGGTGGCGAAATGCACTGCATATCGGAGCTGCAGGGGCGTCAGGTACTCAGGGGTGCTGACCGTTATAGCTAGCATGGCGCGAGCTTCGTTCCGGTCCTCAGGGTCTAACTGATCCAGGATACGCTGATAAATGTCATCAAGCTCCTGTGGCATCCCTTGCAATCGTTTTAATAGGCTTTCAATGTCCTCCCCGCGTTTAGCTGCGCGGAGAAGCTCGCGGCTTGCCAACTTCACCCATATAAATAATCCCTGAGCATGTACGATAATCTGATTGACGAGCGTGCGGTAAGTGTCACCATGCCTTTGGATGAACTTTTCGAAGATGCCACTTGTGTATTTTCTAATGTCGCCGCCAGTCTCGTTTTCCATCAGAAGCATTTCAGAAGGGTTGAGCTGCTCTCGAAAGTCGATGTGTGGGCGGCTGGACACACATAGCTGCAGATTCTTCGTACAGGCTTCTGATATACTGGTGAATAGTTCTGCTATCACGGCATCCTCGCCCTCATATTCGTCAAGAGCGTCCACAAGGAAGAAGAATCGAGTCTGTGGCGAATGTTGAATGATCGCGAGAAGGCATGTTTCAAGTATCCGCAAATTCCAAATGATACCACCGCGTTGTTGCTTCATCCTCCGAAATTCATCCTCCACTGCATGAAACAAGTTTGATCGCAAGAACACCACATGGTAGAGCAACGTGCGCAGCATTCCCTCCGCCGATTTAGCTATTCGAGAGCCTTTGTAGTCAAGAAAGCAGGCGGCTACAACAACGTCCCTACCTTTACCAGTTATGGCTTCTTGGTTTTGAAGTCTAAGGGAGATTGATGGCGTATTCGCGAGATGCTTCATAATGGTTGATTTGCCAGAGCCTGCTTTCCCTGCAATCCAGAAAAGGCCTGTCCCGGACTGGAGCCATTCCTTAAATCGAATGTGTGGACGTGTCCAGATCCAATGAAGAGTATCTGGATAGGATGTTTCGATTAAGTCCTGCCGATTTGCCATGCCGTGGAACTCTAGACTTTGGAGGAACTCTGTCGACTTCATGAGCCACGCGCGTCTGTGGATTGATGAATCCTTACCTTCTTGCAAATTGCTTGAGAATGCCTGACGATTGCATGAACGAAGTTCCTTGATCCACTTGAATATTTCGCCCTCCACGACCTCGTAGCCTGGGTTTCGGGCGGAGGTAAACTTTGTCATATCCTAAGTCAGATTAGTACTGGCATGTCTCGCACGCGCCGTGATGAGAGGATGCTCACCATATGGTTTGCTCGAATACCATAGCTCGGATATGCAGGTAGGATCGCAGAGTGTTTGGGTACAATCTTTAATGTCAGCTATCGAAAGGGGGAAGCAGAATCGCTGAGCTCACATGTCCTAGGCCTTTCACTGGAAGTTCTTCGTAGAAACACACAACGGCAATCTTGTCACCAGCGTCGCTACGTCTTGATAAAAGACCTTGGAATCCTTTCCCTACGTTTGCAAGAACTTCCGAATCTGGCTGAAGGACTGCGACAATATCTCGGTTACTTGTCTTTATCCATTTGGTCATGTTCGATGCAAACGTAACCCATGCGGCATAATCAGAGCCATGATGCGGAGTGCCTAGGAAGGCAATCCCGAGGGTGTCTTGTTCGATGGATCGAATATCGGCTTGCGGGCTGGACCTCGACAGGTTTAGTGCGCATTCCGTGACAAGACCACCCAAGCTGTGCGCAATGAAAACGATTTTCCGACCATCCTGCAGTATGGTTAGTATCAACTGTGACGCTCCGGGGATGTTGTCAATACCGTGTTTGTTTTGGCCCTCAGTCGCGACAGAGCACCTAACAGGTTCTCTGCATGATTTCCCACGCGGTTGGACGAAGCCGGACCCCAGAATTGTGTAATGTCTGCATCATAGTCAAATGCAAGGATACGCGCGTCTGGATAATCTTTTGGCAACAGATCATAGGGCCAGTAAGTCTTCGTCTCCTTATCCTGATGAAGCCAAGTACTGTATGCATTGCCTGTCAAGCCGTGTACAAAAAATATATCTACGATAGCTGAATTGGGATCTTCCGGTTCATGAAGCTTCGTCAAACCAATGTTGGGGCCTTTGCCGATCGGAGGAGCAGATGCAGCGCTCGCAGAGGAGCGTACGGGTTCGGGGGAGTCGAGTGATGCTTCTGAAAGACTCGGTGAGGATGCCATCAGCGCGACTGCATTCGCAGATGCGGGTGAAAACGATCTTTCATCCCGCGTAGCATTGTTTCTCCGCAAAGGTCCCACCTCCACCTCTGTTCGAGCTCTCGGCGACGGGCGTAATTCGGGCTCATCATCGTCTGTGCGCTTTCGTCGCCCGAGCAGCTGGGCTAGCCGTTCAAATGGCATATTCTCAAGATCTAGGAAGTGAACGAGTGCTGATAGTGCCAACGCTAGCTTTACGCTCTGTCATGCCGAGGCTGTGGTGTGTGTGTTGTGAAGGAGCCTAAACACGGCCTTCCGTACGCGCGTTGGCGGTGAGACATTACTTTTCCTTTCGCATTCGCTCTTGTTAGACTCCACACCAATAGGAGAGTAGCGGGCACCATTGGCACTTTACTCCATTCCTTAACCCGGTTAAAATTGGTTGTACTGTTATCGATAAGGGCTAGCCAATTAGATCAATTAGATCAATCCCAGCCCGCGAACATTAAATCAGATCAGGACTTTAGATGAAGGTGACCTCGCTTTGCATTACATGCATCCATCTAGCCAGCCAAATATGTCCGAACAAATGTACGCGTAAGAATGGTAACCCGAGACATAGTGTCCGTCCTAAATCCCTGAAGCATATGGCTTCGCTATTGGTCCAACTCAACACGCCGGAACCCGATATCCAAACAAAATAAAACATACATAAACAAAAGAAATCATTCATGTTAACGAAAAGCAACCCCTGATTCCATATTTTCCTCAGCGAGAGCCCCAAGAACTTTCCCCGAACCGTGGATATTGCGCGAATGATCTAGCAACTTATCCTTTCGATAGAAGCGCTTCTCACAATCAAGCTCCTTGCAAACAAAAACTCGCTCCCGAGGATTATGTTTCCGCATGTGACGGTCACGGTCGCTTCGACGGCAGAATGAGCGCGCAGTGCAGGCCGAATGTGTGCATTGGTATTTTCGTGACTTAGGAGGTCGCGTGCGCAGCTCAGTGTCGGCAACATGGCGAGGGGAACTAGAAGGTTGGTCATCCAGAATAGCTGGTGGTTCTTGAGCTAGAGTAGCCGTGCTTGATTGGTCTCGATGATACTCCAAGCCCGGAAGAAGAGCATAGCCGCTCGTTGTGCATGATGAACCATCTTCGAATGGGGCAAGAACAGATCTATCGCAGGGCGTAGGCGAGGCTATAGAGAGCTCGGGAGTTTTCGGAGATTGCAGGTTCTCTGTTGCAGTCAGGAGTGGCTCCTCACCAATCCAAGCAAGAGATGTATCCAAGGTATGATCAGTCGCTCGATCGCCGAAGACAGGGTCGAAGCCGTCGAGAAGCGAATCTCCAAACTGTGCTGATACATTCCCGCCTGCTGGATAGTCCGGGATGAGTGAATTATGGGCTTCTGGGACCGGGCTGTAGAATATCAATATCAAAGACCATTGGATCCAAGACCTAGTTTTGTACTCACAAAAGTGTTGTATCGTTGAAGATATGTCCAGAAGCGGACGTATTCAGGATCCTTCTGTTATTCAACCAATCCGAATTCCAATTTGAATTGTCATCGATACCAGCTCTGGAAACAGGATTACTACCGCCTTCAGCGAGACGGCAGTGTTCCTGTAATTCATGGGGAAGGCTAAGGTCTACCTCGTTCTCATATCTAGGTGAATTCGAAGCTAAAGTTTCTTGTCCACAAACATCCGCACTGGTTTCCAATATTGAGGTATGCTCAGCTATGAGCAACGAAGGAATGGAAATGGTCGGGGTAGTAGCAACTGGGCAATTATATGGTCCCGAAATTGTGACGCCATTGACTTCGTTGTAGTCCGGAGAATGGTGTGGGACGTGGTTGGGATCGATGACGGCGGATGGTTTATCTGCCGCAGTGGGAATAAATACCAGAGCATGCCTAATCCGCGTCAGTCCCCAAAGGAATAGCTCAAACTTTGCACGGATGGAATTCTCAAACCTCCACTGTCCATCCCAGTGCTTAAAATGGTGTGAATCTTTGGGGGTGGGAAGTTTTGCGCTACTCGAGCATGCAGCCCAATCATGTTCTATCGGTAGTCTTAAGGTAGGCTACATACGTCAGGAGATTTGTGAGTAAAGCGTCGACCTAGATATGCTTTAAGGGTTAGGGGTTAGAAGTGAAATTCACTCACTCGTGCTAACGGTTCAGTGGCATGGGTAATGCTTACTGAACCATCAGCACGAGCATAGCTCGGGGTGTACACAGCGAAAGATAAAAGGCGCGATGAAGGCGATACAGCATCCCCCCGCTCCAAGACTAAAGTTTTGCCATCTGATTTTTTTTTCCCCATGGTTTTCGCCCCTAAAATCTTGTTAGGGTTCTTATGGACTTCTCTTCACCGTCAAGGGTGAGGTTAAACTTCCTCTTCGTATTTGTCTTATAGAGGATGCTGCCCTTATCGCACGGCCAATCACCTTGCACTGGTAGCACTGCTGATGACCTCCGGCAGATTGCAGGTGTAACTGCCTGGCGTTTCGGGCGCCGTCGGTGTGGGTTGATTTGCGGTGGTCTGGTTAAAGTGGTGAAAAACCCAACGGCTTCGGAATGATACTGTCTGCTCCAGGTGTTAGCTTGTGGAGTAGCACATGTCGTAAAATTATCATACCTTACAGACTTCTCCAATTAAGTTTGCGGTCTTCTCACGGACTCTGAATTCGGGTTTTTTGGTTGAAAAATGTGCGACTCGTTTCTGAGCGGCACATAGTCAGTAGCTAACTTACCTTTTCTTAAGCATTACGAATGAATCTACGGGAGCGTGAAGAGCTCTAAAGAATGAAGGAAAGTTACAGTTTATACCATCCTTGAAGCGAAGGGCGCCAGGCAAAATTAGTGCCTTGCCCCGCTTTTCGCCCGGGCTACTCGCCCTAGCGCAAGAGAAACCCATCGACGTGCTAGCAAGGCTGAGATATACGAACCATAATAGGTGGCCCCGAAGAGCTACTCCGCAACGCCCTTTTCAGGGCGCGACGTGGCCCGTTATTGTTATCCAGCAGCTTCCGCCCCGATGGCACGCCCAGATCATAGAACTGGCTAGATTTAACAGGGAGGACCCAAGCACCCCCTGTTTTCTCTCCACAAAATGATCCCGAGGTGGAAGATAGCGGCTCAAATCATGTCGCCCCAATCACGGGCCCTTTCGTAGCTCGAGCGTTGAGACTGCATTCAAGAGTACGCGCTCTCACCACCACCACAAGTAATTTCATTGCCTAGTAGCCCCTGTCTTCCTAGATACTCACACCTTAGCCATAAACCTCCTATGTGCTATTGCCCATTGTCCAGCCTAAGTTATTGCATCTAGCAACCGCACCTTAACTTCCGCCCGATTCCACTCTGCCGTCACCAGTTCAGCTTCAAGCAGCGCTGCCGCTCTCATGGAGAGGATTTAGGATAATAAAGCAGCTTCCAGGGAAAAACCTGCTGGATACTGGTGCCTAGATATGGCAGGCAGGATTGACTATTGATTAGCTGAGCCCTGCTCATATATTCGTCTGGTGGGATGAGACAAGCGTCGCTTGTATACCTTTCCTGCTGGATCTCTATCGGAACTTACTGGAAATACTTTCAGTGCTTGGAAGATGGAAGAGTAGCAGAGACTATGGAAAATCCGGCTTGAGACTGCATACAGCTATTCGAGTGTCGTCTGCTTTAGCGGCTAAGAGAAATGTGGCCCGGCAGGCCGCATATACTCTCGAAGGTATGAAGATACTCTGCTGGGGATGAACCGGAACATGAATGATACTTGGGTCAAATGGTGAGATATATGAAAGCTGACTGAACGCTTTCACTCCTTGGATTCGTTGTTACACAGCGAAGGCCTCACACAGTCACAACCATCTTTACAAACAACGTCGTTCCAGGAGCAAAAATCTGTCCTTGGGAGTTCACAGCTCGTCGAAACAGATCTAGACCCACGGGCAGATTAAGCTTTGTGGCTCGATCAACTAGGCGGAAGGTAGCGATATGCCGGACTAGGAGGCATTTGTGTTATAGAAACAGTTGCCAGCAGTCTGAGCGATTCAACTACAATTGCCGTGCTGAGATTAATCATGGCAAGCACTTGCAACCCGTAAATTTTGAAGATATCTTACCTCAACACTTTCACATTCACACCACACCCGAGCGATTCCGAGACATCCATGGCCCATTTTTCAAAAGGTTTGCTGCAGCGGTAGTCATGCTCATTTTTCTAGAGCAAAGTCAGGCCGATGCGGTTTCAAACAGGTAAGAGTTCGTTTTGATTTGTCCGCGTTCAATTCCAGTTGGAGTTGTCCCGGAATGCTGATACATCTGCAGCACTTACGTCCTAGTATTATCATCAAAGCAGAGGCGTACTTTGCTGCTGGGTGACAGAATGCCCAGGCATCAGACCCAATCCTCGACATTCAGCCGGAGTCCTCGCGATGAACAATATCTCAAAACTAATTTGAAACGCGAGATACGCATGACGATACTATCGAGGTCCCCACAATATGCTCTCTGAATTGTTCCTCCGAAGGCTTCTATAGCCATGTCGTAAGCTCTAAGACCCGAAGGGGTTCGGAATCCAAATTCAATGTCATTCCAACAATGTTTAAATAGACTTTCTCTACTCTCATTCGTTGAACTTTTGCAAATCTGTGTGCTTGGGTACTTTTATTTGACGCTGCATTATACTCTAGCTCTATTCCATTATTCATTCTCGTAACTCTCAATTATGTATGTCATGCTATGGTCAATAAACTTTTTACATGTATTATTGCGCTAGCTTGTACTGCTATAAAAGCAGGACCACTTACGTCTCTTAGGAGACCAGGCAGCTCCGAGCTCATATATCAGTTTGAGAAAGGTATTTCACTTGAAAATATTGCAGTCCGTTCAAACGGTCAACTACCCGTCACTCAGATCGATCAACTGGAGATCTACCAGGTCAATCGCCAGGCTCCCACTATTCCTGACACTGCCCCGTATGCAACTGGGCTCTTCGGCATTGCAGAAATAAGCACGGATATCTTTGCATTCGTCACTGGAAATTACTCCTCTGCTGCACTCAGTCCTGTGCTTGGTTCGTTCTCCGTCTGGACAACAGATATGGGAGCAATGACCTCCTCTGATGCTCCAACTCGACCTTCTATGCGCATCTCTAAAGTCATGCATATCGACTCGGCGAAGTCTCTAAATGGGATGACTGCGCTTCAACCTCGGTCGCATGTCACAGCCGGCTAATCGAATTAGCTATCCACTCTGCTTATCGCGGATTCTTTACAGAGTGTCGTCTACCATCTCAACCTACAAACCCTCTCTTACTCCATCGTTCTCAACGACGGCGCAACCATGGCACCGCCTCCAAATGCCATTCCTGCCATCGGGATTAACGGCCTCCACTACCGTCCGGCAGATGGAAATTTCTACTACTGCAACTGTAAGCTTTGCAGTGTGTGGGAATTAAACGAGCAACTTGATTGTAAATCTATGGAAATCAAGTGATATAAATACATGAAAGTAGACCCCGAACTCCGGAGCCCATAACTCATATCAAACGTATCCGAGACATACGAGGGTAGTGCTGACGCAGGTGAAACAGGGTAATATGCAAGGTCCCGTAGTCGGTTACAGCAACTCTCTCCGGGAGCGATTCAACCGAAGTACCTATCGCGATCACTGGAAATCCACCACAAGTCACGGCTGCAAGCGAATACACTGCTATTGCCGGTGGTATCTTCAGCGCGACTTCGCGCTAGGCGAGTACAGGACTGCTTACATTGCTGCAAATCCGATAAACGAGGTCTTCAAAGTGACGCAGAAGGGTGAGGTGAGTGTAGTAGCTGGAGGTTTGAATGATACGACTGTAGCAGGAGATGCAAGTGCAGCTTTGGGGAGGACAGAGGGATAAGAACGTTCAGTATGTAGCCACAAATGGAGTCATAGCGGCGCCGGTTAATGGGACCTATACGGAGGGCGGTAGGATTGTTGCTGCAAGAGTATAAGGACAGTATTGGGACGCATGTTTGCAAATGTAATGCGGGATGAGGTGGATTACTGGGAGTTTAAGCACGGCTGAGCTGAATAATTTTCCGAGGGACAGGACAACTGACTCAATTACCCTACTCTGTACTACATGATATGGAGGTAGAAAAACCCTCAACTCTGATATACGCTGCTATTTACTTTCTTCTAACCAGTCTGCCTTGTCTCAACCGTCATAGGCCTTTTGCAACTCCGCTATGTCCAACTTCTTCATGGCCATCATTGCGACTGTCACCCGTTTCACCTTTTCCACATCCGAATCACCAAGCATATCCTTCAACACTGTTGGAACAACCTGCCACACCACACCGAACTTATCACCCAACCAGCCGCACTGCTGTTTAGTGTCATCTGCGTCCTTCCCAAGTTGTTCCCAGTAATAGTCGACTTCTTCCTGATTAGCGCAGTCGATCTGGAAAGAGACTGCTTCGTTGAATTTGAATTGAGGGCCGCCGTTCAATGCCACGAATGGCTGCCCATTCAATTCGAAGGCTACGACAAGGACACTACCCGGTTCACGGCCATGCGTTTCCTTGCCTGCCTCGGTATAGCGTTGTGTTTTTGTGATTTTGGAGGCTTTAAAGATGGAGGTGTACAGGTTGGCAGCTTCTTCAGCTTGGCCATTGAACCATAGACAAGGGGTGATTTTGCTAAGTGACATGTCGAGGAGAAGATTTTCTCTGCAGAATAATCTTAATGATATTTTTCGTCGAAGTGGTCTTCTCAATCCTCCTTGCTACAGTTGCGGTAAACTTATAGTCTCCCAAAGATGCCGAGAATCCCAGGCTCCAATGCAGTGCCAAGGCTTCATACCGTCGTCGAAAGACTAAATACGAAATACGTGGATTGCGAAGAAATCGAATGCTCAAGGACAACCATCATTTGTCCTTCTCAAGCCTCCACAGGCAACAGCGCCACATTCCCCGCTTAACACTAGCTAAGCTTCCCACTTCAACCCCACCTCGTCAGTTTTGCGAACCACCCTGGCGCATCCGGTGGTTAGCGTGTTTTATTAACTTTCCCTTAAATAGCAAAAATAGCAAAACTTCCCCTACAAAAAGGCCGTGCAGACGTGGCTGCGCTAACCACCGGAATTGAAGAGACGCTGTACAATAGACCTGTGTGGACGAACTAATAACTTGAAGTAACAGCATATTATGGTAAGGCGAAAGAAGCACGCCAATTTGAATGGCCGCTTGGGCAAGGGCATCATTATCTCACACGTCACCTTCAGAAGTTCAAAGGAATAAAATTCTCGCTTTATTTCATTCCGGGCGAGCTAGCGGTTTAAGGACTTTTCCTATCGCTGCAAGATCCACATATCATCCCGGCCAGCATAGGAGCTGCAGATGCAGTAGTAGCCATCCCCACGAACAACGGGCTGATGCAATACTGGGACTAAATGGTCTCTTGCTTAAAACTTCGAGCCGCCCGAAGCAAAGAAAAGCAGAACCGCCAAACCATCTCCCAACCATCCCCAAACACGAACGACGGTAAGCAAAGAGTCAGAAATCGCAAGCTGATTGCACTTTTACTCCCCAACCCCCACTCTCGCGCTTCATCGTCACTATCCCTCACCGCAGCGCGACCCACAAAACCCACCACACGCCATTACTCACAAGTCGTCAACAATGGGCTTCGGTCCGGCAAACAGGATGCCCTTAAGCCCGCCGACATGATGCGTCTGGATCTCCGCCGAGTGCTCAATCTTGGCGCTCTTATCCGCGCCCCGGATCGCATTCAGCAGCACCTCATCAAACGGGACCAGCGACTCGACATCCAGCTTATCGCGACATTTGGCACACCCCTGCATACCCCAGCGACTCAACACGGCATCGCGGCCGATCTCGACGCGCTCATGGCCAGCGACCTGGGCGAACGTGCGGACGACGAAGGAGCCGGGGAACTCGGCGTGGTTGATACCATGCGTGCGCTTGAAGCCGGCGATAAGCGCCGTGTGCGGCGCGCCCAGGAAGGGCTCGCCGAGCAGCGGGTCCAGCGAGCCGACGTCCGTCACGTCCTCCGACGTGTACCAGGCGCCGCCGCCGGCCCGCTTGAATGGGTACAGCGGCGTCTCCATCGTGAGCGGCGTCCCCGGCGGGATGTCCGGCAGGCCCTCGACGCTGACGGTGCCGCCGAAACCCGGGATGATGGCTAGGGTGCCCGCGGCCGCGGCGTCGTGCGCCTTCTGCCGTTGCCGGAAGACGTAGTCGACGAGGCGGTGGTGGAGGAAGAACCGTTGTCGCCCATGTTGCTGTTCGCGCCGAGGATGGGACCCGCGTTCTATACGCCCGCCTGGTAGAAGCCTCCAACTGCAAGGTGGATGGCGTTGTGTGGACTTTCGAGTGAAACGACGTAGTGCGGGTCGGTGCTGCCGTGATCTTTGATCCATTGGGTTGCACAAGAGTTGTTGGAAAAGACTGTGTAGTTGGGAGCTTCGAGGCAAAGCCTGTACCTGCTGTAGACCGAGTACGTGCCAGGCTGCCTGGTTGTTGGATCCGTCGGATCCGGCATGATCTGCATCGTGCCATCCAACCAGTTTGCGACGTTAACATTCAAGATCTGGGTTTGTACCGCCCGATCGGTGTAGGCTGAATTGTGAAGCTCCGTGTCCTCCCTATCTTGTTCAGTGGTGTTATCAATATTCGATATCAGAATGAGGCCATATTGATATTGATATTGAATGGCAATTCAATATTGAATTCTTGCCAAGCCTCTATACAAATACAAGGTCGAACAGTGCACAACCAAGGCCACAGCCTTACGTCCAAACTACATAGAGGAAGTAAAAGGAACTTAGCTCGCCTTAATAAAGTATTACTTTATTAGTTTATCCAGGGTAGTTTTGGATAAATCTTATCGCGATAAGGATATCCATTACGTCGTATCGCGAAAAGTCTTGGCATTCCCAAATAAATTCCCAGTCGCCTTCTTTTTCTTTATTATCGTATAAAATATAGCTTTAAAAGTAGAATTAGAAACCCTCGACTCTATTAATACCTCTAAATTAAAAAATATAAGAAGTTACTTAGCTAGGTGGTTATATATTTTTAATTAAACGTTATTATATAATATAGAGGCTCCGCGTATAAAACAGTGATCTTTTTGGACTGGGTTAATTCTGGAGCTCCGTGGTGGAGCCATAGTTTGATTGGAGTGGTCTTACCAATTTGATTGATTGGATGGAGTGGATTCGAGGCCGTGGAGCTCTTGGAGCTCCAAATCTAACCTAATAAGGAAACATCTAGTCTTAATAAGGAAGGAAGGTGCGTGCATATATCACGTGTGATAAGATAAGAGCCTTCGTGCTCTGTGCTTCTTGTTGTGCTTGTTGTTGTGCTTGTCGTGTTCGCTTACCCGAACGCTCACCACCCACCTGTCTCTTGCATCTACCTCTACCTACCTACCTCTACTTCCCTCTTCCTTTCTTCTTTAGCTCTATATACTGCTTTCCATTCTCCTCCTCTAGCCCTACCTATTTATTTCTTCTTAAAACTACCTTTATTATATTATTTTACAGTATTATATTAACGCTAAGCTTTTCTATTTTTAGTATATAAATATACTGGAGCTCCAAGGAGCTCCTGGAGTAAAATAATTTACTAGCCGGATGGAGTGGATCCAAGGCCAGATCCACTCCACTCCAGTCCAAAAAGATCACTGGTATAAAAGCCCTATGATCGCGAAACCCTACGTACGGAGACTCTATACAAAGCTCTGCGGAGGCTCTACACAAAGCTCTACATGAAGTTCTGCACGAAGCTTTGCGTAAGGAGGCTCTGCATAAAGCTCTGCATAAAGCTCTGCATAAAGCTCTGCATAAAGCTCTGCGTACGGAGGCTCTACGCGAAGCTCTGCGGAGGCTCTGCACGAAGCCGTGCACGAAGCTCCGCGTACGGAGGCTCTACACGACGGCTTTGCGTACGACGGTTTTGCGTACAACGGTTCTGCGTACGACGGCTCTACTACGGAGGCTCTATATAAAAGCTTTGTGCAGATCTTCGTGTAGAGCTTCGTGCGGAGCCTCCCGCAGAGCTTCGTGCAGAGCTTCGTGTAGAGCTTCGCGCAGAGCCTCCGTATGCAGAGCTTCGTGCAGAGCTTTGTGCAGCGCTTCGTGTGGGCAAGAAATTAAAATAGAAAAGCTCTGCATAGGGCACTTTTATCCTTATCGATTGCGATATTTTATGCATTTTCTATTAGATGAAGGATATTTTATGCTTGCTTATCGCCTTATCTAAAACCACTCTATATAAGAGAGATAGGGGATTTTTCTCTAAGTATTTAGCTATTATATAGTTAGGGGGGAGAGGTAGGTAAGGTATTGGGGTGGAAAAGCTCCGCATAGGGTACTTTTATCCTTATCGATTGCGATATTTTATGCATTTTCTATTAGATAAGGATATTTTATGCTCGCTTATTCGCCTTATCCAAAACCACCCTGAGTTTATCTATAGTTATTAATAAAGGGTACTATAGCTTAAGAAGTTATTAGTTTTTAGTTATATCTTATAGTTATATATATTTAGCAAGGAGATAGCTTGCTTAAAGCTACTTTTAAGAGGATATCCTTATATTTAAATAGGTATTAGAAAAAAGATATTTAATTAGCTTTTTATTAGTTTCTGTCGGATGAACAAGTCACTGAGAAGAACTCTGTCGATTGAGGCTAGCTCTAGAAGCTCTTTATATACATAAAGTAGGGGCAACAGACTAACGACGACGCTGACGGCGATTTGTAACTGTTACTCAATCGTCACCAGGTCGGTATTGCCACTCAGTCGGTAATAGGTAATGAATAGGTAATAGAAATAAATAGTAAGACATACGATGGTGTCGACCTGAATCAGGTTATCTTGTCATCGACTCAACTACCTCCCATTGACTCAGTCATTGACTCAGTCACCTACCCCTTGTTTCCATTGCCACCTCCCCACCCCCTTCTCGTTCTCATTTCCTACACCTTTCTTATATATATAGAGGCTCTTAGAGCCACATTCAATAGACAGAGTCCTTATTCTTTTCTTACAATCAGTGCACAGACTACTAATTAACAGTTATAAGCCCGGGTTGCTTGCTGTATTGCCCCTATTTAACTAATTAATTTAATTAATTATACCCCTTATTACTAAATCCTTTAACTTTTTTATATGCACCTTTTAAAATAACTTCTTAACTACCTACCCAAGCTATTACCATAACGGTAATATTATTAAGCCAAGCTAATTAGGACGAATAGATTAACCTTATTAGGCTTTAGGCCCGAACAAAAGACGTATAGAAATACGTTAACCCCTTAACTAAATAGGATAAGTTACCCCGACTAATAGAACCAGTCTTTTCTAGGCCTTAAAATGTAAAGCTAGGAACAACCTCCTATATAGCTCTTGTTAGCGACTTAGTCAATTAAGGCACAAGTACGGTAAGAGGGACGCGTAAGCCTATGCGATTGGATTATCTATAAACAAGAATCTAAAGCTAGGGAAAGGAAAGGAGAAGAAGAGTAGCGCCGCTCAATGTTTTATAAGGTCTTCGCGTTACGTAGCCGCAATATGCGGCAATTTGTAACAACTTGCTAGTACGGAGGGCCGCAAAGTTCTGCCAGGTTCTGCTAACTAAGTTCTGCCATTTTCTGCTAATGCCGTGACAGCTCTCTTTAAGGACGAGAAGGACGAGCTCTAAATTCTCTATGAGAGATATAAGATAGTAAAGAAGGAATATAAGATGACAAAGAAGGAATATAAGATGGCAAAGAAGGAATATAAGAAGTAAGAAGTAGCCTTAACTTCTCTACAAAGCTATATTACTGGTATAGTGGCCAGATATCTAAATACCTATATACTGGGTATTAACTCGGTATATAATATACTAGTAGCTCTTAAGAAGAGGATTGTCCCTACTAATACTATACGTTAGCTCTACCTATCTACTTAATACACTAAGGTTAAAAAGGGCCTAAAGAACTAGAACCTTAAGGCCTAGTTATAGCAGTAGGAGAAGATATATAATAACTATTAAAAGATTAAACTATTGGATGTATAAGGCGATTAAGTAATTAGAGACTTTTTATTAGTAATAAAGCTAGTATTACTAAATTAGGCCTTACTATAGAGGGTTAAATTTAATAAATATAACTAGGCTAATAACTATATAATATCTATATATTAGCTAGTCAATATGTATTAAAACTATTAATAATTAAAGACTGCCTAATAGAAGAATAGAGCTTAGCTTAGTGCTAACGTAGTAAGCTTTTAGGGCAAGTATTACAGGACTACCGTTCTATACGCTACGCTATACGTATAGCTGGTTTCTTTTCTTATTTATTATCGCTCGGCAGATAGTTTATCCGCCCCGTTACCCCTATATAGATTTGGCCACAGCTACATTCCTTTTAAGCTCTCTAGCAATTCTTTTAAGTCTCTATAACAGCTATATATAGCTATTAATTCTTTAAATCTAATACTTATTTATCTAGCATTTGTATATAATACTTCGTTATTATAACAGTTAGTAAAACTTAGCAGAACTTTATGGTTATATAACTAGAGGACCGCATAAAAAAACCTTACTTTAGCTAGCGCAACTCTTCTTCTCCTTTTTTTTCTCTAGCTTTAGATCCTTGTTTATAAACAATCCAATTATATACGCTTGCGTATCCCTCTTACTATACTCGTGCCTTAATTAACTAAGTTATTAATATTATTTAAAGCTTAAGCTACTCTTTTTTTCTAAAAAGGAACTTAAATATATTTATAAGACTATAAATAGGATAAGGATATAGAATAGGGCCCTAAGGATACTACTAGGACTATAAGGATAGAATAAAACCCTAAAAATGTAAAAGAAATATAAAACGAACCTTAAAAACTAAATATATTAGCAACTTAGTTAATTAACGTATAAGTATAGTAAGAGGGACGCGTAAGCCTGCGTAATTGGATTGTCTATAAATAAGAATTTAAAGCTAAAGAAAGGAAAGAAGAAGGAGAGTAGCGCTAGCTAAAGTAGGGTTCTTTTATATAGCCCTTTAGTTATATAACCGTAAAGTTTTACTAAGTTCTACTAATTAAGTTCTGCTATTTTCTGCCAGTGCTATAATATTACCCCCCCTTAGTAAAGCCTGCCCTTAGGCTTTATATATCTATATTATACCTATAGGGCGTTTTTATCCTTATATTCTTCTAGTAGCTTATTATCTTTACTACACTAGCACTCTATTTACTTATCTAGATACTTTAGGGGTTTTAGTTTATTAGGGTAATGGCTATAAAAATTTTAAAGCTTATAGGGACTACTAATAAAGTTCTATATAGGGTACTAGGTGGAATTTAGGTTATAGCCTTTCTAACTAACGTAGTACTTTAGCGTTTTCCTTACTAGTTTATAGGCTAGTATTTCTTTAATTTCCTATTTATCGTCGCTATTAACTTAAATTAGTAGGGGGGGGTTTTATTCTTTTATTTAGGTAATAGTATAGGAGGGAAGGTCTCTCTCTAGATAAGAAGTCACAGTGCCGTCAGTCTGTTGGTCGGTTGTAGTTAGTTAGTAGAAATTAGTAGAGAAGCAGTTAGTAAGATAAAAAGAAAAGAGTGTAACGTACTTTATAAGCGAGCCGTCAATATAAGCGAGCCGTCAACCTCAAAACTCACTAAAAATTAGAAAATCCACACATTAATATCTTAACAACTACTTAATAATAAATTCTAATAATTTGGATTTAGACTTTTATATATACTCTATAGCTTCTATTAAAGTTGCATAGTATATAGTATAGTTGTTTTTAAGATATTAAATTTTGGGGACAAAAATAAGGCCAAATTGCTATATCTTAAAAACTACTAAACTATTTACTATACAACTTTAATAGAAGCTATAAAGTATATATAAAAGTCTAAATCCAAATTATTAGAATTTATTATTAAGTGGTTATTAAGATATTAATATGTGAATTTTCTAATTTTTGGTGAGTTTTGAGGTTGACGGCTCGCTTATATTGACGGCTCGCTTATAAAGTACGTTATTATCTCTTAAAACTATCGGTCCGTTAAGCCTATCTAAGTTATTAGAAACTCTAGGGTCACGGACTAATCTATATATCTATAGAAGGCCTATACACTCCCTAAACTATACCTAATTTAGATATTAAATCTAGTGGGCCAATTTACCCTACTATATACTTCTCCCACCTAAGTCGTTATCCCCTAACAACTCCTAAAACTCTAAAACTCCCTATCTTTAAAATAAATGTATAGTAGATAACCGTATATACTCCTTACCCTTACTATAAACCCAAGATAGTAAATAAGGAAACTCCGTTCTGGTTAAATAAGACCACTCGCGTCTACCTAGTGAGGTAGTATAAAAGGTATTAGATAGACGGCTCTTAAATAACGTAGCTCTTTTGCGTCCTTCTATTTGCTCGGTTCTGTCCTATAGTTCTTTGGGCAACTCTATATAACTCTGTCCTTCTATAATAATAGGGGGCACTCTACTTAGATCTACCGTAATAGTTAAAGGATTGATTCTATTGTTAACGTAGTAAAAGTATAAGCGGCTATTAAAGCGCTCTATTTTAGCTGTATATATAAGCTAAAACGCATCCTTATAGTTTTTAATAGCCAGGCAAGATAATTATGTAATTATCCTTAGTCTTATTATTTAGAGAAATGCTCTTTTAGATTATGTTAGCACCGCATCCGCTCTCTAAGAGAGAGGGAATATTAACGTTAATATAATAGAAAGCTATAGAGTCTCCCTTAATACCGAATTTTATATAATAAGGGTAAGAGATAAGTTATTACTAGCTGTTGGGCCTAAGAGCGTAATAGAGACGGTAATACTAAGGATCCTACCTTATTAACTGCTAGTAGAGACTATAGACCATTATTCTTAATTAACCGTAATTTGGCCGCCTATTAATTAGATGCTAATAATAGCAGTATATACGTATTTCTTTATTAATTATTACTAAAATACTAAAATCCTACTACTATCTAAACACGTTCGAAATTACGGATCCTTCTTACTTCTATATATCTTAGTTATTTAATAGCAGCATCTAATTTAGCAAAGTCTCTTAGTTATAGGAAAACCTTAGTGCTAAGTTATAAATAAACTTATATGGTCCTAAGGAGTTAGACGGAACTAGAGGTCTATAAGCCTTTCTAAACTAGAAGTACGTAGTAGAATTTATCTTTATAGTACTAAGGTAGTTATAAGCGCAATATATTAAGTAGAGCCTGTAATACAATGTAGCATAATTTAGACCCTTTATCGCTAAACCTACACGCCCTTTTATTGCTTATATATGCATTTAGTAGACCTTATATATCTCTAGATTTAAACCAGCTGCCCTATACTAACTGCGCAGGAGCTTTATTACCTTAGTTAGTTTAATTTTAGTAGTTTAGTTTAGGGACGCCTTAAGATAAGCGGATATATTATCCTTACAGTTACATCCTTATTTTACATAAAGTACCGCTATAGTATTTATAGCGTTTTTAATATACTCCACATTATCTCCTAGCTTAATAACGTTTTTATTAAATATTAATTCTACTCCTAGCCCTCTTACTTCCGGGTAAGCAATTATCAGCCCTTTTTTTAGATTCCTTTTTAATAAAGATACTAGCAGCTATAGGGGCGAGCTAATAGACGTTTTAGCTACGAGAATGCTCTTATTTATAGATAATAAAGGCGAGTTAACTAATATAGGTAATCCTTATTGGGACGGGCTTGGTATAATACTAACGCCTCTTCCTTAAATAGGTATTAATGGCTGAAAAGCTAAGGGATTTATTACGTTGGAAGTATATTATAAATATATTTATAGTAAGCTCGGACCCCTAGAACTCGGTTAGCCCCTAAACTCGGCCACCTAACCAAAATTAAACCACCGACTTGTTAACCAATTTTCTCCACAACGAATTAATCAATATAGACCAAAATAAGTAGAACTTATAAATAACTATTATAGATTCTAAATCTAATGTTTATAAGTTTATACGAAAGCAGTGCTTGTATATAGTGTCCCTTTGGCAATTATATGCGATAATTAAATAGCGGACTATTGAGGCAATTTGTACACCAATGCAAATAGCAATTGACTCCTATATAGTAGGCCTTCCTTGCTAATTAGGTACTTAAATAGGATTTATAAAAAATTTCCCTATTATATACGTAATTATAAAAAAAATAATAGCTTAAGTCTTTAGTTAAGGTAGTAGTACTAAGCCCCTTAGTAAAATATAGGTAATTAGCTACTCTAGATAAAATCTTTATATAAATTAATAGGGTATAACTAAAGTAAATTTAAAAGTTTTATAGCCTTTATAAAGGGGTGTGGGGAAAGGTTAATATATAGGTAAAAAATCCCTAAAATATAGACAAATTTAGAGTTATATTAAGCGTATATATAAATTTAATTATAATAAGATATATCTTTTAAAAAAAAGTTTTCTATAAAGTTGTTTAATAATTATAAA